>Ga0302202_10001143_pt1 | contig 33376 bp, 18 predicted proteins | sample II_Bog_N3_3_FD_194579 | JGI IMG/M metagenome (GOLD analysis project Ga0302202, IMG submission 194579) | Peat permafrost microbial communities from Stordalen Mire near Abisko, Sweden - II_Bog_N3_3 | ecosystem: Environmental > Terrestrial > Soil > Wetlands > Peat | place: Sweden: Abisko...
ACACGGCGGCTCTCTTTCAGGTCATCCATGGGGCCGCTAGTGAAAATATTCTGGAGGGTTCCTGGCCCACGCTTCCTGTCGGTTCCTCCGAAGCTCTGAAACGCACTATCGATGCCATCATGCAGGAGCTTGGCACGATCACGGTGCGCAGTCTGGCCGTATCGACGGGCCAAAGTGAGAGAACGATGCGGAGACGCTTCCTCAAGGAACTGCGCATGGGTCCGGAGCTTTTCATCCAGCGGGCGCGTCTTATTCGGGCCATGCAGTTGCTCATGGCCAATCGTGGGGAGACGATCACCGAGATCGGGCTTGAGGCGGGATACTCCAACCACAGTGCCTTCACCTCGGCCTTCCGGAAGCTGACAGGGCTCACGCCGACCGCCTTCCGAAAAGGGGCATCTCCAGCCTGAAGAAAGCGCTGATTTAATCGCAATAAGACTGTTGAAGCACATGCTAACGAATGCGTCCTATAATCTCGGCTCGACCAGAAACCCGCGTCGCACCATATTTATTTTTCCACTACATCGTTCCCCTCCATGAAATCCCTCCTCCGATTCGCGCTCGCGCTTCTTGCCGTCACTTCCCCGCTTTTGGCCGAGGTGAAGCTGGGCAGTCCCTTCACCTCCCATATGGTACTGCAGCGCGAAATGCCAGTGCCGATTTGGGGAACCGCTGCGCCTGGTGAGGCGGTCATCGTGAAATTTGCGGGCCAAAAGAAAACCACTGTTGCTGGTGCGGATGGCAAATGGCGCGTGACGCTCGATGCGCTCGACGCTTCCACTGAAGGGCGCAGTTTTGTGGTGTTTGGTGCACTCACAGCCACTCCTCTTCAACTCGATGACGTGCTGGTGGGCGAGGTATGGCTGGCCTCGGGACAGTCGAACATGGTTTTCCCGATTTCGAAGGCGCACGCGCCGTTTGCGGGACTGACCAACGAGGCGGAGGAAATCGCAGCAGCGAATCATCCGCTCGTGCGCATGTTCACCGGAAAGGCCGACGGAACCTATACCCCGCAGGAGACCGTGCAAGGCGAGTGGCTTGTTGCCACTCCGGCCAATGCGCCGGATTTCTCCGCCATCGGCTACTTTTTTGCGCGCGACCTTCAGAAGGAACTCAATGTGCCGGTCGGCGTGATCACGATGGCGTTCGGCGCGAGTTGCGTGCATGCCTGGATTCGACGGGAGGCCATTGAGGCCGATCCTCAGCTCAAGCCCGTGCTCGACCAGTTCGACGCGCAGGTGAAGAGTTTCGTCCCGCCCACGGCCCAGCAGCTCGCCGACTGGCAGAAGGCCGTCAACGCCGCGAAGGCCGCCCATAAAAAGCCACCCGGCAAGCCGGGAAATAATCCGGTAACCAATCAACATAATCCCACCGTGCTCTATAACAGCCTCATCGCGCCGATCGTGCCCTACGCGATCCGAGGCGTGATCTGGTATCAAGGGGAATCCATCACCGATCCGAAACCACTTTTTCCGATTTTCACCGCGACGCTTATCAGTGATTGGAGGAAGCTTTGGGGGAGTGATCTGCCGTTTTATTTCTGCCAGCTTGCGGCATTGCAGAACCCGAGTAACAGCCCGCAAGTGCGCGAATGGCAGGCCGAGGCGCTGAAAATCCCAGGTACTGCGATGGCGGTGACGATCGACATCGGTGATCCCAAGAACGTCCATCCCAAGAATAAACAGGCTGTTGGCGACCGTCTGTCGCGCATTGCGCTCGCGAAGAATTACGACCGCAAGATCGAGTTTTCGGGTCCGCAATTTGAGTCCGCGACCATCGATGGCAGTACGATTCGGGTGAAATTTTCGCACGCTGATGGACTGACGGCGAAAGATGGCCCGCTCAAGACTTTCGAAATTGCCGGTATCGACGGCAATTATCTGCCTGCGGAGGCGACCATCTCCGGTGATACCGTGATCGTGAAGAATTCCGCCATTACCTCCCCCGTGACGGTACGCTACGCTTGGGCTAATTATCCCGACGGGTGCAATCTCATCAATGGAGCTGGGTTGCCCGCAGCTCCATTCCGAAGTGACAAGCAGTAAACTCTACGATGATTCCCTCTGGTTGCGCTCCGGAGGGAGACGGCCCCGTGGAGTGAGTATTCCGTCTCCGATGGAGACGGGTGATCCTATCTTTTCAGAGAGAAACCTAAAGCATCCGTTCTAGGAAAGTCGAACGGTCAAAGAGGGCGATATCGCCTGACTGTTCTCCACTTCCGACAAAACGTGGCAGGATGCCTGTTTCTCGAGCAACGGCAACGGCGACGCCGCCCTTGCCCGAGCCATCGAGTTTGGTAAGGATCAACCCGGTGAGCCCGGTGGCTGCATGGAATTCCCGGGCCTGCACAACGGCGTTGCTGCCGGTCGTGGTGTCCACAACGAGCAGGATTTCGTGTGGAGCGGTGGGATCAATCTTAGCGAGGGAACGCTTCACTTTGGAGAGTTCCTGCATGAGGTTCTCCTTGGTGTGGAGGCGTCCCGCGGTGTCGCAGATGAGAAAGTCGGATTTGAGGCGGCGCGCCTTGGAGAGCGCGTCATGGCAGAGGGCTGCAGGATCGGATCCATAGGTGCTGCTGACGACCTCGACATCGAGGCGTTCGCCCCAGGCTTTGAGCTGTTCCACGGCGGCGGCGCGGAAGGTGTCCGCGGCGCAGAGAAGTACGCTTTGGCCACGTGATTTCAGGAGGGCGGCGAGCTTGGCGCTGCTGGTGGTCTTACCGGTTCCATTGACGCCAACCATGAGGATGACGACAGGGCCCTCGGGGGAGGGAGTGAGATCGGCACCTCTTTCCGGAAGATGCTTGGCGGCTTCCTCACGGGCGGCTGCGAGAACATTATCAGCATGGAGGGCGAGACCTTTTGAGCGCAGGGACTCCAGGATTGCGGTGGCTGTGGGTGCCCCAAGATCGGACTGCCAGAGCGCCGCTTCCACCTCATCCCAATCGACCGCCTCGTGTGTCCCGGTAATGCGTCCCAGAACGCCCTTGAGCCAACTACTCATCTTCGGGGGTGTCGGACGCCAACCCGACTGCTTTGGCCGAGGTTCGGTCTGGTCGCTTCAGTGTCGCCTTGATGCGGTCCAGGACCCCGTTGACGAATCGTCCCGATTCCTCCGTGCTGTATTTTTTGGCGATGTCGATGGCTTCGTTGATGGAGACAATCGGGGGAATCTCGGGGCAGAAGAGCATCTCGTGAATGGCAAGACGGAGGATATTCCGATCGACAGCAGAGAGGCGGTCGAGTTCGTAATTCTGACTGTACGTGCGCAGGGCATCGTCCACCGCCACAGTGTGATCAAGCAGGCCCCGCACGAGCCCCTCGCAGAATCGACGGGCGGCGGGACTGAGTCCCCGGAAGGCGTAAAAATCCTCCAAGTCCGAGACGCCGGCGCCGCCGCCGAGATCGCGCTGATAAAGAAACTGGATGGCGGCCTCACGGCCTTCGCGTCGGACTCCCATAAAATCAGCGTGTGATGATGCCTTTTGCCTCGCGAAGGACTTCGAGCACGGCGCGTGCAGCCTCGGTACCCCGGTTGTATTCATCACCCAGGCAGCGTTCCTTGGCCTGTTCCTCATTATCAAGCAGGAGAACACCATGAATCACGGGTGTTCCGGTTGTGACGGAGAGCTGGCAGAGAGTGTCGCTGACGGAGGCGGCGATGAGATCGGCATGGCCGGTCGCGCCACGGAGGATCACCCCAAGGCAGATCACGGCGTCAGGCTTGTGACGCTGTATGATCAGTTGGGCGAGGAAGGGGATCTCAAATGAACCGGGGGCGTGTACCACCTCGATTTTGGCCTGAGGATCGGTGCTCATGATTTCCTCCTGAGCCTTGGCTACCATCGCTTCGACGAGTTCTGCATTGTAGCGGCTGGCGACAATCGCAATGCGACCGATGCCTTGTACGGAGACGCGTGGACGGGTTGGGAGGTGCTTGAGCATGGAAAAGAAGAGCGAAAGGTGATTAGAGAGCCAAAGGGGTGCCGGGTGCAATCTTCAAGCGTACCTCATCGTATTTATTCAGCGGTTCCCCGGAAGCTGTCCGAAATTTCACCCGTTTTGTCCTGTGGAGATTTTTCGGAGAGCTTCCAGTACGTGACACTCGACTAAATGTAGACCTCCCTGTCTCGCCAAGCTTCTGGGTGATACTCTTGAAAACATGTCGGCGAGATATCGCCTCTCTTCAGCCAAAAAAACTTCAGAAGATTTAGCTTGCCCTATACCGACCGGTCAACTAAAGTTCAGTTGATGAAGCCTGAAAACGATACCAAGCAAAAGCTTCTCGCTGCAGCAATGGAGCTGATCTGGGAGAGTAGCTACGGCTCTGTCAGCGTGGATGACATCTGCACCAGGGCTGGTGTCAACAAGGGGAGCTTCTACCACGCTTTCAAATCAAAGTCCGATCTGGCTGTTGCTGCGTTTGAGGATTATTGGCAAACCAAGAGGCCGATATTGGACGAAATATTTTCCCCCCAAATCCCACCGCTGGAACGACTGGATCGCTATTGCCAACTCATCATTAGCGACCAGAGGGAAAAGCAACGAAGCTTTGGCAAGCTGCTTGGTTGTCCTTTTTGTTCAATAGGATCTGAACTGAGCACTCAAGATGAGAAAATTCGCCAGAAAGCGGAACAACTCAGTACGCGCAGTCAAAAATATCTGGAATCTCTCGTCAGGGACTTGGCTGCGGAGGGACTCATCGACTTGGAAGAGGCTCCGGATTTGGGCCGGGAGATTTTTGCCTACATCGTTGGAGCGCTGCTGCAAGCCAAGATCGAGAACAGTATGACCCATCTGGAGAGATTGCCGCATGGCGTCATGAGGCTTCTTGGTCTCAAGAGACCTTCCCAAGCTGCCGCCTAGTTTTTTTTGCACGCATTCCATACCTACCAGTCAACTCCAAACTCGCATCAGGGAAACAAAGCTCGGTCTCTTTAACCAGAAATCCAACAACACCAGAAAGATGAAAAAACTAGAAGGAAAAGTCGCTGTGGTCACCGGTGCCTCCAAAGGCATTGGAGCCGGGATCGCCAGACAACTTGCCGCAGAAGGCGCGGCGGTTGTCGTTAATTACTCGTCCAGTAAAGCTGGCGCCGACTTGGTCGTCGCCGAAATCACGGAAAAAGGAGGGAAGGCCATCGCCGTCGGAGCAAACGTGGCCAGAAAGTCGGACATCGAACACCTCTTTGCAGAAACGAAGAAGGCTTTCGGCACGGTCGACATCCTGGTAAACAATGCTGGTCTCTATGAATTCCTTCCCCTCGAAGGAATCACCGAGGAACACTTCCACAAGCACTTTAACCTGAATGTGCTCGGCCTGCTGCTCACCACACAGGAAGCGATCGGGCATTTCGGTGAGAGAGGCGGCAGCATCATCAATCTCAGCTCGGTTGTCGGTCGCAATGGAGTTCCCGGTGCGTCAGTGTATTCTGCTACCAAGGGAGCTGTCGATTCGATTACCCAGGCGTTGTCCAAAGAACTCGGTTCAAAGAAAATCCGCGTGAACGGAGTCGCGCCCGGTTTGGTCGTCACAGAAGGGACGGCGGTATTGGGCGTTTCCGATTCGGAGAATGACTTTCACAAGGCCTTTGTGGCCCAAGCGCCGCTCGCCCGCGTCGGTCAGCCGCAGGATATCGCAACCGTCGTTGCCTTCCTCGCTTCCGACGACTCCTCATGGGTCAGCGGAGAAACTTGGTATGTCGCCGGCGGGTACCAATAAAATCAGTTGAGAATGCAGGGGCCGGAACGGTCAAAACTTCAGCCCCTCTCTCATCACCGAAAAACCAAGAATGAAAACCACGTTAAAACTACCCATCATCCTGATAGCGGCCGCCTTGATCTGCGGGGGACTCCTCTGGGCCACGGGTCTTTTCTCAACGAACAACCCTTCAGCCAAGGCAACCGCCGCTGCTCCCCCGCCTGTTCCTGTCTCCGTGGCAACGGTCATTGATAAATCGGTGACGGAATGGGATGAATTTTCGGGACGTGTGCAACCGGTGGATCGTGTGGAGATCCGCCCCCAGGTTTCGGGTCTCATTGTGGCCGTGCATTTTGACGAGGGGCAGATGGTCAAGAAAGGCGATCCTCTATTCACGATTGATCCGCGTCCTTTTCAGGCGGAACTGACCCGGGCCCAGGCCGCGCTGGAAGGAGCCCAGGCCAAGCTGATTCTTGCCCAGGCCAATCTGATACGAAGCAAGGAATTGTTTGATACTCACACGGTTGCCCGAAGCGAGCTGGATCAGAACAACGACGCCTATATGGAAGCGGATGCCAATCTCAAATCCGCCCAAGCCACCCTTCAGGCGGCGCAGATCAATCTCGATTATACCGCGATTGCATCTCCGGTGACAGGGCGTGTCTCCCGCGCTGAAATCACGGTGGGCAATCTCGTGGAGGCTGGGGCAAACGCGCCCCTCCTTACCACGGTTGTTTCAGTCTCGCCGGTCTATGTGGAATTTGAAATCGACGAGCAGACCTATCTGAAATATTTGGCCAACGGGGCGGAGGGAAACAGCGGCCTTGACCACATCCCGGTTTCCATGGAACTGGCCGATGAAGAGGGTTATCCCCGCCGGGGCCGTCTGAAATCAATTGATAATCGGCTGGATACCACCTCAGGCACCATCCGGGTTCGCGCGGTCTTTGACAATTCCACAGGGGATCTCACACCGGGGCTTTACGCCAAGGTTCGCACGGCGGGATCGGCTGCCGAAACCGCTGTGCTCGTGGACGACCGTGCCGTGGGTACGGATCAGGATAAAAAATATGTGATGGTGGTTGATGCGGCGAACAGGGTGAACTACAGGGCGGTGACGCTCGGCCCCGTTGTCAACGGCCTGCGTATTGTGCGATCCGGTTTGCAAAAGGGCGAACGCATCGTGATCGACGGATTGCAGAGCGTTAGACCCGGTCAGGTCATTGTACCGGAAAATGTGGCGATGGAGCGTCATCAGGAAAACCAGGACATTGCGGCATCCGTGGGCAAATAAAGCGATCCGCACAAACGATTTCCCAGGATACTAAGAGAGCAAAAAAGCAAAAGTAAGAGCATGAACATTTCCAGATTTTTCATCGACCGGCCGGTTTTTGCCGGAGTCCTTTCCACGCTGATTTTGCTGGGAGGGCTCATTGCCATGCAGGAACTCCCCATCTCCGAGTATCCGGAGGTGGTGCCCCCCTCAGTGATTGTGAAAGCCCAGTTTCCGGGGGCCAATCCTGAAACGATTGCCGAAACTGTTGCGGCACCGATTGAGGAGCAAATCAACGGCGTCGAGGGGATGCTCTACATGTCCTCGCAGGCAACCTCCGACGGGCTGATGACGCTGACCATCACCTTCAAGCTCGGCACATCCCCCGACCTGGCGCAACAGCTCGTCCAGAATCGCGTGAATCAGGCGCTGCCCCGCCTTCCTGCGGAGGTTCAGCAACTCGGTGTCACCACGGTGAAAAGCTCGCCCGATCTCACGATGGTTGTTCACCTGCTCTCTCCCAACGGTCGCTATGGAATGACCTATCTTCGCAATTATGCGGTGATCAATGTGAAGGATCGTCTGGCACGACTGCCCGGCATCGGCTCCGTGGATCTCTTCGGTTCAGGAGACTACTCCATGCGAATTTGGCTCGATCCGAGCAAGGTTGCGGAGAGGGGACTCGCCGCCGGCGATGTGGTGCAGGCCATCCGGGATCAGAACGTCGATGTCGCCGCCGGGGTGATCGGAGCCTCTCCGGCAGTGCCCGGTGTCGATTACCAAATCTCGGTCAACGCCCAGGGACGCCTGACGAGCGAAGAAGAGTTCGGGAACATTGTTATCAAGACCTCGGCGAGCGGTGTCGTGACGCGACTGAAAGATGTGGCCCGCATCGAGATGGGGGCGAGCGAGTATGCCCTGCGTTCCCTCCTCGACAATCAATCCGCAGTGGCCATCCCGATTTTTCAGGCTCCGGGATCGAACGCCCTGCAAATCTCCACAGAAGTTCGCAACACGATGGCCGAGCTGGCCAAAGAGATGCCGGAGGGGATGACGTACCAGATTGTTTATGATCCGACTCAATTCGTGCGGGCCTCCATCCATGCGGTGATCGAGACCCTGCTCATTGCCATTGCGCTTGTCGTCCTTGTGGTGATCGTTTTTCTCCAGACTTGGCGGGCCTCGCTGATCCCGCTTCTTGCCGTACCCGTCTCGGTGATCGGCACCTTTGGCATCATGCTGCTTTTTGGCTTCTCCATCAATGCCCTGAGCCTCTTTGGCCTCGTCCTTGCCATCGGTATTGTGGTCGATGACGCCATCGTCGTGGTGGAAAATGTGGAGCGCAACATCGAGCGGGGGCTTTCTGCAAAGGAGGCGAGCTATCAGGCGATGAGCGAGGTTTCCGAACCGATTATTGCCATCGCCCTGACGCTTTCGGCGGTCTTTGTGCCGCTCGCTTTTGTCAGCGGTCTGACAGGGCAATTCTTCAAGCAGTTTGCGCTTACGATCGCGTTTTCCACGGTCATTTCGGCCTTCAATTCCCTGACGCTTTCCCCGGCACTCGCCGCCCTTCTCCTCAAGGGACATGGAGAGAAGAAGGATCTTTTTCAGCGCGGCATCGATTTCTGCTTCGACTGGTTCTTCCGCCCCTTTAACCGGGCTTTTCGCCGGGGTACCGACGGCTACCGCCGGGGGGTGACTTTCGCGCTGGGTCACAAGGCTGTCATGCTTGTTTTTTACGCGGCACTCGTGGGAGCGGCGCTGTTTCTTTTCAAAATTGTCCCTGCCGGATTCGTGCCCGTTCAGGACAAGCAATATCTCGTTAGCTTTGCCCAGCTTCCCGATGCGGCTTCGCTTGACCGTACGGACGACGTAATCCGCCGGATGGGAAAGATAGCCCTGGAGAATCCGAACGTGGAGTCCGCGGTGGCCTTTCCCGGACTTTCGATCAACGGCTTCGCCAACAGTCCGAACTCCGGAATTGTTTTTGTGACCTTGAAACCTTTCGATCAGAGGAAGCGCCCTGATCAAAGCGGCTTTGCCGTCGCCCATCAGTTGCAGCAAAAATTTAGTACTATCCGGGATGCGGCGATCGCCATCTTCCCGCCACCTCCGGTTCAGGGGCTGGGCACCATCGGCGGATTCAAGTTGCAGATCCAGGATCGAGCCGCACTGGGCAATGAGGCACTGAGCAAGGCGCTGGCTGACTTCACGGCCAAGGCGGCCCAGTCACCCGAGTTGGGGGGAGTGTTTTCGAGTTTCCGGATCAATGTGCCGCAACTCCATGCCGATGTCGATCGGACGCGTGCCCAGCAGTTGGGCGTCTCCATTCCCTCGGTCTTTGACACGCTCCAGATTTATCTCGGCTCGCTCTACGTGAATGATTTCAACAAATTTGGGCGCACCTATCAGGTGAGGGTTCAGGCCGATGCGCCATTCCGCGCCCACGCCGAGGACATCGGTCTGCTCAAGACCCGGAACGAAAAGGGCGAGATGGTGCCGCTCTCTTCCCTGCTCCACATCATTCAGAGTCACGGGCCGGATCGGGCCATGCGGTATGATGGCTATCCTTCGGCGGATGCGAACGGAGCAGCGGCTCCCGGTTACAGCACAGGTCAGGCCCAGGCGGCGGTTGAGCGCATCGCCGCGGAGACGCTGCCGCGTGGGATCGGCTTCGAGTGGACGGAGCTGACCTATCAGGAAAAGATAGCCGGGAATACCCTTTTTTTGATTCTACCGCTTTCCGTGCTGCTGGTTTTCCTCGTCCTCGCGGCCCAATACGAAAGTGTCATCCTTCCCCTGGCAGTGCTTCTGATTGTACCGATGGGGCTGCTCTCCGCCATCGCGGGTGTGTGGCTTACAAAGGGTGATAACAATATCTTCACCCAGATCGGCCTTGTGGTGCTTGTGGGACTTGCCTGCAAGAACGCGATCCTGATCGTCGAGTTTGCCAGGGAGCTGGAGCATCGCGGACTCGGAATTTATGAGGCGGCCATTGAAGCGGCCCATCTGCGACTGCGTCCGATCCTCATGACCTCCATTGCTTTCATTGCTGGAACGGTGCCGCTTGTCTTCTCGACCGGAGCGGGAGCGGAGATGCGCCATGCAATGGGAGTCGCCGTCTTTGCCGGAATGATCGGGGTGACCAGTTTTGGGATTTTCCTAACCCCTGTTTTCTACGTTCTCCTGCGAATGCTGGTGACAAGATCCAGCCACGCCAGGAGCAAGGAAGATGAGGGGGTAATCGGGAATTATGGAACGGTCAACGGACAAGCCACCGAAGTGGTGATAGGTTAGTATTCCTCTTCGTTGAGGATTCCATGATCCCTTTCTCTGTTCTCGATCTCGCCCCGATTGCGGAGGGGGCAACTGCTGCCGATGCCCTGCGTCATTCCCTTGATTTGGCACAGCACGCGGAGCAATGGGGCTACCATCGCTACTGGCTTGCCGAGCATCACAATATGCGCGGTATTGCCAGTGCGGCAACGGCGGTGGTCATTGGCTATGTGGCCGGCGGAACCAAAACCATCCGGGTCGGATCGGGAGGAGTAATGCTGCCCAACCATTCTCCGCTCGTTATAGCCGAGCAATTCGGAACGCTGGCTTCCCTCTATCCCGGACGCATTGATCTGGGGCTCGGACGTGCTCCCGGTACCGATGGGGCTACCGCGCGTGCGCTTCGCCGTGATCCTGCCAGCAGCGCCGATCATTTTTCGGAGGATGTACAGGAACTTCAGGCGTATCTGGCACCACTCCGCGAGGGAGAGAAAATAACAGCGGTTCCGGGGGCGGGATTGGAAGTTCCCATCTGGCTGCTTGGTTCCAGTTTATACAGCGCACAGTTAGCGGCTTTTCTGGGGCTCCCTTTTGCCTTCGCTTCCCATTTTGCACCCGCCGACCTGATGCCGGCCCTGGAGATCTATCGCCGAAAATTCCGGCCTTCAAAGCAGCTCCAGCAGCCCCATGTAATGATCGTGGTGAATATCTTCGCCGCCGAGACCGACGATGAGGCGAGGTATCAATTCACTTCGGTGCAGCAGGCATTCATTAATCTCCGGCGGGGAACTCCCGGCCCTGTCCCGGCACCTGTGAAGGATATTGCCCAATACGCTTCGGCCTTGGAACTAGCCCAAATTCAGCAGCCTCTTTCCTACTCAGCGATTGGTTCCGCTGAAACAGTAGGGCAGAGGCTGCGTTCCATGCTCATGGAAACAAAAACGGATGAGTTGCTGGTGGCAGGACATTTTCATGACCACGCGGCCCGACTTCGTTCCTTTGAGATCGCAGCTGTCGTGCGAGAGGACCTGCGAGGACTTTGCGAGTAGCCTCCCGGGAAATGCTGCTTCAGAGCAGATGGCCCATTTTCTTTTTCTTGGTGGAAAGATAACCGGCGTTGTGCGGATTGGAGATGGAGCGGATGGGAACGCGTTCGACAATTTCCATGCCGTAGCCATCCAGACCGACGACCTTGCGAGGATTGTTGGTGAGGAGGCGGATCTTTCGCACGCCGAGGTCGGCCAGAATCTGCGCTCCGGTGCCATATTCACGGAGATCGGGAGGGTAGCCGAGATGTTCGTTGGCTTGAACGGTGTCCATGCCTTCCTCCTGAAGTTTGTAGGCGTGTATCTTGGCCGCGAGGCCGATACCGCGGCCTTCCTGACGCATGTAGACAAGGACGCCATGCCCGCTTTCCGCGATCTGACTCAGGGCTGTGTGCAACTGGCTCCCGCAATCGCACCGACGGGAGCCGAAGACATCCCCGGTAAGGCATTCGCTATGGACGCGAACGAGAGCTGGCTTCTTGGGATCAATGGGGCCTTTGACAAGAGCCAGATGGTGATTGTTGTCGATTTCCGATCGGTAGAGGAAGAGGCGAAAATCCCCGAAATCGGTCGGCATGGAGATCTCTTGTTCCCGTTGAACAAGTTTTTCGCTGGCGCGTCGGTAGGCGATCAAGTCGCGGATGGAGCAGATTTTCAGACCGTGCTTTTTTTTGAATTTCAGCAGGTCGGGAAGGCGGGCCATCGAGCCATCCTCATTCAAGATCTCACAGATCACGCCAGAAGGATCGAGTCCTGCAAGGCGGGCAAGGTCCACGGAGGCCTCCGTGTGCCCGGCGCGGCGAAGAACTCCGCCCGGCGCTGCCTGAAGGGGAAAGATATGTCCGGGCTGATTGAGGTTCTTGGGTTCCGCTTCCGGGTCGCTGAGCACCTTCACCGTCGTTGCGCGATCGCGTGCGCTGATTCCTGTGGTGGTACCGACGGAGGCATCGACGGAGACCGTGAAGTCGGTTGAGTGCAAATCCCGGTTATGGGCGACCATGCGCTGGAGGCCGAGTTTGGCGGCACGCGACTCGGTGATCGGCACGCAGATGAGGCCTCGCGCATGATGGGCCATGAAGTTGACAGCCTGCGCTGTCACCTTGGAAGCGGCCATGACAAGGTCTCCTTCGTTTTCCCGATCTTCGTCGTCGGTGACAATCACCATTTTTCCCCGGCGGATTTCCTCAATGACCTCCTCGATCGAATCGAAGTGGGTGCTGGTAGTCATGCGTCGGACGGGAGTCTTCTTGCCCGGTGTCGCCACCTTTGCTGCTGGTTTTTTATTCATGCTAGGGAATCAGCGGTTCCCCGTGCTAACTCTGTTTTCGAAGCTGCGGCGGGCAGGATCGTGCGGCGGGCGATCCAGCCTCCCCCGATGACGCGATCCCCGTCGTAGAAGACGGCAGCCTGGCCTGGCGTGACCGCCCTAAGGGGTTCAAGAGGACGGATAATGGCTGTGTCGTCGGGGCCCGCAACCACTTCGGCTGCGTCACCCGTGTGTCCATGGCGAACCTTGACGCTGATCTTTAAGGGGAGCGATGGGGGGCTGATGTGCCAGTTTGCACGGCTGACGGTGAACTCCTCGCAGAGCAGGTCTTCCTCACCGCCGAGGATGACGCGACTTGAAGCCGCATCAATATCGATGACATAGCGAGGAGTGCCCGCGCCTCCGGGAAGACCCTTGCGCTGGCCGATGGTGAAGAGTTCGATGCCTTCATGCGGGCCGAGGAAGTTTCCCTTGAGGTCGTAGAAGCCGCCTGGCTGGAAAGTCTCGCCCCGATCCTTGAGGAATGCCTTGTAGTCCTTCCCCGGCACAAAGCAGATCTCCTGGCTGTCCTCCTTGTCAGCGACCTTGAGGCCGAGTTTGCGGGCAATCCCACGGATCTCTTCCTTGGTAAGGGATCCAAGAGGGAAGAGGGCGCGCCCGAGTTGTTCTCCGCGCAGGCTGAAGAGGAAGTAGGACTGATCTTTTTTAGAATCAAGTCCCTTGCGCAAAATGGGAGCTTGGTGTTCGGAATGCTCCACCGAGGCGTAATGACCGGTGGCGATGAATTGAGCGCCAAGGGCGGTGGCTTTGTCCCAGAGGTTGCCGAATTTCAGTTTCTCGTTGCACATGACGCAGGGGTTGGGCGTGCGTCCGGCGCGGTATTCATCTGCGAAGTAATCAATCACCAATCGCTCGAAGGGAACGGCCTCGTCGATGACGAAATGGGGGACGCCCAGAGTATGGGCAACGCTGCGGGCGTCAGCGATAGCCTGCGGGCCGCAACATTTGTCCTCGGCGCGCGTCATGCAATCCTGCGGCCAGAGTTTCATGGTAACACCGATGACATCCCATCCCTGTTCCTTGAGCAGCCAGGCAGCGACACTGGAGTCAACGCCGCCGCTCATGCCCACGACGATGCGTCGGGAAGTGATGGGTGATGTGGAAGAGGTCATGACAAAAACGAGTTGGACTGAGCACCCTACTGTTTCTCCCCGAAGGCGTCAACGAAGGCGATGAAAACACGGAATCCAAAGGATGCCTGGTCAGGGAAGGCCGGCATACAAAAGGCCCCGGAGTTTCCTCCGGGGCCTCTGCAAATTAATCTCTAACTAAGAGTTCTTAGAAAGCGAAGCGAACACCAGCACGGCTCAGAGTTTCGCTGAGACCCTGGTTACCATAGATGTAACGGGAATCAACGAAGAGACCAACGGTGTGGGTAAAGCGGTACTCAACACCAACGCCAACGTTGCCGTTGCCCTGGGCATTGTGTGCGCCCCAAGTTGCTCCACCACCAGCGATGGCGTAAGGAGCGAGGTGCCAGCTTTCGATAGGCAGACGGGCGATCAGGTTACCCTGAAGGTTGTCGTAGGTGCTGCCGTTGTGATTGAGGCCACCGAGGGTGTCATCAACGCCGATGCCGAAGTAACGGGTGAAGAAGTAGTTCACGCCGAGACCGCCGCCAACGCCATTGTAATTCTTGCCGCTGAACTTGCCGGCTGCGCCAGCAACAAAAGCGTCAACTTGGACTTCGCCGGCACGGAACAGATCGGTCTGAACCGGTGCAACAACGACTTTCTTGGAGTCAGCCACGCCAGCGAACGAGGTCGCTGCGGTAGCCAAAACAACTGCGAGGAGTGTAAGGGTTTTATTCATTTGGTTTGTGGTTTGTGGATGGACCGTCACCAGCGGTAGTAGGACAAGGATGCTTCCTTGTCAATTGGTATCTCCATCATTATGGGCAACACGATTTTTTCTAACTCATTAATAATACTGATTTTGGATCTCTTTGTTTTATTGGGTTGCGCCTTTAGAAGAGAGTCATTTTTCGGCGGTCCGGTAATCAATGAGGACTCTGGTGACACTCTGTGTGCGAGACATGACCTTAGCTCGGGAAGGGATGTGTTGTGTTCCCGTCGACCAGGGTGTCCGTCCGCATTCGACCGCCTTAAGAAAAGTTGTCTGCAATTCAAAATCAGCTGATGTGGTGAAAAAAAAAGATGCGCGCGCGATAAAACTGGCTACGGTATGCTTCGCAGATAATTAACTACCCCTTTCTCCCCCAATGTCTCTTCCCCGGTTGTTTCTCGAATCGCTCGAATCCCGCATTGCGCCTGCCGTTATTTATGCGGGCCCAGTCTCTGCTGGCAGTACCGCCAATCCAGTTCCAGCCGGCAGCCATAATACTGATCAGTATGCCGGAACAAGCAACGGAGTGTCGACACTCTTTGCGCTTGCATCCACTGCTGCGATTCAGCCGGGCACTGGCAGTCTTACGGGATTCACTAATGATAATTACTACATTCCGCTCAAGAGTGGCGACACGCTTCTGATCTATACTGCGGGTGCTTCCGGCGGGTTCAATAGTTCCATCAAGCTGACGGGAGGTGCGGCGGAGGTTTTTTTCACCGACTACAACCACGATGGTATTCCCCAGACCAACGAAATCTCCGGAATTTCGCTGAGTTCGGGGGCCAAAATTGCGCTTACCGGCGGCCTGAATGTGAACGGTGATATCGTGGACAATCTGACAGCCAAGACGCTTTCAAATCCAGCCACATGGACTATCTCTGCAGATAACCTGATCTCCAACAAGCAGAGCATCGGTTCCATCAATACCGGGGGCGGGAGTATCGGTTCGATTATCAATCAGAATGTTGTCGGTGGGAGCATCATTGCCGGAGGGTCCATTTCGAACGTCAGCGCCGGTTTTGTCTATGGGACCGTGCAGAGCGGACTGACCGCCGACACGGAATATACCTTTGGAGGCTATGCAGGCGTGGGAACCGGTGTTCTTACCCAGTTCAGCAGCGACAGCACGCAGGGGAACGGGTTTCTTCCTGCCGCGAAACTTACCGGCGGAAGTCTCTCCAATATCACGCTGCAGAATTCAGCGGGACTCTATGCCGGTGCCGGTGGTGCTGGTGCCGCGGGTGGCAGCATCACAAATGTGACACTTCTCTCAGATGCCGCTGGAATTACGATTCAGGGTGGTAATGGCGGGAGTGCCGGTATTGGTTCTGCCATCAATGGCGGTGTTGGAGGTGCCGTTTCCCTAGTCGTGATAAAGGGGGTGCCTAACAGCATCAGTAACGACATGATTTTGATTGCCGGGGGACTTGGAGGCGATGCGCTTTCCGGTAGTGCCGGGGCTGGTGGGAGTGGCGGCGCAGTAAGCAAAGTCTGGGTGGGGTACGAGTACAATAGCGCCAATGCCATCGTGGCCTCGACAAATTTGCTGCAGAATGATGTGACGGTTCAGGGGGGTGACGGCGGCGCTGGAGCGACTGCAGGCAACGGAGGAGCCGTGACAAATACAACACTCCTCACCGCCACCCCGCTTTCCGCGCCGGGAGCCCTTGACATCCAGGTGCTCGGTGGTGATGGAGGAACTCTCTTTACTGCCGGGAAAAAAGCCGGATCCGGGGGATCTGTGACCACGTTCAACATTCAGGATGATGTGTATGGTGATCCCTTAACGACGCCTCCTTCTACCGTCTATGTGGCTGGGGGAGATGCTTCCGCCGGAAACGCAGGTACTCCCGTTTTGGGAACTGGTGCGGCGGGTGGGTCCGTGATCAATACCAGTGGCGTGACGCTAACCGATCAAACAGGACCACTCACAGGAGAGTCGTTTATTTTCCAGGGCGGCAACGGTTCCAATACCCAGTCCGGCGGTGGAGCCGGAGGGTCGGTGAGCAATCTCAAGTTCGGGTGGTATGCGGACGAATATCTTCAGAGTCTGATCGTGAACTCAGGATCAGGAGGTTCTTCCTTTACTGGCAACGGTGGGGCGGGAGGCACGATCTCCGGAATTTCATCTCCCAACTCGACGCTAACTACCCTATCCCTTTCCGCTGGCACAGGTGGCGACTCCCTCGGCAACGGAACCACGGGTGGCATCGGTGGGGCTGGAGGCAGCATTAACTCCACCACGATCTTTGATTCCGGTAGTGGAACCTATGTCAGCCTTAACCCACAGGCTGGTAACGGAGGGGATGGCTTCAAGGGTGGCGGAGCGGGCGGATCGATGCAGTCGTTCAATTACTTCATCAAAAACGATTCCTCGAGTGGCAACTCAGCAATGGCCTCACTGGCTGCTACTGCCGGTGATGGGGGAGGTGTGCTAGGTGCTACGGGCAATGGCGGAAAGGGAGGCTCGCTCTCAGGGATTGCCTTCAGTGCACAGGTGCCTGATGCTGGGGGGAATATCCAGACTGCAACGCTCACAGCCGGTTTCGGTGGCGACAGTAGTGGGACCGGTACCGCAGGTGCAGGAGGGTCCATCACCAATGCCAATATTCAGGTGCAGGATGCCGTGAACATTGTTGCAGGCACGGGTGGAAGCTCTGAAAGCAACAACGGCAAGATCGGGGCGGGTGGAGCGATCGGTTCCTCGACAATAGCGCTGGGTGTCCTCGCGAAATCGCTGCAATCCTCCGTCACCATCCAGGCTGGTGATGCTGGTGGAGCGGCTCTCGGGACAACACCATCCACCGGAGCTGCTGGCGGCTCGATTTTCAATGCAAGTGTCCTGGCCCTCGGCAGCATTGCCTTCCAGGCAGGGGCCGGATCGATCGGTGGCAACGGAGGCAATATCTCGCAGGTGGCCTTCACCGGAGCAACGGGAGCGCTGGGATCCACGGGAACTCTTTCCGTGATTGCGGGATCCGGTGGCGATGCCATCACCGCCACGACACTGGCAGGTCGCGGGGGCAATGTGACCAATGCTTCGGGTTACACGAGTACGGACATCACTGCGGCCGATGCCGCCATCTTCAGCGCCGGTGCCGGTGGAGCCGGCGGCAAGGCCGGTGCGGGAGGATCCTTCACGGGGCTTAGTATCTATGGAGGATCACAGGCATTCTCAGTCCAGGCAGGAGACGGCGGGAGCGGCACGGCTGCTGCAGGAATTGGCGGCAGCGTGAACAAAATTTCCTCCTCGGCGAGCGTCATCGTCAATGCCATCGCAGCTGGTAACGGCGGAAGCATCACCAGTTCAGTCGGTGGCAGCGCGACTGTGAAGGGGGCCCTTGGAGGAAGTGTGACCAATGTCAATGTGGCCGGAGACATCGGTATTCGGACCGGTGAAAATTATGGCTTTGCAACCGATGGCAGCGCGATGGGTGGTATTTTTGCCGGAACAGGTGGCGTGAATGGCAACGCCGGGGCAAATCCTGCGAAGACAACCGGTCTGGCCGGCAATGTCACGAACATCACTGCTCAGGCAATTTCAGCGATTGTCGCCGGTCGCGCGGCATCGCCGCAACTCGTGAACAAGGTCGATGGCATTTATCTCGGCGGCTCCACGGCGTTAGCCACGAACCTTGACGGATCCTACAGCAATTTCTACTTGGCTAATCTTGTCGGGGGCAAGGCCGGCAGTCCGACGACCGGGGGAGCGGACTATTTCCAGACAACAACCGGTTTCTTGACGCCTTCCGGTTCGGGTTCATCCGCCTGGACGCTCGGCACTACGGACCCGCTCGACGGACTCATCGCGGCGGTAACGCTGACCCAGGCGCGTAATTTCACTCCAACCGCGCTGCTCACCACGGATTCCAGCCAAACCACGGGCTATGGTCTCTATCTGCCCACAGTTCCCCTTGCCGTGTAGCCCAGTGCCATGAAGATAAAAACGAATTCTCCCATCGTGAAAAAGAACACTCCTTATTTCCCCCAAATGACCACACCGGCCAGATCATCGAGATTGTTACTCGAATCCCTTGAATCGCGCATCGCTCCGGCGGGGTTGGCAGGCATCAATTACATTGATGTCACCCTTGGGACCCCCCAACTCCTGAAAGCAGGTCAGGGACTCAAGGCGAATGGAGTGTATCTCATGGCCGTCACCCAAGGTGAGGCGTTGATTTATACGACGGATGTCAACGGGAGTAATCAATTTGATTACAACGACATCACCGGTATTGCAGCGGGCAACAACCTGAAACTGACTTCCTTCGTCAATATTAACGGTGACATCGTGACGGATCTGCAGGCAAATGGGACTCTCTCGAATTCCGATGGGAGTAATCCCAGCGGTCATGACGGCCTGTTGTTGCTGAATTCCACGATCGACGCGATCACCCTCCGTTCTCTGACCGCAGCCGATGTGCCTGCGGGGGACAATTACCTGACCCATCTTGCGCCAAGTAACTACTCCATCAATGGCAACATCTATGCCGGAGGGGGTATTGGTGATGGTGCGGCTGGGGATGGCATCGTGATTGACACGGCGGGAACCGCCGCCCAAGTAGCAGCTTTCAATGGTATCGGTACCCCCTATTATCAGGTTTCCGGTGTCACTCCCTACATTGGTGCCGTCAAGACGGGAACCGCTGCCGGTGGAAACAGCTTCAGCTTCGGATACTATTCAACCACAACCACCAATCCCAACCATGCGGCAGGTGATCTGCAGGAGGGGGGCACCCTCAAGCCCTACACACCCGGAGTGGGAGTGGCAGGTGGCAATATTATCGGAATCTCCGCGATTGACAGCTCCACCGCGACTTCCACGACACCTGCCAGTGCAGTACCCTTCACGATCAATGGGATCGTGGCGGGCGATGGTGGCATCGGAGCCAACGGGGGCAGCATCAGCAATGTGGCACTCGACGGCGATACCGGAGGCTTGCGGATCCAGGCTGGTGATGGCGGCGATGGAAGCACGTCAAGCAGTGGTAAGGCTGGTAATGGCGGTTCCATTACGAATCTTTCGGATCTCGGTTCGATAGAAGGACTCGTCCAGATCAAGACAGGAACCGGCGGGGAGGGGTTCGTGGGCGCGGGTGGTGCCGCAGGCACGCTTGTGCTCGGACAATTTAACATGGATGGCAACATCCATTTCGAATTGGGCAATGGCGGCAACGCTCTCGGAAATGCGGGACCCGGTTCCAGCCTCACCACCGGCACCCTGACGCCGACTGACGCAGGGGGATATGCGAGCGCGGTTGCCATCGTCACGACTTTCCGCGCCGCGGGCGACATTGGAACACCGAAATTGATTGATTTCAACGACGATGGGTACGCCGATGAGGTGTTCATGACCAACTCACCCAATCAACTGGGCATCGTTTTCGGATCGGCTGCGGGGATTACCAGCACTTCCCCGGTGCTCTATCTGGCTGTTCCCGGATTGAACTCGCTGGACACCAGCACCTCAGCTATCACCGTGGGGGATTTTAATGGAGCAACCTACCCCGATGGCACCCCGATTCTGGATATTGCCGTCGCCTCGTCGCTACCAAACAACAACACCGGGATCAGCGTTTTTATGAATCCCGGAAACGACCCCACCACAGGTGTCAGCATCTGGGGAACGGAGGCAACTTCCACGACAGGGGGAAATTTCATCGATTCCTCCCTTCATTCCACCCTGCCAAATCTTGTCAATCAGGGCTTCCTTGCCAGCGGTGGGGCCATTACCAATCTGGTGACCGGAGATTTTAATGGTGATGGCAAACTCGATCTGGCCTACACCCAGCAGGTTTATCAGAAGGGTACCATCGCAGCAGAAACCACAGCGGTAGTGCTGGACGGGACAGGAGATGGACATTTCTTTGCCAATTTCTCCTACGACAGCTTCACCAATACAGATACCAAGATGCCGGTCCTTGATGGAGGAACGAACTATCAGGGAGATGGAGTATTTGTGCTGAAAGCCACAGCAGCCGAGGAGGGGGTTGGCGCATCGGATGTGCTGGTGCTGGCTGGTGTTCCTACGAATCGCACCGCTTTTGTCGACTTGCTCCAGAATGTCCCAGGAGGAGGACAGTATGTAAATGAACTGACGACAGTGAGTACCCAGGACCCCTACGCCGCCACGGCTAATTTCGACAAAAATGTCATCATTGGCTTTACAAACTATTTCACCACGCCCATCGATTTCGCCATCACTTCGGGGGTCACAGGATCTAGCTTTAACGTGGTGGTTCTGGATGCGGGAAATCAGGTGAGCCTCTTTGCCGGCACTTTTACCGGAGATTTTAGTACGGGCACGGGGCAGGCGGGGATGAGCGAGACTAACGGTGTCACCCTAGTTGGTGAACAAACACTTCTGGGCACTGACTCCCATGTTGCTTTCAAGGGAATCGTTGCGGGAAGTTTCGGTGGTGGGGATGCAACCCAGTTTGCTCTTTATACCACTGGAACAGGGAGCACCCCAACAGGATTTTATCAGTTTGATCTGGCACCTGGCGGTCAGCTGTTTAGCGGTGCTCTCCTGACCTATCAAGCTGATCTGACGACAAATGGTGTTGAGAGTCCCCTGGTCTTGCCTGCTACCGCTTATTATGACGCTTCGATTGTTGCATTCGGTCTCTATAACAATGATGCGACTTCCACAACCGGAGCCACCAGCTATGCGCCGCTTGTGACTGCGGGAACGACCTTTGGATATATCTCTGCCATGGCTACTTCCAAGGATGGTTATGGCCCTTTAGGCGTTTTATACGACCCAAACCTGATCCAGGGTGTGGGCTATTATAGCACAGACAACGGGGCTATTCAGCCAGTCATTGTCAATCATGGCCTCATTGATTACAGAATCCAAATCATTGCCGGATCCGGTGGCAACTCGGACCTCGGTGCGGGAGGAGCGGGCGGATCCATTGGCAATGGATTGCTGACAACTACCACTGCTTCCTTTACAGTGACACTGCCGGTGACTCAGCAGGATCAACCTTTTGTCACGCTGATCGCTGGTAATGGAGGGAATGGTTTGACCAGTGGTGGCAATGGTGGCTCTCAAAGTGGCTTGAGGTTGCAGTATGACCCGGCAGCAACAAACTTTTGGGGAGGTTTTTCCATAACGGCGGGTCAGGGGGGCGCGGGGTTCTTTGCCAAAGGGGGGAACGGGGGTGGACTTTCCACATTCCAAGTACAGACCGGTTCCGAATTCACCGCAGGTGATGGTGGGTCAGGATATCAGGGTGGAAACGGAGGCACGATTAACGGATCCTCGGGAACCGGTGGTTATACCACGTACGAGGGTGAAATTTTTCTGTTTGCCGGTGCCGGAGGAAACGGCGTTGTCAGTGGTGGAACCGGTGGCAACATCACGGGATTTGCCCCATTGTTCCCACCGCAAAGCGGCAGTTCTTTCGCGGGATCGCTCCTTGCCTATACGGCCGGTGCGGGTGGAAGCGCCATGGCTGGAGCCGGTGGAACGGGTGGCTCGGTGATCAATAGCAGCCCCATCAGCACGACCAACTATCTGGGCGGTCCGATTGTGATTCAAGCTGGGGTGGGAGGAAACGGACTCTCGGGTGGGATCGGTGGTTCAGTGACCAATTTCACCAATCAATCGACCGTTGGTGCTGCCGTCTCGGAAGTATCAATCCTGGCTGGGAATGGCGGCAGCGGCATCACGGGCAATGGCGGTGCAGGTGGCTCCATCTCTTCGATAGCAGCCTCTTCCGGGCAGGTAGATACCATCTTTGGCTATGGTTTCAACCGCATCATCGCCGGTGACGGAGGTGTCAGTTACGGTGCAACCGGCGGAGCTGGTGGCAATCTGAACTCTGTTAACAGCACTGCTGGATCGACTGCAGAGGTCCTTGTGGCAGGCAATGGCGGTGACGGACTGGCACGTGGTGGTCTCGGTGGGTCGGTTAGCAATTCCTATGGTAATGCTGCCAATTCCTCCACTTCCAAGCTTCTTGTCATCGCGGGTGCGGGAGGAAGCGCCTACGGGGCAGTCTATGCCACGGATAAAAACGGGGATAACATCAATAATATTGGCATCGCAGGTGACACCAATCCGGTGATTCTCGCCCTGCGCGCCTTTGGAGCTGCAAATGGCATCGGTGGCAACGGCGGTAGCATCAACAACTTTAGTCAGCTGGTTGGCACCCAGGTCGCCGTTGATCTCATCGCAGGCAACGGTGGCTCGATCTATAACTACGGGAATGCCGGCTCCAACACCTCCAATGTCGGCAAGGGTGGCTCCATGAGCACCATCTCGATTGCAGGAACCGTCGGCCGGATTGATCCCAATGAGGCTATTCAAACCTATGGTGGGGCCGGAACTTCGGTTCAGGATTTTGTCCAGAATGTACTCATTGATGATCCCTACGTCTCGTTGACTGATTCAGGATTTACCGGCGGCAATGTGGGCGCAATCGTTGGATCAGCTGGAATTCTCAAGGCTGGAGTGGCGGAAGATCAGGGAGGAAGCCTGCCTGCCACAGACTCCGTTGCCAAGACGGGTTCCGTCGCCACCTTCAGCGCTGGAAGCATCATGTCGATGGTGGCCGGATCGGTGGATAACATCGCAGCGATCAATACAATTACCGCCATCTCACTCACAGACACCGACGGCGTCTATGGTGCCTACAAGACGAATCCTATTCCTCTGCAGTCATCTCCTGTGCCACACGACAATAATAACCCACTCTATTTCGATGCCTTTGGTAATGAGGTCAGTTCACCGCTTGTCGGTGGATCGTTAATGGATGGAGCGGTAATTGCCCTGACCAAACCGACGAGTCTGAAAGGCACGCGTATTTTCTAAACGAAACTCTATCACTTCCCGTCTCCCGGGACTAGGATCAGCATGGGGATCGCGTGATCCGGGATTTCCAGTTATAATCTCAAGGAGGGGTTCAGCCAATCAAGCAGGGTTTCACCGAGCCATCCACCCAGCGTCGTGGGACGGATGGCGATGGAGGCCTTGCCTGTCATGCCGGGGCGCAACGGCTCGGCGACAGGATCCAGAACCGCTATCGCTTCATAGCAGGGAATGGCGGGACGAGGGAGTGTCCCTGGATTTTTCCCAGCCTCGGAGGGAAAATCCCCTCCCAGGGTGCTGGCCATGATCGGAGTGCTGAATTCTTCCGCACTGCTGGAGGGGACCGTGAGCAGATGCCCGGACATTCTGCGTCCGGGATAGGCTTTCAGTCGCACGACGACAGGATCGCCTGGTTTTACCTGTCTGGCCTGCTTTTCAGTCAGAGGAAGGATCGTATGAAACGTCTGGTCATCCCCGATCTGAAGTAAAAGGCGACCCTTGGGGAAGTATTGGCCTATGAGATGATCCATTTGCGGCATGGAGACGATTCCCGACTGGGTCGATCGGACGGTGAGATCGGAGACCTGTTCCTCCAGACTGAGAAGACGATCGCCGACCTCCTGGGAACTTTTCTGCCAGGTGGTTGCGGCGAGGCGGATCTGTTCGTCAGGGGAGTCCAAGGCGGCGCGCCATTGAACCTCGTCGGCTTCCTTTTCCAGTTTGGCCTGATTAAGGGCATTGTTCAGGGATGGGTTTGTTAGTTCAGCCAGTTTTTCCCCTGGCGTTACCCTCTCCCCTTCATGAACATACCACTTCTCCAGTAAACCAGCTTGGCCGGGAGTGATCTGCTCAAGAGTTGCAAATTCAATCACCGCCATACTCTGGATTTCCGGTCTCCATGGAAGGAAGAGTAAAAGGAGTAGGGTGGCGAGGGCTGCAAGGGCCCACTTTGCCTGGGGGGTTCGGAAATGGTTCATGGAAATCGGGTTTTTACGGAGTCCTTGGGCGAGACGCCAACAGGGAAGGGCCACCGAGACGAAGAGGAAGAGCCCGACATAACTGCGGCTCAGGAAACCGAGGCCGTAAGGTTCGAGTTTATCAAAGACGACGGCGGCAATATGAAAGGTGATCCACCAACCGTAGAGATAGGCGGCGACTGCGTAGAAGCCGAAAAGGAGGCTTTTTTCATGCTCGGAAACCACCTCGCGTGTGGGGAGTATCCCCAGGAGGCGGGAAAAAAAACCGGCAACGACGGAATTGCCTTTCTGGCGAAGGTTCGGGATCTCCAGGAGATCGGTCATGATGTAGTAACCGTCGAATTTCATCAGTGGATTTGCGTTGAAGAGAATCGTCGAAACACTGCAGATGATCATTGTATTGAAACAGAGCTGGCGTCCCAGTCCCGGCTGGAGGATGTGCCAGAGCCAGGCGGCCACGCAGGCAAGGAAAAGTTCCGCCGCTATTCCCGCCGCGGTGACAGCGACACGACGGGCTCGTGAGGCCACCATCCAGGAATCACTCACATCGCAGTAGAGATAGGGTGTGAGTAGGATGAACAAAAACCCCATCTCATGCACTTCGCCACCGTAGCGTTTGCAGGTGAGCCCGTGCCCGAATTCATGGACGATTTTGACCCCCATGAACAGGACCCAGGAGAGGAAAAGGTTGCTCAGGGTAAAAAAGTTCACCGCCTGCGAACTGAGTTCCTCCCTGTTGTCGAGAAGCATCCAGGCAGTGAGAATCAGCAAGATCAGAAAACTCCATCCCGCCGTGCGGGTATAGACCCAGGAGAACCAGGGAAGTATTCTGGTGAGAAGTTTGTCCGGGTCGATCAGCGGCTTTCGAAAGTAGAGCACTTTGCCCACGATCTGCTCCAGTTTGCGCCTCTTGACTTGGGCCTGTAGGTGTCGGGAGCGGGCGGTGGCGCTGGTTCCGGGAAGATGAAGCAGACCTCCTCCGGCTAGTTGCGTGGCGAGTTGGAAGAGTTCCGAAATCGCCTCCTCCTTCGGCAGCGCCCGCCAGTAGGGGTGCGATGTCAGTAAAGTGCTTGCTTCCCTCAGCGTCCGTGTGCCGTTAAACTCCCTTGCCGCTTCGAAGTGTTCGGAAGGCAGGCGGAAATAGGTGAGGGTGAGCGGACTTTTGATGACCGTGAAGCGGCGTCCGCGCTGGGTCTGTTCACTCGTTTGAAGATCTGCCCGCAGTGCTCCGGGACGCAGGTCTGCCGGGGCCGGTCGGGTCATTGTGCAACAGTCGCGGGGATCGTGGCGCTCTCGATGGTTCCCTTTGCCTGAACCCCGGGGGTGAGTCGACCATCGGAGTTGGGGATCAGAATACGAACTTTGAAATCACCGCTGGCAGGATTGATCACGGGTGAGCAGATATCCACCTTTCCGGTCGCATCGGCGGGAACCGGAGAGTCAACATGGATCGTGACGGTCTCCCCCTCCCTGATGCGGCTCCGTAAGTCTGCAGGCAGGTGGCAGTCCAGGTAGAGATTATTGACATCGACCATTGTCAGGACCTGAGCAAGTTCATCAACCGCCTCGCCCACAGTCTTGAGGCGCTGGGTCACGACCCCGTCGAAAGGGGCGTCGACCGAACGTCGATCGAGCAGTTCCTGTGCCTGCTGCACATTCAACTGGGCAAGATCGAGGTTGAGTTTTTTTTCCGCAAGTTCCAGAGCACTGACCACATCCTTCTTGCGAAGTTGCTCCTCGGCACTGTCTTCCACGGAGCGAAGTTCCATGATTTTTTTCTGTCGGTTGACTTCCAATTTTTCCATCGAATCCTCAAGGGCGAGGATGGTATCCCCCGCATGGACCCGTTCCCCTTCCTCACTGATGAAGTGAATGACACCCTTGGCGCGGCTGGCCACGCGGACTTCCCGGACGGGGACAAGTGTCCCGTCCACCACGATCGGTTGGGCATTTTCATGAGGCTCCGCCGAGACGACGGCTGTCGCCATCAACAAGGGGTATAAAATGATGGCGCAAAAATTTTTCATAGATCCCACTCCACATGCAGATAGTTGAGAAAGGGAGTGAAAAGCACACGCCAGAGCGCGCGGTGTCCAAGGCTGATCTTGGCTTTGCCCGTGTAACCGGTCTTAAGATCCTGAAGGGCAAGTTCCCCACCTGGGAACTGGGTGCGGAGGATGAAGTAACTTCCTTTTAGGCCGAGTTCGGCTGCCGGGGCGAGAGCGGTGAGACCCCGCACCTCGGCATGCAACCGGTTGCCCGGATGGGAATGCAGGATGAAATCAATGCGAAGGGGGGTGTCAGCCGCCAGGGCATGCTGCACCTCTCCAAGATCTTGCTGCCGAATCTGAAGTTCAAGCAGATAAGCCCCAGGATCTGCCACTTCGCACAGAACTTTCCCTGTCTCCATGTTTTCACCCTCCAGGTTGCGTAATTCCCGGGTCAGGATGACTCCACTCATGGGCGAGGTGATTTCGGTGCGTTGCAGACGGTAGGTGAGAAGTTTGATGTTCTCTTCCTCCCTCAGTCCATTGAGTTCAGCCACCTTGCGTTCCGCATCATTTGCAGCGGACTGGGCGTTTGCCTCCTCGACAGCCCACCGCTGGCGCGTCTCCTCCGCTCCTGCCAATTGGGCGCGCAGGTCTCGATCATCCAAACGGGCCAGAATCTGACCATTGGTGACGGTGTCACCCTCCCCGACGAGCACCTGGAGAAGTTTCCCGTCGGTTCCCGCCACCGCGGAAAGGCGGTGTGACGGCATGACGGTGCAATCGGCAGAGATTTTGTAGGGCCAAGGGATGCAGAGGATGAGCAGCAGTAACGCAGCAGATCCACCGAAAGTCCCGAGAAGCCGACGTGGATGAGTTCTCCAAAAAAGTCTCAACCTCGCAATCGAATGGAACAGAGTACTTAGGGGGAGTGCTTCACGAAGTTCCTTTTCATGAAATACCCGTGCGACGGAATCTGCCGCCGAAGAGACGGACTGGAGTGCTTCGGGTGGAGGGGGGGCGGAGCTTTGTCGCAGAGCTCCCAGGAAGAGGCGCGGAGCCGTCCCCTCTCTTTCAAAGGCAAATCCGCCGACAAGGATGCGGGCTCCGCATTGTTCCAGTGCCTCTCGTATCGCTCCGGGGGTCTTCTCATGGTTCCGGTCAACAGCGACAATTTTTTCCTTGGGAAGAGCCTCCACCGCCGCTGATAAAAGCAGTGCCTGGGAACTTGCGGGGATGACCTTGTCGGCGTTGGAGGCAGCGACGAGTTTCCATCCCTTGGAGGTGTGACGACAGGCAAAGCCAAGTTCCGCCCCGGCAAGATCCGCCATGTGATGAGCTGACACTTCCAAGACCTCCTGGGTGTTGTGACAACTGACCAGATCCTGATGGAAGCGTGCCTGCATTTGCCAGGAGGCAGCAAGTGTCCTGGCTCTGGCGGTATGACGATGGTGGAGATAGGTGGAGGCATGGGACGCCACGGTTCCAAGAAATGCCGCGAAATCTTTGTAATGTTCGGGATCGCCGGGTTGCTGAAGCCACAATTGTAGGACACCGAGGGGTGTTCCTTCTAGCAGGATTGGAACGTAGAAAAAGGGGTACGGGGCGCTGTTAGTTGGCTCGGTTTGTTCGGGAGAAGGTTCCCCCTGCCCTGGAAGGACAATCAACGCGGAATTTTTTTCAAGGCACTGCGTCACCAGTTGAGCGATATCGTGTTCCTGGCGACTTCCGGGGACTGCTTCGGAAGAGTCGTATTCAAGCGAAGCCGCCATGCCGATTTTTTCCCCTTCGCGCAACCAGACAGCCCCACCCCGTCCTGAAACGCTTTCCGCAGCCAGTTGTAGAAGCTCGGTAAAATAGGGTCGGACATCCATGAAAGCGGCAGAGGATCTCGCCAAGCGTTCCATGTTGGCCTCAATACGACGTCTGGTTTCGAAAAGAGCTCTCTCCACTTCGTGGGGTGTCATGGCTGAGGCCATGCGGGAAGGGTTCATGAAATCAACGGTTCCTTCGGTTCCTTAACTGCCGGGGGCGGCATCCTTGGCTGAATCGGAGGCAGTGAGACGCGGTTCAATGGGGATTGGACCGAAGGATTCCTCGTGCCGTGATAGCATGACATGGAGGAGATGCAGGAGTCGCTTTGCAGAGGGTGGTGTGAGAATCACGCGGGCCGTGATCTGGATGGGATCCTCGGAGACACGGGCGAAGGCGTTGGGATTGATGCCGAAATCGAGAAAAACTTCCTCCGGTGTCATGGAGCCCCGGCAAAGATTTGCGAAATGCACCGAGGTCTGCTGCGGGGTCATCTGAAGAGGAATCGAGGCTTGCTGGGACTGGGGTGGTTGGGGATTTTTCTGCTCCATGGCATTACAGATCGCCTCTGTGGGCGTTGCTGGCAAATGAAAAGCATGTCAACATGGATGAAATTCCTATTTAGTGAAAATTATTTTGGTTTGCTTGGGCAAAAATGTGCTAGCTTCTTCAACCACCCTCCGCATTTCTATGAAACTCCCCCTGAAACTTGCGACGCTCTTGTTTTGTGTCGCTTCTTTGATTACCGGTGCCGGACTGCTGGCAGCGACCGTTTACAACACACCCTACACGATTTCAACGATTGCCGGGGTCATTGCTGGGAAAGGGAGTCAGGATGGAACGGGCATTAATGCAACGTTTAACAGGCCCGGGGGAGTGGCCATGGATGGGAGTGGAAACACCTATGTTGCCGATAGCAGTAACAACGCCATCCGCTTGATTGATTCCAATGGAGTGACGATCACCATTGCGGGCACAGCGGGCAAGAGCGGAAAAACGGATGGAACCAACGCTCTCTTCAACGGGCCGTGGGGTATCACGGTGGATGGCAATACGAATCTATTTGTGACCGATAGCGGCAACAACACGGTTCGGATGATCGCCCCAACGATGACATATACCATCGTTCCTATGGAGACAATCTATCAGAGCGACATTTTTTTAACGACGAATACGGTCACCACCACGCTGTACATCGATCAAACGGTGACGGTCTCGGGTTCGGGCAATACTACTAATACGAACAGCACCTTCACCAATATCTCCCCCCCCGTTACCATATACCGACTGATTGCTACCAATTACTCCATAACGAACTTGGTTTCGGTGGCTACCAATATATGGAGCGTTTCGACACTTGCCGGTTCAGCGCAGGGAAGTCTGGATGGCACGAATGCCAATGCCCGATTCAATAATCCCAAGGGCATTGTCGTCGATGGAAACGACAACCTCTATGTTACCGACACGGGTAACAGCACAATTCGAAAAATCACCCCAGGTTTCAACTCAGTAATTTTAACCAACGGAACCAATATCACCACCAATTACTACGCCACCTGGGTGGTGACCACCCTTGCAGGAAAAGCGGGAACGAATGGAAGCACCAACGGCACAGGGACCAATGCGCTCTTCGATGGTCCGACAGGTATTGCTCTTGACAATGCTTCAAACCTCTACATCGCCGATAGCGGAAACAGCACGATTCGGTTGATCGATCCCAACAGCAACGTGACTACCTTTGCGGGCACGCCGGGAGTAACCGGCAGTGCGAATGGCACCGGCACGAATGCACTCTTCAATGATCCGGTCGGAATTGCCGTCAGCGGAGGCACGAATCTCTATGTCACCGACAGCGGCAACTACCTCATCCGCCTGATCACTCCCGGCGCCGTCGTCACGACGTTTGCAGGAACAGGAACAAACGGTAAGGGAAATGGCACCGGCACGAATGCCAGTTTTGGAGTTCTCGCGGGAATCGCCGCCAACACAAACGGGATGCTGGCAGTCGCCGACAATGGCAACAACATGATCCGATTGCTTACCACCAACGCGGCTGTTTCATCGCTCGCCGGCGATGGGTTTTTTCAGCCATTTGGGGTGGGTGTTGATGCGAAGACGAACATCTATGTGGCGGACACTGGCAATAACATTATCCGTCAAATTGATACAAACGGGACGATAACAATCCTTGCCGGAACAGCCGGGACGAATGGCAGTGCAGACGGAATCGGCACGAATGCGACATTTAACCAGCCACTCGGTCTTGCTCTGGATGCGAAGACGAACATCTATGTGACCGATAGTGGCAACTACACGGTGCGTAAAATCAGCCCCGTGGCCACCAATGTGCCGAATGGTCCCACAAATATCGAGCAAATCCTGACCGTCCGCTCCAATACCACGACCATTTCAATTAGTGTCACCAATCTCACCACTACGACAATCAACGGGTCGAGTACCAATGTTTCGACGACCATCAATTATGTGACGAACAATCCGACCTACAGTAATAGCAGCGTGACGACGACCAACTGGATTGCCTCGAACATGGTCACCTCCAACAACTGGGTGGTCACGACGCTAGCTGGTCAGGCAGGTGTTGCCGGTGGTGCTGATGGAATCGGAACCAATGCCACGTTCAATTTGCCGGATGGCATTGCCTTGGATGCTGGATCCAACCTCTATATTGCTGACACGGCCAACGACACGATTCGCACAGTTTCCCCGGTGGTAGCGACAAACACCAACGGTTTGACCACCAATTGGGTGGTCGCAACTCCTGTTGGAACGGCGGGAATGAGTGGCAGTGCCGATGGGACAAACTCCGCCGCTCGCTTCAATTTACCGGAAGGAGTAGTAGTACTCAGCGGTAGCACGAATCTTTATGTGACTGACAGCGGCAATAATACGATCAGGCAGGTGGTGCGCAATGGAACCAACTGGGTGGTCACGACGCTTGCCGGAACGGCAGGTGTCGCTGGCAGTTCGGATGGAACGGGTACGAATGCCAGTTTCTCCACCCCGTTCGGGATCAATGTTGATGGAAAAGGAACGCTCTATATTTCCGACAGAAACAATCAGACGCTCCGAAAAATCAGCGTGAACGGAGTGGTGAGCACCCTGGCAGGATCCCCCGGAGTCATTGGCAGTGCCAATGGGACAGGCCCCAATGCCAGCTTCTACCAGCCTGCCGGAGTGGCTGTGGGTACAAATACCAATACTCTCTTCGTGGCGGATGTGAACAATAACGCGATCCGTTATGGCATCTCGGCAACAACGCCTACAAAGACCCAGACTATCCGCTTTAGTGCAATTCCAAGACAGACCTATGGAAAAACAAATGCTGTCATTCTCTCAGCAACAGCCTCATCGGCACTTCCCGTCACCTTGACGAGTGCGGATCCCACGGTGGCCACCGTTTCGGGCACAAATCTGACCGTGACGGGTGCAGGGTATGTCCTCATCACGGCGAGCCAGGAAGGAAACGGCACCTATAAGCCAGCTCCGAACATTAACCAACTTCTTACCGTCTTCAAAGGAAGCCAGACAATCACGATGGGGTTAATCGGTGTGACCAATCTGGTCTATGGCGAGACGGTTCCTCTCGTTGCAACCAATTCCTCAGTCGTCCCGATTATCTTTACCACTTCCAACACCAATGTGGTGATTTCCAGCAGCAATGCGGTGACAACACTGCTCACAAACGGTGGTTCCATCACCAGTAATTCTGCGATCATCAATTTTTCGGGAACCGGTACGGCAACGATCACAGCCAGTGCTCGGGGCGCCAATTACAACACCACCTCGATCAGTCAGTTGCTAGGATTAACCAACGTGGCAGCGGCTTCACAGACCATTACCTTCTCCTTGCCGACCAACGGCACCAGCGTGACCTTTACCAACGGTGGAACCATCTCTCTTACTGCAACGGCAAGCAGTGGACTCCCTGTGACCTTTATTAGTGGCAATACGAATGTGTTGACCATTAGCGGCACGAGCGGGGTCTATGTGGGAGCAGGGACGACGACCATCACGGCGACACAAGCTGGCAATACTAATTTCAGTGCAGCGACACCGGTGACCAATTTGGTGGTAGTGGCCCCGGCGACGCAAACGCTTACCTTTTCTTCGCCTGCAAACAATGCATCGATCGCTTACACCAACGGGGGAACCTTCCCGCTCATTGCAACGGCTAGCAGTGGCCTGCCTGTGACCTTTGTTAGTGGCAATACGAATGTGCTAACCATCAGCAATGCCACGGCAACCATGGTCGGAATTGGCACGACCACCATTTCGGTAACACAGAATGGGAATAACAATTACTATGCGGCGACCCCTGTCACCAATGCAGTGTTCGTTGCAAACGCGCAAACAATCACCTTTTCGTCGCCCACAACCAATTCCGGACTCAGTTACACCAATGGAGGAACCTTCCCGCTGGTGGCCACATCCAGCAGCGGGCTTCCTGTTACATTCACGAGTGGCAATACGAATATCCTGACGATCAGCAATACCACGGCGACTTATGTAGGTGTGGGAACGACCACCATTACGGCGACTCAGCCCGGGGATGGTACCAATTATATCGCTGCGACACCGGTCACCAACAAAGTGATTGTAGCCAAGGGGGCGCAAGTGGTCACCTTCTCCTCGCCGACCAACGGTACCAGCGTGACATTCACCAATGGGGAAACCATTCCGCTTATTGCTAGTAGTAGCAGTGGGCTCGGTGTTACCTTCACGAGTGGCAATACAAATGTGCTGACCATCAGCAATGCCACGGCGACGGTCATCGGAACAGGGACATCCACCATTACGGCATTGCAGGCAGGCAATAATCTTTATGCTGCCGCACCAATAACCAATAATTCGGTGATCGTGGCCCCGGCAACGCAAACGGTCTCCTTCACCTCGCCGACAAACGGCACCAGTTTGACGTTCACCAACGGGGGAACCATCCCGCTCGTGGCAACAGCAAGCAGCGGACTCCCTGTGGTCTTTGCCAGTGCGAACACCAATATCCTGACGATCAGCGGTACCAACAGTGCCATCATGAAGGGAACGGGAACGACGACCATCACGGCAACTCAGGCAGGGAGTCCTCCGTACTACAGCCCCGCAAGCGCTACTAATACCGTGATTCTGCATTAGTGATTCATCCTCATCGCGGGGCGGTTTCTTCGAGCAAGACAATCGCTTCCGCGCAGGGAGCGGGTTGGTTTATGTCTTGCGGGATGGGTGAAATCAGTTATTTTACACCACCACCGCGCCAGGGTAGCTCAGCGGTAGAGCAGGGGACTCATAAGCCCTT
>Ga0302202_10001154_pt1 | contig 33168 bp, 27 predicted proteins | sample II_Bog_N3_3_FD_194579 | JGI IMG/M metagenome (GOLD analysis project Ga0302202, IMG submission 194579) | Peat permafrost microbial communities from Stordalen Mire near Abisko, Sweden - II_Bog_N3_3 | ecosystem: Environmental > Terrestrial > Soil > Wetlands > Peat | place: Sweden: Abisko...
GGAGAGATGAAACGCAACCCCTCCTTGAGAACAAAATCTGACACCGGGCTCAAAATGCACATTTTCAGCCGCCCAGACCATCAATATGCCTGCGCTCAGACAGATTCACGAATGATGCAGGCTAAGGTGTTAGAACGAGGTATTTGATGAGGCGAAGCGATTTCTTGGCCGTCGTTTTATGGACGATGACGGTAGGCACCGCAGCGCTTGCTGAACCCATCTCAGTGAGACATATTCAGCGGCCGATGCACCGGTTTATGGTCGCCCGCTCCGAGGATGGGAAAACCATTGCCAGCGGGGAATTTTCGCAGGTTGTGCAGGGCAATGAAGTAACGATGCGCCTGACCTATCGCTTTGTCGATGGATCGATCGATGATGAGGCGACGACCTACACGCAGCAGGGGACGTTTCGGTTAGTGCGCAACCATCACATAGAGAAAGGGCCGTTCTTTACAAAACCCATCGACTTTACGGTAGAAGCCGCTACCGGCATAGTGACCAACAGCACAATAGACAAGAACGGCAAGATACACGTCGAGAGCAAGCACATGCGCCTGCCGGATGACTTGGCGAATGGCATCGTTGGGACTTTGCTGCTGAACGTGCCGCAGAATACGGCACCCTTTCGGGTGGGGATGCTGGCGCCAGTTGGCGGCGGGCGGTTGATTCGGCTCCTGATCTCACCGGAGGACGAACAGACGGTTTACTTAGCAGGACAGACCTTCAAGGCGGCAGTGTTTCGCATTCATCCGGAGTTGGGTGGCATCGTGAGGCTGATTGCGCGGCTGCTCGGACTTGAGCCGAAGGATGTGATGGTGTGGGTACTGGAGGGTGATGAGCCTGCGGTGGCGGTGATTGTTGGACAGCTGGGTGGTTACGGTCCCGTGGTTAGTTCGGATCTGGAAGGTGCCAGCTTAGGGAAATAGGACATCTTGCGAACACAAATCTCAAGAACAGATAAGCCGCAGCAGACGGTTACCCAATCTTCCTTCCGGAAAGCTCTCCGGAACGAAACCGGACCATCATGCCGCACAATCCGGTGCCAACGCACCATCTCCGCTGCTAACCTGAACATTCTGCAGGTCCGTCCCGAACGCTCTAAATCGTTGATGAACCAACCTATTCGCGCAGCCGCTTCCATCCATCGCAACAGCGCAATAATCTCGTCATCCTCCAGATGATGCGCCATCAGCGAACTGACGACAATATCAATTGGTTTGTCCGGCCGATACATCATGGCGTCGCCGGTCTCCCACGTGATTCCTAACTCCTCCGGAGTTGACTCCGCCGCCGCACGCCCCGCATAAGGATTCAAGTCAATCCCCGTCAACTGCACAGGAATTCTCCGTCTACGTGCCCAGCGTGCAATCTGCCGCAGTAGATCACCGCCGCCACTGCCCACATCGACGATGTGGATCGGATGACGCAATCCATGAGGCAACCGCTCCAGCCAAGCCAGGGTCGGCCGATAGCCTAGCAGCCAGCGATTGACTTTTTCCAGACTCCGCAGGCAGTTGCGGAAATCCTCATAACTGCAGTCGCCATCCATCAGTTCCGGCAACTCGCTTGGAGAGACCCGCCGGTCGAAATCGATATGCGTATCAGACCACATGAAAGCGCATCGTCTCCGCTGTCAGCCCCGGCCCAAACGACATCGCGCACCCACGCTGTCCCGACCGCGCCTGCTGCATCATCCGCTCAAGCACAAACATCACCGTCGCTGAAGACATGTTGCCGAAGCACGACAGCACATCGCGCGACGCCTTCAGGGCGCTGACTGGCAGCTCCAGTCCCTTCTCCACAGCATCCAGAACCGACCTCCCACCGGGATGCACCGCCCAGAGGTCGATGTCATCACGGTCGGCCATCAGCTCGCCCTCATGGAGAGCGCGTCCCAGTTCTCCCGGCACTTGTCCTGAGAGCAGCATGTCGAATCCGAGTTCGCGGATCTTCCAAGTAATCAGACCCCTCGTCTCGGGCACCATCACCGCCTTGAAGCTGTCCAGTGCAACCCCTGCTCGTGCGCGGTGATCAGACTGGCCGCCGCGCCATCGGCAAAAACCAGGAAGGAAAGCACCTGCTCCAGTCCCTGCGTCTCCTGCAGGTGAAGAGTACACAACTCCAGATTGACCATCAAAACACCAGCTTTAGGATCTGAGCGCACAATGTGCCGTGCCAGCTTCAGCGCATTGATCGCGGCATAGCATCCCATAAACCCAACCATCGTGCGCTCCACTCCAGACGAAAGCCCGAGGTGGTCGACGATCTCAAAGTCCAGCCCCGGCGCATAGAGCCCAGTGCAGCAGGTCACCAGCACATGCGTAATACCGGAGCATTCCTCCTCATTGAGCGCCAGCTGGCTCACGGCCTTCTTCATCAGTACCGGAGCGCTTTGCTCAAAAAGTTCCATGCGCCGCGCCGTATTGGGAAAGTTGCCGGGTCGATAAAAGTCATGTGCGTCATGCGACGAGAATTGGCCGGAACCTTCGTCGGCATCTAGGAATGAATAACGATGCGCGATGTTGGCGCGGCTCGCCATGCGGCGGAAAACCGCGCGCAGCCGCGGGTCAACAAGCATTTTCTCTGCAAATATGACGAACGCGTCATGCACATCATGCTCTGGTACGGCAGTGGCGATGCGGTTCAGGTAAGCCGTAGTCATGCGTAGTAAGTCCTCTGTCCGGATAATCGGGAGTCAATGTCGCGTGTGTGACTTGGGAAAGCTGGACCAAGAAAAGACGACTTTGCGGCGACGGTCGACTGAAAGACTCCGCAAACTCAATTCAACGGCTACTCTTTGAGACGAGACCGCTGTTCTTTTGATAGCACCTTCCAGTGGGGGAATAGGATGACGATTCGTTCATGGAGGACGCAAACACCGAAGGGCATCCGGATTTCGCTCGTACCCATGCCAAATTATGGAACAGCAGGGCAAGATCGCACGACAGCGACCGTCCTTCGGAATCGGCGTTCGGTGCTTTGCCAGGTCGTTACATTTGAGAGGTGGATGCTCCGAAATGACATTTTCAGCGTCGCCGAAATCTAGCCGCTTCCCTATTCGTCCCGCCACTGAGTGGCGGCAGATGACCGAATCGTCATCTTGCACCCCTCCCGGAGCATTCGAATCCTGAATCAAAATGTCTTACCATGATTCATGCGACTTTTGCTGGTCGAGGACGAACCGGAGATTCAAAGTTTCCTGCAGCAGCCCCTCGCCGACGCAGGGTTCGAGGTGGATGCCGCCAAGGATGGGCGAACCGCAATCCAACTCACGTCTGAAAACAAATACGACGTTCTGATCGTCGACCTTGGACTTCCCGATCAAGATGGCATTGACCTGATTCTCGAGCTTCGACGTTCTGGCATAAGCAGCCCCGTGCTGATACTTTCAGCCAGAAGATCAGTCGACGATAGAGTCAAAGGCCTGGAACAAGGCGGCGACGATTATCTGACAAAACCCTTCGCAGTTGCAGAACTGCTGGCACGATTGCGTAACCTCTTGCGGCGTAATATGGCTACGAATGAGGAGGCAACTCGCCTCCGCGTACTCGACCTGGAACTGGATTTCATTAGCCGTAGAGCTTCTCGCGGTGATGAGGTATTAAATCTAAGTCCGCAAGAATTCGTGCTTCTCACGTATCTCTGCCGGCACGCTGGACGTGTTGTTACTCGATCGATGCTTCTATCCGAGGTTTGGGGAATGCGATTTCAACCTAACACGAATGTTGTTGATGTCCATATCTACCGTTTGCGCGGCAAGGTGGATACAGAAGGCCGTGATCCGCTGATCAAGACCTTACGAGGTATTGGCTATGTCCTCAAAGACCGCTAATCCCGTAATGCATAGCGCCGCATGGCGAATTTCTCTTTGGGCAACGCTTGCATTTGCCATTGGAACATTGCTGGTTTTTGTCATGCTTCATCGCTTCGTAGCGAGTGACATTCAGCGCAGAAGTGACGCGTGGCTCACCGGAGAGGTGGCGGTCCTCGGTGATGTCGCCGGGCGAACGCCAAAAGACCGCCTCTACGGCCGGGTAGTGGGTGAAGTCGCCGAACTTGCAAGCAGAGAAGTGCCAGACAAACTCCGCTCCAATAGCAACGAAAACGACTCTGTCTTTTTTCTTCAGGCTGGAGACGACGGGGACCTGAAACTTTGGGTAGGTTCCGGTGATGGCTTGCCGAATTTAGCCGCGATTCGCGCGCGCAAGTTTACTTCGGACGTTCCCTACGACTTGAATGTCCAAGGCTTCAATCAACCCTTTCGAGTAGCGTCCGTTCGGCTCGATGATGCGAGTCACATTTATCTCGGACTTTCGGAAAAAAGATGAAATACGCGTATTGAATAATCTCCGCTTGCGTTTTCTTTGCCTATGGTTGCTGATTGTGCTGTTCGGCTCCGCAATTGTGTTCTTTGTGACCAGACGCATGCTCGGTCATGTTCGCGAGATCACCGAGGCCGCGTCCAGGATCGGGCAATCTGATCTGAGTAGCAGGGTCCCGACCGGCAAACGGAACGACGAAGTGGGCCACCTGGCGCTCACGCTGAATCACATGTTGGATCGGATTGAAATCTCCATGCATCAATTGCATACCATCACGGAGTCTCTCGCTCACGATATCCGTAGCCCGTTGACTGCAATTCGAGGAAAGCTGGAGATCGTCTTGTCGAGCGACCTAAAGGTTGAGCAGAGTGAGCAAATTGTCTCAGTCATCGATGAACTGGATCGATTGTCGGAGTTCCTGAATACTTCGTTGGACGTTGCCGAAGCAAAGGCTGACGCGCTTAGGCTTTCAAAGACTGACGTAGACCTCGACGATCTGATTCGAGTCATGATTGACCTTTACGAGCCTTCCTTGTCGGAGAAAGGAATTCGAGTGAACCTGCGCAGTGCTGGGCCTGTCACGGTATTGGCAGACGCTGCGCTTCTTCACCGGGTGGTTGCAAACCTTCTCGATAACGAACTTAATCACGTCCCCGCATCCTGCACGGTTTCCATAACAATTGCCGCAACCGAGATTGCTGCCACCCTGATTGTGGAGGATGATGGCCCGGGATTTGCTTCGGAGATCGGCCTCCAGGTGTTCAAGCAGAGAGTGGAGGGGAGAGACTCCAAGGGGTATGGCCTCGGGCTTGCATTCGTTGAAGCCGTGGTCCGAGCACACGGAGGAAGTGTGTGGGCGTCGAACCGTCCAGATGGAGGGGCTTTGCTGTCGATCACTTGGCCTCGAGAGATGGAAGAGAAAATCGACGCTTCTCACCCTCTGACAGTGGTCAACGGCTAAGCAAATGGAAGCCTTTATGTTGGCTCTCAACGCGCAAACCCCGACGCAAAATCCAGCCCAGAGCCCACGGCATCCGTTCTAACGTTGCTTTTGCGACATGCTACTTGCCTTCGCGGAGCACGGATTTTCTCTCAAAAAAGATCAACGACGGGCGGGAACGTCAGCACCAGGCTCAAGCCGAGCAGCGCGAGAGCAATGACAGATATGCGCCCCATGCCGACGCTCCTGTTCCGCCAGCGCCACTCCAGAATTCCCCAAATGCCGATCCAGATGAGGATGGCGGTCGTGGTAACGCCAGAGAGCGGTCCGGTCGGCTTGTAGAAGATCAGGCTGTTCTTGACTGCTGCCACTTTGTCTCCAGCGCAGGCCAGCACTGCCAGAGCGAATGAGCCAATACCGGCTGCAAGCATGGCAGCGGCGCCGGAACCGTTTGTCAGGGCCGGCGCATTCGGTGAGGCATCCCGGTCTGTTGGTGTCATTGTTCTTCTCCCCGGCTCAGTTGAATCGTGCTTCCACCCTGGACCGGTGCGTACTTGTTAATCATCGCGCCGCAGAAGCCCGCAATCCCCGCAGCAACAAACGATGCCATGGCAAACGAGAGCACTGCAGCGCGAAGATGCCGGTGGTTCTTCAGGTCGCGGCCATACCGAATTAGTACGAACGCGACCATCGTGATCGAGATGGGCGCAAACCAGGCGACGTGCTCCTTCCACTCCATACCAAGGGAGTGCCACCCGATGGTTTTGGGTCTCGACATCAGGAGTCGTTGCGGAAACATTGAGAGGTCGGTTGTCCCCGGCGGTGCCGCAGCACGATACCACGGATAGATGACGTACGCGCCGGTCAATACGGCAGCCCATGCCAGGACCACCATCGCAAGGAGATAAAACTTAAAGAAGCGCTCTTGACCGGGGGTGGGTTCGCCCGAAGCAGACGAGGTGGTGAAACGATATAACTCAACGAGAGAGCCGGAAAAGGCCAGGAGATAGAGCGCGCCGAATCCCATGCCGTGAATCAGAGTCCAAAGAGCGCGTGCCGTAATTTCCATCTATCGTGCCCTCCACTGCAAGGTGCCGAAATGCGCGCTGCGGTCTACATGTCATTCAAATCCGCTGTTCCGCATCGGTCCTTGCATCCAGTTGTTTTGAGCAGCATCCTTCTTGCCGCCATCTTTTGCTTTGTCGTCTTTTCCGCCCCAGGTCCAATACATGCCCGCGTAGGCGTAGATCTCGGTTTGGCCAACGATCGAATGGCCGTAGCAGAACAGGAACTGTTCGTTGGGATTGTGCTTGAAGTGATAATAGCCGCCAACGTCGATCATCGCCGAACGTCCGGTTTGGGCCGCGGCAAAGCCTTCGCGCCCGTGTGCGAAGAGCTCCGCGCCCAGTTCCCACCGCTCATTGAGTTCCCGTTTCACCAACCATCCGGTATATGGGAAGTCCCGATAGTTTGTCTGCGGAACCACCTGGTAGCCTCCGCCCCCATCAAAGAGCCACTTTCCGTAGTTCTTCTGCAACCAGACCGGGAGTTTGTACCAGACTTTGCCAACGCCAAGTCCCTTGTCATAGTTCCCAGTCGGCATCTCAAACATGGTGAAGGTGCCGATCTGCGGGACGTGTTTGGTTTCTTTGATGATGGCCAGCTTTATGCCCAGTTCCATGTCCGTGAGACCGAATGCGCTCGGCCCGGTTCCCCCGGGCAGGTAAACAGGATTATTCGACGGAAAGACGCCTCCCCAGGGCAGGATGGCGTGAAGTTGCACTCTGGGAATGGCTCCCCAGTTGAACTCGAAGGCCGGTCCTGTCGAGTCAATCTCGGCCGGTGTGCCATCGACGCCGCCAAAGATATAGAACTCGTAGTGATGCAAGTCTACGGGTACCGGATCGTCGGTTTGATACGGAGGCCCCTGCGCCCACAAGCGTGAGACGGCCAGCATCAGAAGAAAGAACAGCATCACTTTAAGGCAACGATTCCAGCCCCTCATGGTGTTTCCAGCCTCCACCAAGAATGAGATGTGTTCACACTATCGGAGTTCGATAATACACTATCGGGATTCGATTCGGGTTAAATAGGAGGTATATTTAATTTGTGTCCAATCATCAGCGGGAACTCTTTTTCGGACTGATCCGGATCCACGTGCTCGTCCACGCGTCCCATGAACCCATTTTTGGGCAGGCAATGATGGACGAGCTGGCGCATCACGGGTATCGCATAGGGCCGGGTACTCTCTACCCCCTTCTGCACGGCTTGGAGCGCGGCGGACTCTTGAAGTCTGTCCTCAAGAATGTTGGAGGGCACAGTCGGAGGATGTACAAAATCACGTCAGCCGGCAAGAGGGCTCTGGACAAAGCAAGAGTGAAAGTCGATGAACTGCACCACGAGCTTCATGAGGTGAAGCCTAGAGAGATTGCAAACCTTGTGAAGCGGGTTTAGATGGCGCTCAGATCTCGAAAGTGAAAGAAGAAACTGGGCGCGGCAACTAGATTGATTTCGTCAGTTCAACAGGCACAGGGACTCGCCACTTCAACAGGAATGGGGAGCGGAGCCCCCTCCAGGGCGGATACCCTCTGCGGGACACAGCACGCCTTGTTCAATTTAGTTGCGTCTGCTTGCATCGCCTTGTCATCGTTGAGCACGGACAGCGTTTCGCTAAGGATGCGCGCGGCTCCAGCGTGCTTCGGCGCTACGATGCTGTAATGCATCCATTTTCCGTCCCGGCGAGCAACGACAACGCCCGCGCGTCGCAGATACGCAAGATGCCGTGAAATCTTGGGCTGGCTTTGCCCGAGAATCTCCACGAAATAGCAAACGCAGACTTCCTTTCCATTCATCAGGTTCAGCAGCCTGAGACGGGTGCGATCCGCGAGCGCCGCAAACAGCAACGCCAGGTCGTAGCCGTTCGAGGAGATATTCATAGCTACAGTATATACGCCTTGACAGATGCGTCTAGTTGCGAATACATTCGCTTTAGCGTATGCGAGGAGACGCAGTGATGGAATCGACGACAAACGTTCGGGAACGGGTCAAGGAAAAGTACGGAAGTGCCGCACGGGCCGTAGCGCAGTCCGGCAGCGTGCAGGCATGTTGCGACCCCGGTCTTCGGTGTTGCGATCCGATCACCACAAACCTTTACAGTGCCGACCAAACTGGGATGATCCCGGAGAAGGCAGTAAAGGCCTCTCTCGGGTGCGGGAACCCGACCGCACTGATCGATCTTCAACCTGGAGAGACTGTTCTTGATCTTGGGTCCGGCGGCGGCATCGATGTGTTGCTCTCGGCGAAGCGCGTTGGCCCAACCGGCAAAGCATACGGCCTCGACATGACGGACGATATGCTGGCGCTCGCACGCGAAAACCAGAAGCAGGCGGGCGTTACGAATGTTGAGTTCCTGAAAGGTGAAATCGAGAACATTCCTTTGCCAGACAACTCTGTTGATGTCATCATCTCGAACTGCGTCATCAATCTCTCCGCCGACAAAGATCGTGTTCTCAGAGAAGCCTTCCGTGTGCTGAAACCTGGCGGACGCTTCGCAGTCTCCGATGTGGTGGTGCGCGGCAGCATACCGGAAGCGGTTCGCAAAAGCATGTTGCTCTGGGTTGGCTGTATTGCCGGCGCGCTCGAAGAGAGCGAGTACATCGCCAAACTGACGGGTGCTGGATTCGAAGATGCAACGGTCGAGCCGACGCGTGTTTACAGCGTAGAGGATGCCCGGCAGTTCCTCACAGAGGCGGGCGTTGACGTAGACGCGATCGCTCCCCAAGTGAATGACAAGTTCTTCGGCGCTTTCATTCGGGCAAACAAACCCAAAACCGCCTGCTGCCAACCTGGTTGCTGCGCGCCTGCTCTCGCGGGAGCAAAGGAATAACGACCATGGCCAGCCTTTACAACGTCCTGTTCCTCTGCACTGGCAACTCTGCGCGCTCGATCATGGCCGAAGCAATCCTGAACCACAAAGGCAAGGGCAAGTTCACGGCTTACAGCGCGGGCAGTCATCCGAGCGGGCAGCCACGACCGGAGGCACTTCAGCAGATCGAATCGGCTGGACTCTCGACAGCTGGACTGCGCAGCAAGTCCTGGGACGAGTTCTCGGTTCCGGATGCGCCGAAGCTCGACTTCGTTTTTACAGTTTGCGACAACGCGGCAAAGGAGCAGTGTCCATTCTGGCCGGGGCAGCCGATGACAGCGCATTGGGGTATTGCTGATCCCGCGGGTGTCAAAGGAACTCCAGAGGAGATTGCCCGTGCGTTCCGTGACGCCTTCACCGTGCTTGATCGCAGGATCGGGTTGTTCCTCTCGTTGCCGCTGGCGACACTTGAGGGCATGGCCATCAAGCGCGAAATCGACGGCATTGGGAATGCGTAGGAGCCCAGGTGAAAAAGAGTCGGTTGTCTTTTCTGGATCGCTATCTCACGGGATGGATCTTTGCCGCCATGGTGTTCGGCGTCGCTCTTGGCTGGCTTGTTCCAGGAGTCGTTCCGTTCCTGAATCGTTTCAGCATCGGCACAACGTCGGTGCCTATCGCGGCGGGGCTGATTCTTATGATGTACCCGCCGTTCACGCGAGTCCGGTACGAAGAGTTGCACAAAGTGTTTCGCAATAAGCGCATTCTCGGCCTCTCGCTGCTGCAGAACTGGCTCATTGGCCCAGTTCTCATGTTCGCGCTGGCCATCGTATTTCTGCGAGGGTATCCGGAATACATGGCCGGGGTCATCATGATCGGGCTCGCGCGCTGCATCGCCATGGTCATTGTATGGAACGAGTTGGCAAAGGGCGATACACAATACGCGGCCGGCCTCGTTGCGTTCAACTCGCTGTTCCAGGTCTTCTTCTACTCGGTCTATGCCTGGGTGTTCATCACGGTTCTCCCCGGCTGGTTCGGCCTGCGCGGAACTCAGGTCAACGTATCCATCGGCGAGATCGCAAAGAGTGTCTTCATTTACCTGGGCATTCCCTTCATCGCTGGCTATCTAACGCGTGCCGTTCTGGCTCGAGCGAAGGGACGCGAATGGTACGACCGAAAGTTCGTGCCGCGAGTCGCACCGATGACGCTGATCGCTCTGCTGTTCACCATTGTCGTAATGTTTTCTCTCAAAGGCAGTTACATCGTGCGACTGCCACTTGATGTTCTCAGAATCGCCATCCCGCTGCTGATCTACTTCGTGGTGATGTTCCTGGTGTCGTTTTACATGGGCAGGAAACTTGGCGCCGACTACTCAAAGACAACGACGCTCGCGTTCACAGCCGCCTCAAACAACTTCGAGTTGGCAATCGCTGTTGCGGTCTCGGTGTTCGGCATCAACTCCGGCGCGGCGTTCGCCGCCGTGATCGGCCCGCTTGTTGAAGTACCTGTGATGATCGCGCTTGTGAATCTAGCCCTGTATTTCCAACGCCGATATTTCGTAAATCCCGAATCCGCAGATACGGTTGGGGTCTGCGCCACCGACTATCGATTGATCTAATCTTGCATGTCAGGGCTTGTTACGCTACCAGATTCACAATTCATTTGGCCTTTAGAGGAGGCTGAGCGTCAAATTGCGGACGAACTCACCAACACCAAATACTCTCGATATATCGCCTTTTCGACTGTTTCTCCGGTTCCGGTGTTTGGACCCGGACCTCGTGTATGCCGACGCAGAGGGAGTTATTTTCAACCGGCTCCAAGTGCACGTCGAATTGCCTGAAATCTTCCCTCAGGGGCTGAACAGGCAGCGGAAAAAGGGCGATTCTCAGCCGAAATGGACGAGAGGAATCGCTCCGTGGCTCAAGCCGGCGTTGATCTTGTTGGCTTTATGCAGGGGTTAAAACCACCACCTCCCTCCGTGTCGAGTTTTTTCGCAGCCTGTGAAGTCCATCCTTGATATTTTGGGTCAAAGGTCACACAATTGGTTCCACTGGAGAGTCAGATGGGAAGGAACCATATCAGGATCGCAGCTTTAGCTTTGGTTGCTCTGGTCTTTTCATCCGGCGCGATCTGCTCGCGAGCACAGGTTGAAAAGGCGCTTTATCCGACCATGGCGCCTCTCGATCAGTATTTGATTTCCGACGAGAATGCCGAGATCGCGTTGGCTCGCAGTGCCGCCCCAGCGCCGGTTTCGGATGCGGCCGAAGTCATGGTCCTGCGGCGAGATGGCTATGCAACCGCCGTGAAAGGTTCGAATGGCTTTGTCTGCCTTGTGGAGAGAGCGTGGGCGAACCCGAGCGATGCGTGGGACTTCTGGAATCCCAGAATGCGCGCCCCGACCTGCTACAACGCGGCAGCTGCAAGCACTTTCTTGCCTGTCTTTCTCATGAAAACCAAGCTGGTGCTGGCAGGAAAATCGAAGACGGAGATCGGTGCGGCGATCGCATCGGCGCTGGAAAACAAGGAACTGCCGGCCCTTGCGCCTGGGGCGATGTGCTACATGATGTCGAAGCTACAGTATCTAAATGATGGCGCCAGGAACTGGCATCCACATGTCATGTTTCTTGTTGCGGGTGATGCCGCGAAGAGCTGGGGAGCCAATCTGCCTGGTTCGCCGATTATAGCGGTCCGTAACCCTGAAGCACGCATAACCATTTTCATGGTTTTGGCCGGCGAATGGTCCGATGGGACCCCGGGGCCATCGATGGTGTATTGAGCAGCAATTCGCAGCGAATTGAGCATTCAGGTCAGATAGCCACCAGGAGGTCGCCCAGCATCCGGGTTCCGGCCGCCGGCCCGCTCTTCAGGTTTTTAGGCGGATCGGCGGCGATTGCCGCAGCAACCGTCGTTTTTCAGAACGGATCCGATAATAACCACGTAATTCGTTGGTACGTCTTATGTTACTTTCCACGCGTAAGAAGGGTCGAAGACGTAGGACATTTGTCCATTCCGATCTCTGCACATGCAAGACCTGGATGCAGAACGACGGCCTCTCCGACCCGAACAGGGCATTAAACACATGCGCCCCAGCTCACCTTACGAACGCCGAGTCGATCCCGGCATGGATTGCCTGTTGAAAGGCCGCCCACCCGCAGGAGAAGTCGTCCTTGCCGCAGCCGGGGACAAACACCGGAACGCGCTCGGGAGGATTCTGCAGGCTGAGGGGCGTGGCATTGCGCATCTGGTCGAGGGTCTGGGCTGTGTAATAGGTTCGCACTGCGTAGTCCGCCCGGCCGCTCTGGCTCCACAGTTCAAACACCAGCGCTCCGCCCGGCGGAGTATCGTCGCGACGACCGTCGACGAGCCAGTCAAGCCCCAGGGCTCCGCCGATGTTGACGAGATTTGTATCGTGCCCAACCAGGATGAGAAGACGGTCTTCGGGCCTGGTGAGCGCGCCCTCGATGGGATGCGCGGCAACAGCCTGCTGCATCGAGAGAAGAATGTGCAGAAGAAGATTGGAGGACTGGGCGCGGGCAATGTAGGCAGTACGGCCCGCGATGTCTTCCTGCGCAATGTGGAGTTGCAGCAACTCGCGCAACTTGTTGGTGTCCACGCGGCCCCAGCCCACATCGGTCGCGGGCATACCTTCGGTGTATTCCAGAAGCAGGTCTTCAGCCATCGTAGAGGCGGTTCCGAGAGGCGAGTGCAACTCGATCAGGTGGTCGCCTTTGCCCGGCGCAATGGAGGCCGGAATGTCAAAGATGGATTGTGGCGCAACGGCGCCGGAACTCGGGCACGCCGCGCCGGAGTCGCAACCGCGCAATACGGCCTGAAGCGCATCGAGCTGTGGCCGGTAGGCTGCGGCGAGCCCTTGCAAGTTGGTGCCGATGCGACCGGAGACGGCCGCTGTAGCCAGCAGCTTGTCCGGATGACCGACTCCAGCCTCCAGGGAATGAAACAGCGGATCGGCTGAACCCTCCGGAAGAGCGCTCACTTCGAGCGCGCAGCCGGGAGCGATTCCGGCAGCAAGCGCCTTGCCGGTCTCGCGGGTGCGCTGATCGGAGTCGGCAACGATGCGGATGTGAGACGTATCCGCGCAACCGCTCGGCGCAAGCAGTCCCTGGGCGGCCAACAGCTCTCGATCGTAGGCGCCGAAGAGCGTCATGAGATGCGCACCGTGTTCGGTCAGGTAACCCGGCGGAACGCTCCACTTGGGCCAAGGCGCAGCGGAGTATTGATTCAGTTGGTCGAGCTTGCCGGTAGGAGAACGCACTCCATGACGGCTGACGACAACGACGAATCTCAGCTCGCTGTCTTTCTCGTTTATGTTCTTCGCTGTGGCGACGGTAGGGGCTGGCGCAGCGGGGGTTGAATAGATGCGAATCTCCGCCCCATGGTCCCCCGTGGCCGGAACACCCACGTAGAGCAGATTCTGCGCAGGGACAAACAAGGCGGTCTTCGCACCCGCGACCGTATGCACAACTCCAAGCGAATGCAGTTGCTTCGCGCTGTCCACTTGGTAGGAATCCACTTCTCCAGCGCCGGCGATCACATACACCCGGCGCAGTGCGGGATCGTAAAACAGGTCATCCGCCCCATCGGCTGCCGGCTGGCTGGTGACCTCCTTGCCGGTTGCGGCATCGAGAGCAATCACTGTTCCCGGAGTCCGGCAGGCGACATAGAGCAACTGGTGTTCGCTGTCGAAAGCCATCGGCACATTATCGGCGGCTTTGGTCAACTGCCAGCGAGCGGTGACAGCCATGGTAGCCGTGTTGATGACTGCGACTTCATTCGACCCCGCGATATTCGCGAAGACGCGACTGCTTTGAGGATCGATGTCGAGGGCTTCGGGATGGGTTGAAGCGGAAAGGTTCGCAACCATGCTGAAGTGTTCCGTGTCCACCACAGCAACCCTAGGCGGGTTGGCCGCATCGCCCGTTCCGTGACCGATAAAAAGCAGGCGATGCGCCTCGTCGAAAACCATGTCGTCGGCGTCGTCGGAGAGCTTGATTTTTCCAGCCAGCGCCAGCGGCGTGCCCGTGTAAACCCTCAGTTCTCCGAGAGCGCCGTCGGCAACGTAAAGGCTACTCGTCGCCGCAACCCAGATCAGCCCGTGGGGCTTGCCGAGGCCGGTAATGCTCTGACGAATCTTGCTCGTCTTCAAGTCGATCACTTCCACGGAGTGGTTCCCGGTGGAGGCTGCAAACAACAGGTTTCGACCGGTGTCCACAGCGAAGTGGTCGAATTTTCCTGTAACTCCAGGCAGGGGGATCGTTTGTTGCAGTGTAAGAGGCGGCTTCGGCTGGGCGTTGGAGGAGAGTGCACAGAACAGGACAAGCGCAAGGAAGACAGCGATCTTTTTCATGAATGCTCTCTGGGACCGCTGCGCTCCTGAGCGCTACGCGGTCCCTGCCGGATATGTTTACGTAGTTGCGGTAATGCCGATGCCTTGGACGGTATGGCCGAGGCATCGGCACCCCAGCGCGTCGCAGGGGGATCGCGCTTTTACTCGTGGCTCCGTGTCCAGCGAATGCCGCCGGAATAGGTAGGCTTGTAATACTCGCGCTGGACCATGTATTGCTGGCTCCCGTTGTAGAAGCCGAATACCGCGTTATTCATGTTTTCCCCAATGGCCAGCGCGGTAAATCCCTTGCCAAGGTAGTAGCTTGCCTTGGCGTCCACCTGAGTATGCGCATAGAAGTAGTTATCGCCATTCGGCCCCGCGACACCGAAGGGAACTGCGCCCGGTCCTGTGCTCTGGTACTGGTACGCGTAGATATTCGCGCCATTGTGCGAGACGCCGACGGTTACCAGGAAGCGCTTGGTTGCATAGGAAGGGCCAACGTTCCAGGAAACGGGCGCCTGGCCCACCAGGGCAGGGTTATCGGTGCGGCCGGTGAGATTGTAGTTCTTTGACCCGGTGTAGGTGAAGTTCGCGTTCATCTGGGCGCCTTTCAGCACCCCGGGAAGATAACTGAGGTGCTGCTGATAAGCCAGTTCCACGCCTTGCACATGCGCATGGTCGCCATTGACTTCCTGCAGAACAAGGTCTCCGGCATACGCCTGGGATAGCGGCGAACCGGTTGCGGGAATGATCGATTGCTGACTGTAAATCGGCTGGCTAAGCGCTTTGTAGAAGTAGCCTGCCTCGATCATGCCGACGGAGGGCAGATATTTTTCGTAGAGAACGTCGTAGTCGTTGGCATGTTCCGCCACCAGGCCGGTGTTGCCAATGCCGACAGTATAAGGCGTCGTCGATTGATCCTCGGTGATATAGGGAACCAGTTGATACGGATCGGGCCGGGAGATGCCGCGGCCATAGACTGCGCGGATATCCGAACTGCTGTCGATGGTATAGCGAAGCTGCACGCTCGGCAGCGGGTTGATATAGGAACCGCTTCCGTGCTCGGGTGTTGTGGAGACATAGTTACCGTTTGCGTCGTTGATCACCAGGTAGCCGGTGTCAGTGGTTTGCGTGGCTTCAAAGCGCAGACCGGTCTGAAGATGGAACTTGGACCCCAGTTCCAGCGTGTTCATAATATAACCGGCCGAAACTCTTTCCTGCAGGTTGTAATTCGCGGCGTCGGACTGGAGATGGGTGGTGCCCTCATCCAGGGTATAGGAACTGGGATTCGAGTTCAGATCGCCGGTCAGCAAATCGAAGCTGGTTACCGGACCGAGATGATAACTTCCACCGTAGAAATGAGGATTGGTGAAAGTGCCAAGATACTGGGTCATCGCCGTGCCGTTGTTCGAGTCGTACTCCGGCGAATAGGCGTCCTGGCCCTTGTGTTCATTGCGGATCTGACCGCCGAATTCCAAGGTCGACGAGCGCGTTCCGATGTGGTAGTTGATTCCCATCGCGCCGCTCGCTTGCAGGTTGAGTTGTGTTGCCTGTCCCGATGTCAGATCGATGGTCTGGAGCGAATACAGACTGGGATCGAAGATTGGGTTGCCCGCTACGTCGCACGAGTACTGCGGCCGATACTCACTGGGGCCAGGGACATACGTGCAATCCTTGCCAGCCGAGCTTCCGAAGGCCGCGCCGGGATTGCCTGCGGCGCCTCCAAAGCGCGAGTGCGCTCCGGCAATCTGATATCTCGCATAGGTGTGATTGAAAACCTGGTTGCCGCCAATAGCGAGGTCCGCAATCTGCAAGTTCGGCCGGCGAACGCTGGTGTGGTAAGCGTCGTGCTTGCCTTCCTTCAACTGATAGGCGAATTTTTGCCCATAATCTCTGAAGTTCGAGAACAGACCGTGAACGTAAAGGTCTGAATTCGTGTTCAGCTTATAGTCGAGTGCGCCTGCCATGCCGTAGCGGGTGCGGTTATAAAGGTACTGCTGAATATACATCTTGTCGAAGGTGAGATTTCCGTTGCCGTCGAAATCCGGCACGGGTTCCACGTCGTCGATGCCGCGATTGTTCAGATCATAACTGTAGCCAAGCATGAGGCCCCAGCGCTTGTCCGGGCCGAAGCGCATGCCAGCCGACGAACTAATCAGAAAGGCCGGCCGACCACCGTCAATTGGAGTGTTACCCATGTCGCCTTCAAAGGCAAGGGCGGGGCGGTCGGAGGTTGCCTGCTTGATCCGCAGGTCCACCGAACCACCGATGGCATCGCCGTCCTGGTTTGCCGAGAGTGTCTTGTTGATAGCCACCGAGCCAACCAGGTCCGCGGGAATCGTGTCCAGATCCACTTGCCGCACCTGCGGATCGGGCCCCGGCACAATCACTCCATCGATGGTCGTGTTGCTCAGCCGCGGTTCCGTTCCACGAATCTGCACGTACTGACCCTCTCCCTCGTTACGTTGCAGCGTAACGCCGGGCATGCGACCAAGCGCATCGGCGATATTCGCATTCGGAAGGCTCTGGATCTGCGTGTCGGTTTCAACATTCAGGATGTTTTCAGATACGCGCTGCTCATTGACGGAGGCGGCATCGCCCTCCAGTTCGGCCATGACCACAACCTGCTGATTGGTCGAGGCAATGGCGAGGGTTGCGTCGAGCGGCGTGGCCTGGCCGGCCTTGACCACGACGGTACTGACCGAGTTGGTAAATCCAACATAGGAAATCGTAACGGTATACGCGCCCGGCTTGACATTCTGGATCAGATAGTCGCCTTGCGCGCCGGATCTTCCCGCTGCTGCCGTTGGGTCGAGCACAATGCGCGCGCCCTGGAGCACAGCGCCCGCAGAGTCCTTGACCGTGCCGCGCAGACTTCCGCTTGCTTCGGCGGGACCTTTGTCGGGTGTCGTAACTCCGACTGCCGTATTCTCGGTCGTCGTAGCACCTGAGTTCGACGGGATAACCAGTGAAGCGAGAAGTAGGGGTAGGATAAGTGCCTTCAATGACATAACTCTCCTTGGACGGCAGCGCCGGAATGTGAGGCGGCCGTCACCGCGCACCGTGTGGCCTTACGAAATGCTTGGACAGAACCGTCACAAGTCCGTTCCGTGCGAGTGAATACAGGGTCGCCACTCCGCTGTGGGCCGGTCGACCGGGATGACACGGCTTCCGGAGCCATCCATCCCTGCTTCAGCTTTATCCTCGTCGCGCGCCATAAAGCGTTGTTTACGGCTCGATGAATAATTTCTAAGGTTGAGGATGCGCGAATACAGGTGCGAATGTGAATGTGCCATGAATTCAAGGTCGCGGCTGTGAGCCTTGATTGCGGTTTGCGCTTAGGCTAAGAGATACGAAGCTGATGCGAATTCTCATCGTCGAAGACGAGCCACGAATGCTGGAGTTGTTGCGCAAGGGACTCTACGAGCACGGCTTTACCGTGATGGCGGCCGCCGACGGCGAATCAGGGTTGGAGACGGCGACGGCGTATGAGCTCGACGCAATCGTGCTGGACATCGGGTTGCCCAGGATGGACGGGTATGGACTGATGCAGGCGCTGCGGGCGAGGGAGTGCAGAACGCCGGTGCTGGTGCTGACTGCGCGCGATTCGGAAGACGAGATGATTCGCGGCCTCGACCTGGGCGCGGACGATTACCTGACCAAGCCGTTTTCCTTTCCCGAACTGGTGGCGCGCCTGCAGGCCATCACGCGCCATCAACGCCAGGAAGACGACGGGACGATCACGGCCAGGGATGTTGTGGTCGATCCTGTCCGGCAGTCGGTGGCCCGCGGGAACGAGAACATCGACCTGACGCGACTTGAACTTCTCCTGCTTACCAGCCTGATGCGCCGGGCGGGCCAGTGCGTGCCCAGGCAGACGTTGATGGAGTTCGTCTGGGGCGCCGATCACCTAGTGGGACCGGGCACGCTGGATGTGCTGGTGAATTCATTGCGGGCCAAGATCGACGCGCCGTATGAAAAGAAGCTGATCGGCACTGTGCGCGGGATTGGTTACATTTTCAAGCGCGACGCACCTTCCGGCAAGGAGACGCAATGAGGCCCTTGCCGATCCGCATTCGCCTGACGCTATGGTACTTTGCCATGTTCGCCTCGGCCGCCGTGCTGCTGAGCCTCGCCAGCCTGTGGATGTTGCAGCGCAGTGTGGACGCCACCGAGTATCACGACCTGCAGGAGCGCGCCGACGATGTGCGCATGGTGCTCGGCCATGAACCCCCGGACCGCGACATCCAGCAGCTCGGCGAGGACTTCGCGGCCATCTACAACTTCAAGGACGACGGCAAATATTTGCAGGTGCGGGACGAGCAAGGCAACTGGATCTTCCGCTCAAAGCGCATGGCGGCGCAGAATCCCGATCTTCCTGCCCCCGTCCTGTTACCTAAAGAGGGCTCGATCGCGGAGTTTCACTATGGAATTCACTCCGTGCGCGTTCTGGCTATCCCGATCGTCGCGCAGGGAAAGCTCTACTCGGTACAGACGGGCATCTCGTTGAACAAGTCGATGGCGCTGCTGGCTCGCTTCCGCATCGGCCTGCTGTTGCTGACGCCGCTGACGATTCTGCTGGCCGCAGTGGGCGGCCACTTCATGAGTCGCAAGGCGCTAAGGCCGGTGGCCCTGTTGGCGGCCGAGGCGCGCCGCATCAATGATCGAAACCTCGACATCCGTATGCCGGTGCCCCGCGCAAACGACGAGATATCCGATCTTTCGCGGACTCTGAACCAGATGCTGGAACGCATCGACAATGCATTCGCCAGCGTGCGCACATTCACTGGCAACGCCTCGCATGAGTTGCGCACTCCGATCTCGCTCTTGCGAACCGAGATTGAGGTTGCACTGTTCCGTCCCCGCGATGGCGAGGAGTATTGTGCCATTCTCGGGCGCCTCCATGCAGAGACTGTGCGCATGACCAACCTGGTGGAAAACCTTCTTTCCTTGGCGCGCGCAGATGGTGGGGCGGAGATCTTTACCCTTGCGCCTATCCGGGTCGACGTACTCTTTGGCCAGGTTGCCGAAACGTGGAAGAGCGCCATGAATCAGGCGTTGCTCGATTTTCACACAGACTTGCCGGACGGCGATCTCGTAGTGCTGGGCGACTCGCACGGGGTTCTGCGTCTGTTGTCGATTCTGCTGGAGAACGCAAGCAAATTCACTCCGCCTGGCGGGTCAGTCATGCTGTCTGCTTCGGCTCAAAGGGGTCGCGTCATGTTATCGGTTCGCGATACTGGCGTAGGAATTGCCCCGGAGCACAAGACTCGCATATTCGATCGTTTTTTTCGTGCGGCGTCGGCTGGTAACGGAGCTCCCAATGGTTCGGGCCTGGGGCTCTCTCTTGCCAAGTGGATCGCGGAGCGCCACGGGACAGCTCTGAGTGTTGAAAGCGAGCCCGGGCGCGGAAGCACTTTCTCTTTTTGGCTGGAGAGAATGGAAGTTCCTCCCCCCACCATTTCCTCATATGGCGCTTCAACGGCGAAATCTGGTGCAGTCGCTAACTGTTAATGAGTCACCGGCTTAAGGCGCACATTTGGCCTGCCCCGCTTCGCTCACGGGTTCAACCCCATAGGCTTGACTTGATACCTCGATAACGTTCGTCCTCCAATCGCTCGATCGGTACCCTGAGGCCGCCATTGGCCAGACAGGATGCAAAGGAACACGAGTCGAGCGATGATGGTCGAAGCCGGTCGGATGACAGCTACAGCCCGCGGCGACACTGGTGCTCGGTAAGAAGCCCGGCCTAAAGCGTGGGTCCGGGGTTGCGTACAGATGTGTGATGACGTTTGTCGGTTTCCGGCGACGATCTCGATTGGGAGTTTGCTCTGTGTCCGCGCCCCGGGCATCCGACCGGCATGATCGGAGGAGCAAATGGCCAAGAAGAGCAATAGAAGATGTGACACACTGCCGATCCTGCATCCGGATGCCGCTGGAATCGACGTGGGCGCAAGTGAGTTGTTTGTCGCTGTCAGCGCTGATCGAGATCCACACCCCGTCCGCAGTTTCCCCACGTTCACTCGCGATCTGCATGCGCTGGCCGACTGGCTTGTGGAGTGCGGGATTCGCTCGGTAGCGATGGAGTCTACCAGCGTTTACTGGATTCCCGTATACCAGATTCTGGAAGCTCGCGGTCTCGAAGTTTATCTCGTCAACGCACAGCACGTGAAGAACGTACCAGGCCGGAAGACCGATGTCTCCGATTGCCAGTGGCTCCAGTACCTGCACTCGGTTGGCCTGCTCCGTGCCAGTTTCCGGCCGCCTGGATTCATCTGCGCCATACGATCTCTCTGGCGGCATCGCGCCAGCCTGATTCAAATGGCAGCTGAACACGTCTTGCACATGCAGAAGGCTCTGGACCAGATGAACCTACAGATTCATCGCGTTCTGAACGACATTACTGGAGTAAGTGGCCTGAGGATACTGGACGCGGTCCTTGCGGGTGAACGGGGTCCCCTCACCCTGGCGCGGCTCTGCCACGGCGGCGTGAAGAGCAGCGAGGACATCATAGCGAAGTCACTCGAAGGCGATTACCGCCCAGAGCACCTCTTCGCACTTCGCCAGTCCTTGGCGGCTTTTCGCTACTACCAGCAACTGGTTCTTGAAGCCGATCGGGAGATTCAGTTGCAGCTCGGAGAATTGAAAACGGCCGCAACAGCACAGCCAACAACGCCGCCACGAACAAAGGCAAACCCCCATTATGCGCGCCACTACGAGCCGAAAACATTCGATCTCCGTGGTGAACTATACAGGGTCTTTGGAGTGGATCTTACGAATGTGCCTGGCATCAGTGCACTCACGGCTCAAACCATTCTGTGCGAGATAGGTACGGATGTTTCCCGGTTCCGAAATGCCTCTGCTTTCGCATCCTGGCTAGGGCTTTGTCCTGAAAGAAAGATCAGCGGCGGAAAGGTGCTCTTCACCAAAAGCCGACGCGTTCGAAGCCGCGTCGCGACCGCCCTTCGCATGTGCGCGCAATCGCTGCACCACGCCAAAGACTACCTGGGCGAATTCTTCCGCCGTATCACCCGCAAGCTCGGTAGACCTCAAGCAATCACAGCCACGGCCCACAAGCTTGCTCGCATTGTCTTCCACCTTTTAAGCACAAAGGAGGACTACGACGAGAGCGTCTTTCACAAGTGCGAAGCAGACACCATAAGGCGAGCCGAATATCGCCTCCGTAGGCAGGCTGCCCAACTCGGATTTCAGGTCATCCCGGCAGAGAACATTTGATTGTTCCTTGGGAGTCGTCAAGTATCCTGGATTTCTCCTGCACTTCCCCGTGCCTGATTTCCGGCCGCCCCGACGCACTTTGAGGCTACTGGCTAAACTTTCAGCGTCTATTCGAATTGTGCAGCATGTCGCTGCATTATTCGAACAAATAGCGAAAACATCTGTTTGATTCGTCAGGGTAAGGTGGAAAGGGCACCATTTCCTTCCCCGACAGATGGTTTGCCGGCATTCATCCAATTGTCGCTACAGAGAAGCGACAATTGAGAGCTTGAGATGCCGTGAGCGCTACGCGAACCCCATGCTCTACGTGGTTTGCGTGGCCAAGCTCTGCAGGCCGTTGCGGCGAGCGGCTTGATTGCTCTTCCACTGATCGGGCAGCCACTGGGGCAATTGGCTGGCTTCGAGGATCGGCAGGTTCGTCAGTAACTGGGTGAGATAGAGCTGGGGATCGATATCGTGGCGGCGGCAGGTACTGGTCAGGCTGGCCAGGATCGCGGCGGTCCTTCCCCCACGCGGATTTCCGACGAAGAGTGAATTCTTCCTGTTGAGAACCACGCGCTTCATCTCTCTTTCGCTGACATTGTTGTCGATTGAAATCGCGCCGTCCGCACAGAAGACATTCAGTTCCTGCCACTGCCCGAGAGCGTAGTTGATGGCCTCTGCCATCGGATGCTTGGGCAGCAACTGCTGCTTCCAGACAAGAAGCTTCTCGTGCAACTTGTCGAGCAGCGGCGCCGACTGTTGCTGGCGCAGCCTCAGACGTTCTTCCACGGAAGCACCTTTGCCCTGCCTCTCGACCGCATAGAGCGCGCGCACCCGCTCGACCGCCTCCTTGGCGATCTCGGGTGCGGACTTCTCAGCTTCAACAAACTTTCTTCTCGCGTGCGCCCAGCATCCGGCGCGCGTGATCGCGTTGCCGACGACAACGCCGTTATAGCCGGCATAGCCATCCGCCAACAGAACCTGTCGGTAATCTTTCAGAAATCTGCTTGGTCCATCGCGGCCTCGATCCAGCGTGAAGTCGAAGACGTTGTGTGGCTGGGCCTCATCGCCAACGTAGACCCACATGCGCGCATTCGCACATTTATCCTTGTTCTGCATGGGCATGATGGTGTCATCGGTGGCTACCACATGCGATTGCCGCACCCGATCCGCCATCAGTTCATAGAGCGGTTCAGCGAGGTCCCCCACATCGCCGCCCCATACCGATTGAGTGGCTCGCGAGATCTCGAAGCCCTGCCGCGCAAATATGTCTTCCAACCTGTAGTAAGGCAGGTAATCCGCAAATTTGCTGGTTACGATGTAGGCCAGCAAGCCAGGGCCGGCCATGCCCTTGTCGATCGCGGTCTCCGGCTTGGCTGCGGCTGCCATGCGTGGATTCTCGCCGCTCGTCTCGCAACTTGCACAGGCATACTTCTTGCGCACATGATGGAGCCGCTCGAAGTGGCCGGGAAGATACTCGACCTGCCAGCTCTCGTCGGCGCCGATCTCTTTGCGCTCGACACCGCAGCAAGGACACAGGCGCTCTTCCGCAGTCAACTCGTAAACGTGCGTGGTGACAGGCAGGTTATCGAAGTTGGCCAGATTGCGCCGGCCTTTGCGCCGACCAACGCGTCGCAACTCTTCGGCTGGTTCAGAGGAAGCGGGAAGATCGTCCGCCTGCACGGGCTTGCGATCCAACTCCTCGGCGAAGTTCAGCAGCATCTGCGCCAAGTCGCTGTCCGATTGCAGACGATCGGCGCGCGGACCGTAATACCATTTCTTGAATCGCTCCAGCTCCAGTTGCGTGCGAAGAAGTTCAACCTGTAACTGCTCGTTGCGCAGCTTGTGTTCCTCGGCGCGACTTTTGTATCCCTCGGCGCGCTGCTTCTCCTGGTCACGCTCCAACTGCAACCCGAGCACCATGACCTGCAGCGTTGCGCTGTCATTGGGCATATTCTGCGAGTTAGGTACGAGTGGGTTCACTTACTCAGTTAGATGCAATAGATACACCATAAGTCGCGTCAGGCAACAACTTTATCCTGGCTTTTTACGGGGCTTTCAGCGGGTCGTTCATAGCGCGGCAGGCGCTTCAGCTTCGTCATATCGATGCCGTCTAACAGCATCGCCAACTCGCTGGCCCGCAACTCCACCGAGCCCGCATTTGCTTCAGCCCGCGGCAGCTTGAAGACACCAACTTCCAAGCGCTTGTACCATAGCACATAGCCATCCCGATCCCATACGAGGATCTTCAACCTGTCGCCGCGACGCGAGCGAAAGACGAACAGATTATTGCCAAGCGGATCGGCGCCGATCACTGTGCGCGCGTGCTCCGCCAGACGATCGAAGCCGCGCCGCATATCGATTGCCTCGGCCGCAAGCCAGATACGCATACTCTGCGCCGTGTCCAGAGCGCGAAGACTCGGCAGGCCGATCATAGCCTGACCTGCCACGCGGCGGGCGATGAGTTGTCCTCGGGAACCGCAGGGTCCAGCACTGCAAGCAACTGCTGCAAATGAATCGCATCGAAACCTGGCGCAACCATCAGACTGCGGCCACGCGGCAACCGAACCTCAATTATCGAGGCAGGTGCGAAGCTGGAGTTGATCGGCTTCGCTGCGGTCGCCATCTTGACTTCCAAGAACCGAATGGGTCTCTCGGAGGATGCCTTCGAACCAGAAGAGGAAGATCTGTCTGTGGATGACTCTGCTTTGCGCTCATCGACCACGCTGAGTTGCTTCCTCCAGGCGTAAAGGCTCGAAGTGAGGATTCCGCGCTCCCGACAAAATGCCGTTACTCCCTGTCCACTGCGTGCCTGCTCACTGACCAACTCGCGCCAGTCTGCTCTTCGCCGCTGTCTCATTATGCCCATGCAAACAGCTTGCCACTGAAAACCGGGCACTACAAGATGGGGTTCGCGTAGCGCTTACGAGATGCCCGCCCATTGCGCTCCCGTCAGGCGCATGCATTGCTCAATCGGGCATGTACTCATGTGGTATCAACATGAATATGATTGCCGATATAGCGACCATCCAACCGCGACTCGGAAATGTGATCCATCTGCGATCGAATAAACAAGATATGTCTGCTGCGGTTATCGAGACGAAGCCGCCACACCGGGGCTGCTTATCTCGAAGCCTATGATCGCTCTCGGTGCATTTTGCTGTGGTGGCTAGCCATTTTGATAACAATACGAGTTCACTTGCCAAGAGCAATGCGTTGATTCAAAATAGTCGACGACTGATCCAAGCTAACTCAACATGTCATGAAAGGCGCAAGCCATGATCTCGCCCCAAATCGCCCGGTACTCGATACCGCTCTTAGACGACACTCGCGCCACGGAAATGATCGACCTAGCGCACGTGCGATTCGATCGCAACCTCTCAGAAGCGGAAGTTCAAGTTCTGCGCGACTCGGCAAGTTCACTTGGACTGACCGAACCAGGACAAGATGCTGAGCGTCGAGAGATTAGACCGGAACTGGTGCGCTGGCTTGCGAGCGATCCAAGGGCAGCCGCTCTAATCGACCCCAAAGGAATACGCGTTTGGGGGTTTAGTCTTTCGAGCGATCTGGATCTCGGTTTTTCAGGATCGACTAATTGCCCGTCAAGACGCTGATTCGCATCGGAATCACGTGTTATCCCGCCTAAGACCGTTCGGCTCTGGTGTTCAGCGAACCGTGATGCATCACTAATAGCTGCAGCCCACAGACAAACTGGAGTTCCATCGCGAGGACTGGCGACGACTTTTTAGAATGTTAACGCTGTATTAATTTCTCCGGCTTTTGACCAAAAAGTGAGCCATGGCGTTCAAGCCATGGCTCAAAAGTAACCTGAAATGAATCACTTAATCGACTTTCATTTTGATGCGTCGAACTTTCACCGAGATGGTTCAAACTTTCATTTTTGCCGGTAACGCACAGCTCCATGGTAAAAGTAACAATAAGTTCCTAGCTGCATCCGCTGGTTGAGCCGCAGCTCATGCAACGGTAGCAACTGCCATTCCTCACCATGATCGCCCCGCAAACTCCGCAACTGGGCGCATCGCCCATGTCGTAGAGGTCGCGCATGGCGTCGGCCGCGTGGTAGATTCCCCGATCCGTAAGACTCGGACCATGCGAGGGATCCTCGGTGTGCGCGGAAGTGGCCTGCGCCTCCGGGGCAATGCCGCCGCCCGCTGCCGGAGCCATTCCCAAGCCGCTGACCCCATTCAGTCGCCGGGCCACTTCTTCTGCCAACTGCGCCAGGTGGTTCTGGGAGAGCGGCTCGTCTGCCGGCTCGGCGTCAGGAATCAGCGTCGGGGAGGCGGGCAGTTGCGGCGTCTGCGCAGCAAAGCCGGCAAACAAGGACAACTGCTCTCCAGACAGGAACCGCAGATGCAGCCAGCGGAAGATGTAGTCCATCAGGCTCTTGGCATAGCCAATCTGCTCGTTGCCGGTCCAGCCCGAAGGCTCAAAGCGGGTGTGAGCGAACTTCTCGCACAGCACCTTCAGCGGCACGCCGTGTTGAAGGGCGAGCGAGATCGAGGTTGCGAAAGCATCCATCAGGCCAGAGACTGTCGAGCCCTCCTTCGCCATCTTGATAAAGATTTCGCCCGGCTGGCCGGTGGGATAGAGCCCCACGGTGATGTAGCCCTCGTGGCCGGCGATGGAGAACTTGTGGGTCACCGAAGCGCGTTCGTCGGGCAGCCTGTGGCGGATGGCGCGCGGCGGGCCGTTCAGATTCTGCTCCCCGCTCTTGGCGGCTTCCGCGGCGGCCGAGGCTTGTAGCACACTCACGGTGGCTGCCCTGGCAATCTGCTCCAGAGCACGCTGGAAGGCGGTTGCCGCGGCGATCACCTGCTTGGCGCCCACCTCGATCTTCTCCCCGATCTTTGCTTCCAGGGTCTTCACGTCGGCATCTGCCGCGGGCTGGCCGGCAGCCAGTTGGGCCAGAATGCGGCTCCCGGCGGCGTCCACTGCCGTGGGCTCGCGCTTGGCGTCCATGCTCACGTTCAGCGGCTGCGTGCCCTTGGAACCGTCGCGGTAGATGGCCACGGCCTTGATCCCCTGGCGCCAGCTCTCGGCGTAGGCTTCGGCCACATCTTCCACGGTGGCCTCGTGCGGCAGGTTCACCGTCTTTGAGATGGCGCCCGACAGAAACGGCTGCGCGGCGGCCATCATCTTGATATGTCCCATGTATTGGATCGAGCGCGTGCCCTTGGCCGGCTTGAAGCTGCAATCGAATACCGAAAGATGCTCCGCCTTGATGCCCGGCGCGCCTTCAATCGTGCCCGTGGCGTCAATGTAACTCACGATGGCGTTCACGTCGTCGTTCGAGTAGCCGAGTTTGAACAGCGCCGACGGCACCGTCTGGTTGACGATCTTGATCATCCCGCCGCCCACCAGCTTCTTGTACTTGATCAGCGCCAGGTCGGGCTCGATTCCAGTGGTATCGCAGTCCATCATGAAGCCGATCGTGCCGGTCGGAGCCAGAACCGTGGTCTGCGAATTGCGGTAGCCATAGCGCTCGCCGTACACCAGCGCCATGTCCCAGCACTCGCGGCTGGCTTCAATCAGCGCGTCCAGTTGCGGCACGTTGAAGGGCTCGCCGCTCTGCCGCGACTTGCCGATGTTGTTCACCTCTGCGCGGTGCATGCGGATCACGTCCAGGAACGGCTCGCGGTTCACGTAGAAGCCGGGGCAGGCGCCGCCCTGACGCTCCACTGAGGCGGTCAGCGGGGTGGCGCTGAGCACCGGCGGGCAGTTGGCGGCCACAATGGCCGACTGCAAATAGGCCTGGCCGCACATGATGGCGGTCAACGCGGCCGCCAGGTCGCGCCCGGCTGCCGAGTCGTAAGGCAGGCCGCAGGACATCAGCAGCGCGCCCAGGTTCGCAAAGCCCAGCCCCAACGGCCGGTAGTCGTGCGAGTTGCGGGAAATCGCCTCGGTCGGATAACCGGAGTTGTCCACCAGGATCTCCATGGCGGTCAGCATCACCGAAATGGAGTGCCGGTAGGCGGGAATGTCGAAGCCGCCCGACGGCGTCACGTACTTCATCAGGTTGAAACTGGCCAGGTTGCAGGCCGAGTTGTCCAGGAACATGTACTCCGAGCAGGGATTCGAGGCGTTGATGCGCGCCGTGTTCTTGCTCGTGTGCCAGCGGTTGATGGTGGTGTCGAATTGCATGCCGGGGTCGCCGCAAACCCACGTGGCCTCGGCGATCTTGCGCATGATTTCGCGCGCCTTCAAGGTCTTCACGGGCTCGCGCCCGTTCACCGTGTAGGTGGTGTAGTCGCCGTCGTTCTCATAGGCGCGCATGAACTCGTCGCTCACCCGCACGGAGTTGTTGGCGTTCTGGAAGAAAATCGACGAATAGGCCTCCGAGTCCGGCCCCGACCCATCGTAACCGGCCTTGATCAGCGAGAAAGCCTTGGCTTCTTCCTTGGCCTTGCACTCGATGAACGCCATGATGTCCGGATGGTCCACGTTCAGAATCACCATCTTGGCGGCGCGGCGCGTCTTGCCGCCGGACTTGATCACGCCGGCAAACGCGTCGAAGCCGCGCATGAAGCTCAGCGGACCGGATGCCTGCCCGCCCCCCGACAGCGTCTCCATCGAGCCGCGAATCGAAGACAGGTTGGTCCCCGTGCCCGATCCCCACTTGAACAGCATTCCCTCGGTCTTGGCCAGGGTCAGAATCGAGTCCAGCGAGTCGTCTACGGAGTTGATAAAGCAGGCCGAGCACTGCGGATTCTTGTAGCCTGTCGCCGCGTACTTCACGCCCCCGGTCGCCGGGTCCCAGTGCCAGTTCTGGCCCTTCGCATCCGGCTCCAGCCGGTCGCAGCCCACGTTGAACCACACCGGGGAATTGAAGGCCACCTTCTGCGTCAACAGCATGTGCGCCATCTCGTCGTGGAAGATGGCCGCATCCTCGGGGGAGGCGAAATAGCCCCCGGTCATACCCCAGTCGCGGATCGTCTCCACCACGCGCTCCACCAGCTGGCGCACGCCGGTCTCCCGCCCCGGGCTGTCCAACTGCCCGTGCAGGTATTTCGAGGCCACAATGTTGGTCGCGGTCATCGACCAGTCAGCCGGCACTTCCACATTCTTCTGCTCGAAGATGGTGTTGCCTTTGCTGTCGGTAATCGAAGCGGTGCGATGTTCCCACTGCACATCGTCGTAGGGCGATGCGCCCTCGGTGGTAAAACGCCGGGTAAAAATCAGTCCCCTTTGCGTATAAGGAGTCTGCAAGGCGGCGACGGAACTCTGAAACTGGACCTCACTCATAAAAATCCTCTCGATCAAAAGCGTTGGATGCCCAATCACCTCTGCGCGTGTCAGAGAGGTGTCGGTCAGCAAATGTCAAAAACTAGACCTCGAACTGGAAACGGGGAATGGAAATACCGCGAGTTGTTCTGCTCTCAGCGGCTTCTCCAGTGGTGTCTTCGCACCGGAGTTTATGACAATCCGTTTACAGCCGCAGATGAAAAAATACCGCTGTCTATGGTAGAAGTCAACAACAAACCACTACATCTAGTATTTTGTTCACATTCCCGCCGCCCCATCCCCAAACAAAGGCAATTCTCTGTGGAAAGCGCAATTCGCCTTGCGGGACGCGGGTTCTCGGGGTCGCTCGGCCTCCAAACCAATGCAAGCCTCTCCGCCAGCTCTCCCCGCCGGCCCCCCTTCGCAAGGCGGATACTACAGGTTGCGGATCGGGGATTCCGGAGGGAGCAGGGGGTTTTAACCCCCTGAAAATAGGCAAAATCCGTGGGCCTTTACAGGCTGCGGAAAACTCGGTCCGGAGGGAGGCGGGGGTTTTAACCCCCGCATAAACCCAGCATAATCAGCGCGGCTTCAGCCGCGGAAGGACGATTCTCGTGGCTTTACCGCAGAAGTGAGCCTTTTCCCGCAGCCTCTTTAGGCCCGGGCTCCAATTTGAGAACTTGAACGAAGTACAACTGTAGTATTAACCCCGCCGCGACCGGGTACAAGGCGCAGAAACAGTGCAATCTCGCCTCAAGCTGTGCGAACTGTGGAGAATCCGGTACCGTTCTCTGCGGAGCGGATCAGAGCCGCCTCCCGGCTGGTAAGCTGACCCCATGGCCGAGACCAGCTCCACGCCCTTCAACTGGAATCCCGCCTTCCAGCCCCTCCCGGTAACCCTCCGCGGCCGCTCGGTCACCCTGGAGCCGTTGGACGCCGGGCGCCATGCCTCCGCCCTCTGGCAGGCCGTTCAGGGCCACAATGAGCTATGGGACTGGCTGGCCGACGGCCCCTTTGCCACGGAAGAGGAGTTCCGCCACGCCATCGCCCTGAAGCAGTCGGCTCCGGACGCCGTTTTTCTGGCCCTTGTCCCAGCCACCGAGCCCACGGATCCTCCTCCGTCCAGCGGTCAGGCGGCCGGCTACGCCAGCTTCATGCGCATCGATCCCGCCAACGGCGTCGTCGAGGTGGGCAACATCCTCCTCGCGCCCTCGCTCCAGCGCACCACCGCCGCCACTGAGGCCATGTACCTCATGGCCAGCCATGTCTTTGACCGCCTCGGCTATCGCCGCTATGAGTGGAAGTGCAACGCCGAAAACCTGCCCAGCCGCCGCGCCGCCCTGCGCCTGGGATTCACCTTCGAAGGCATCTTCCGCCAGCACATGGTCGTCAAGGGCCGCAACCGCGACACCGCATGGTTCTCCATGCTCGACCGCGAATGGCCCGCCCGCAAACACGCCTTCGAAGCCTGGCTTTCCCCCGCCAACTTCGACTCCCAGGGCCTGCAACAGAAATCTCTGCGCCATTTTTCAGCTATTTCTTCGTAAGTTCCACCCCAAACGACCATTTCTTGTCCCGCGCATAGTTGTTCGCCGCGCTGACTGAATCCTCATATTTGATGCGGAATTGCATCTGCTGGCTCTGGCTTTCCAGGGCCACATACGGGATATTGGCAAAATTCGACAGCGGAATCAGAAAGGAATAATCCCAGTAACCCTCCACGCGCTGGGAGCCTTTGCTGGTCGTCTCCAGGGGCAAATAATAGAGTCCCACGTTCGCGTCCCACCCCGCGCAGAACCCCGACTGAGCGCTGGCCGTCCCCGCTTCGCCTCCTTTGGATGAAACGTGGCAAAGCTTGTGCAGAATCGTGCCGTTGCCAAAGGCGAGAGCCGGATTCATGGCGAAATCATCCACCGGCAGGGGACTGGCCTTCGCGGCAACCACCTGCTCGATTCGATGCGTGTAAGGAAACCCCAGAACAAATTCGGGGGAGAGTGGATGCCCCACGTATTCGTTCCCGGTCAACTGGCCCGTCCAGCCCCAGGGCAGAGCCGTTTCCACGCTGAGAACAGCGACCGAAGAAAGATTGGTCGCTACCTGGTTGCCCTGCATTTGTCCCTCCAGCTTCAAGGGGGAGTACCAGGTCCTGGAAATCGCATACTGGTAGCCAAATCCACCCAGAAATGCGCTTTTAATATCCCGCTCGTTAGTCGAAAAAAGGTCCTTCGTCGAAAGGTAGAAGCCTCCGCGATTGTTTTCGGAATTGCCCAGAAAATACGTGCCCTTGAGACTGGCCTGCGTCACGCCCTTCTGGTCGATCGTCTTGTCATTCAGCTTCTCGTTTGTAATCGACTGCACGGAGACGGTCACGAACGAAGCCTTCCACGTCACCTGCGTCGGTTCGGACGCAATCGTCAGGGGCTGCCCGTGGCTGTCCTTGATGTTCAGAATCTTCACGGTGACCTTCGCATCCACACTGCCGTAGCGCATTCCCGGAATCAGAAGCCGGAACGAAATCAGCTTCCCCATGAATGCCTCGCAGCTGCCGCCGCCGCCATTCAACACCATCGCGGCGACATTCAGATTCTTGCCGGCCGTGATCTCCACGCGGTAGTTCTTCACATCGGTGCAGTTCCAGTTGTCATCTCTTGCCGCGCGCTGCAGTGCTGCGCTCAGGGCTTGCTGGTCCAGGTACGCCGGGTTGAACGCCACGTCAAGCCAATACATCGAGAGGACCGAAGGATAGATCGGCGCACCGAACGGCGTAACCTTCAGCGCCGCAGTGTCGGCCGCCAGAACGCTTGTGGCTGCCGAAAGGACCGCCGCCACGTAAAGAAGTACCGCCCAGATGCCTCTTGCATTCAATCTCATCGATGGGAAGCCTCGCGTTTGAGCTTGGTTTCTGACCGTTTGAAGTTGTACCAAAGCACCCCCACTCGCCACAACGAGTCACGGCTGGAATAAACTGCCGCCAACTCGCCATCTCGCAATTTCCGCGCAGCGGAAGCTAACTTGCCGCTATTGTTCAAGAAATCTTCATTCAACCTTGAACGTGCAAATTCGCATCAAAAAAACAAGCTGTCATCCTGAGCGGAGATTGGCGCGTATTGTGCGCCAATCGAAGTCGAAGGGGACCCGCGTTTGTTCTGCAACGAACTTCAGTCTCACCACGCTAGATCGTTGTTAAAGCTTTCACCAAATCGCTCAACGTGTTCGCGGCCGGAGTCTGGATCATTGCCAGCGCCTGGGCAACGCTGGTCTTCGTGATGACCTGGTCCAACCCGGTGCTCGCGATAGCCTTTTCCAGCTTCACCCAATTGGGATCCCCGGCTCCCGCCGGAAACGCATCCTGCACGGTCTTCGTCAGGTCCAGGATTCCTCCCACCGAACACGACGCATCGCAAAACGATTGAACAAAACGCTCGACCAGAAGCGTGAATGACCCGCCAATCAACGCATTCAGCTCCGCAAACGTGAGCGCCGGGTTCACCGCGATTTGAAGGCTCCAGCCCGGCGGCCCTGTCTTGGCAAACTGGCTGTTGAGAATTTGCGAAAAATTCGCAACACTTGCCGGCGTCGCCAGTTGCGAGCTGATGATCGACCCGGCAAAGGCATTCAGCGACAGATGGCTGGTGCCCGGGTTCAACTGGATGCAGGCAAGTCTCAAGGACTTGAGCCCCTGAATCCATTCGGTCAAATCGTCGGTAGACGATGCCATCGCGCCTCCTAAAACGGTTCATTCAGGTACGGTTCATTCAGCCATGCTGAGTCAAACCCGGAAACCGGAAACGCAGTCTCGCCCTCCGCGTCCCGGCGTGGGTTGAGCTGCACCATCGCTTGGGGTCTGCATGCCTGCGCAGTCAACAGCACCCCATGCTGCAATGCGCGTGGCGCACCACACCTTGTCAACATCCTGCGTTTCAAACAAGATTCCGTTCTGCGGCATTCACATTGGGCAAGGGGCCCGCCCGGTGAACTGGGAATGAGCGGAATTTACGCTGGAAGATCTTCCAAGTCAAGCAAATTGGTACAGATTGACCCAACATAGCCGACGCCGCAAGAACCAGTAACCTCCCGGTCGGCTGTAGCGTGGACCTCCCGGTCCACGCTCAACGCTCCACCAACAGCAAAATTGCTCCACAGCATTTTTCCTGCAGGTACAGAGTGACACTCTTGCTTTCCCGACGTGTTTGATTGCCGCAAGAACCAGTCAACGCTCCACCAACAGCAAAAGATGAAT
>Ga0302202_10001157_pt1 | contig 33140 bp, 30 predicted proteins | sample II_Bog_N3_3_FD_194579 | JGI IMG/M metagenome (GOLD analysis project Ga0302202, IMG submission 194579) | Peat permafrost microbial communities from Stordalen Mire near Abisko, Sweden - II_Bog_N3_3 | ecosystem: Environmental > Terrestrial > Soil > Wetlands > Peat | place: Sweden: Abisko...
GCGGAAGCTGGCGCCAAACCGGATATGAACTGCGTCTGACCACCAACGGGGAGTCTCTCAGCAGCGGAGCGCTGCGCTCGTCGGATCAACTCCTCGTCGACTGGCCGTTCACACCGCTCGTCTCCCGCCAGGTCGCCTCGCTCGAAGTTCGTGTCCTGGGAGCGGATGAGGACTGGAGCGCCTGGAGCGAGCCCACCGCGTTTGAAGTGGGTTTGCTGAGCCCTACCGACCTTGAGGCAGAGATGGTTTCACCTGGGCCGCTGGGTGGTCTCGACGACCCCGCGCCAATAGTGTGGACGACCTTCGTCGTCCGGGCGGGGGTTTCCCGCGCGCGGCTTTACGCGACCGCGCTGGGCATCTACGTCGCACGCATCAATGGAGCGCGAGTGGGGAGCGATTACTTCACTCCCGGCTGGACGTCGTATGAGCACAGGCTCGCGCTGCAAACCTACGATATCGGTGAGCTTCTCCGAACCGGAGTCAACCGAATTGACGTCACTATCGGCAACGGATGGTACCGCGGCAACCTCGGGCGACCGCCCCGTCGCGATCTCTATGGAACCACGCTTGCGGTGATCGTCCAGTTGGAGGTCGAATACGACGACGGCAGCATCGACCGGTTCGCTAGTGACGAGAGCTGGCAGGCATCCCCGAGCCAGATCGTCAGCGACGATTTCTACAACGGACAGGTAACCGACCTCACACTGTCGTCCGGCGGCGCGCACTCCGCGACCTCCGCGGTGCCATTCGACAAGGGTCGTATCGTCACCTCGGAGTCACCTCCGGTGCGGGTTACCGAGCTGCTTCGGCCGGTCGAGATCGTTCGTACGGCATCAGGGTCGTACCAAGTCGACTTCGGCCAGAACTTTGTGGGCTGGGTGCGCCTCCGGGTGACTGAGGCGGCGGGAACAGAGGTAACCGTGAGGCACGCGGAGGTGCTCGAGAAGGGGGAGCTCGCGGTGCGCCCGCTCCGCACGGCGCGTGCGACGGATCGATACGTGCTGGGTGGATCGTCACCCGTCACGCTCGAACCCGAGTTCACTTTCCACGGATTCCGCTACGCCGAGATCTCGGGGCTGACGAATCTCCAGCCCGAGACTGTCGCGGGTGTCGTCATCGGTTCCGACCTCGAGCGCACGGGCTGGTTCGACTGTTCGAACCCACAGCTCAATCAATTGCATAGCAATGTCGTCTGGGGCATGCGAGGCAACTTCGTCTCGGTGCCGACCGACTGCCCACAACGCGACGAGCGGCTCGGATGGACCGGCGACATTCAGATCTTTGCTCCCACGGCAAGCTTTCTGTATGACACGAGCGGTTTTCTCGACTCCTGGCTCCGGGACCTGTCATGTGAACAGCGTGATGACGGCTCCGTACCTTACGTGATTCCCGACACAATGCTTCGCGAGGCGCCCGCCGCCGCCGCCTGGGGGGACGCGTCGACGGTTGTGCCGTGGTCTCTCTACACGAGCTTCGCTGATGACGCCGTTCTCATCAGGCAACTCGAGAGTATGCGTAAGTGGGTCGAGAAGATGGACTCTCTGGCTGGTCCCTCACACATCTGGCGCGGCGGCCACCAGTACGGGGACTGGCTGGATCCGTCGGCGCCCCCGGATCGCCCCGGATTGTCCGCGACTCGACACGACCTGGTCGCGACCGCCTGCTTCGCCCGATCTGCGCGTCTGCTCGCTGATGCTGAGGCGCTGGTCGGTGCCGCATCCGGTGCGAAAAAATATGGGAGGCTCGCTGACGAGGTGCGTGAGGCATTTCTGCGGGAGTTCGTCACCGGATCCGGTTTGCTGGTCAGCGATACCCCGACGGCATACTCGCTCGCTCTGGAGTGGAACCTGATCGAGGGCGCATCCGCACGCGCTGTTGCCGGGGGACGCCTCGCGGACCTTGTTCGGGCCGCTGGCTTTACGATCGGAACGGGTTTCGTCGGGACCCCTCTCATTCTCGATGCCCTGTGCACGACCGGACACGAGGATGTTGCCTACCGTCTCCTTCTGCAGACTGAGTGCCCGTCGTGGCTTTATCCGGTCTCGATGGGGGCGACAACGATCTGGGAACGCTGGGACAGCATGCTTCCGGACGGCTCGGTAAACCCGGGTCAGATGACCTCGTTCAATCACTATGCGTTCGGGGCTGTTGCTGACTGGATGCATCGCACGATCGCAGGGTTGAGCGCGATCGAACCCGGCTACAGACGATTCGAGGTTCGCCCCGTGCCCGGCGGCGGACTCAGTTATGCGCAGGCGCGCCTGCGAACTCCGCATGGTGACGTCGAGGTGCGGTGGGAGATCGTGGATGGGCGGTTCGAGCTTGCAGTTACCGTGCCCATCGGAAGCCAGGCCCGAGTCTTCCTGCCCGGTGCGAACGAATCCGTGGCTGCGGGCCCCGGTCGGCACTACTGGGTTTCTGACGCTCCATCGCCTCCCAGAAGCGCGACGTCGGGGGCGACCATCACCACGCGAGAAGCAATCGATGATGAAAGCATCTGGAATCAGGTGTGCAGTCGCGCGCTCTCGTACCGACCTGAGTGGACTTCGCGTGACATTTGTCGCGCCGCCGAGGACTACTTCGACCGACCCTTGGTCGAATTCGCCCGGGTGGTTGGCAGCTCGGTCGTTCGGGCTGAGGAACGGGATTTCGAGACCGACCTGCAGCGGAAGTAGCTCGCCATTCGCGCACTTATCCACCGTCCCGCCCGCGGCTACCACGGAGTTATCGATTCGTCTGAGAAACACGGACGCTTGCACGCGCGCAAGCAGCACCACCAAGCCCGCTCCCCTATTTGGGCTCAGTATGTTGAGTTCAGGACGACCCTGAAGCCGAGGTGTTCGTTCTGCTCGGCGGGCGGGTACCCGTATCGCATAGTGGTGCGACACGCGAGTATTCCCGGGTTGCCCCAACTGCTCCCGCGGTCAACGTGCCACGTCCCCTCTTCCGGAGGGGTGTAGTCCCCCTGCCTGGTACGGGGAAAACCGGCCGGGTCCCACCAGTCGGAGACCCAGTTGAAAACATTTCCGGCCATGTCCAGGGCGCCATAGGGTGAAACGCCGGATGGGAAGCTTCCAACGGGGGATGTGTATGGAAATCCGTCGTCATACGCGAGGTCGCGGCCACCGAATTGCGCCATGTGTTCGTCAAGCGTCTTCCCGTTACCCATCATGATTTTGTCGCCGGGAACGGATGCGTCGAGGTAATTCGCCCTCGTCCTGTCCCACTCATTTCCCCATGGATACTTTCGGCCGTCGGTGCCCCGTGCCGCCTTCTCCCATTGACTATCGCTGGGCAGATTTAGACCAGACCAGACAGAGTATGCCTGCGCCTCGTCCCAAGAGACCATGACTACCGGATGGCGGCTCGTGTCGCCTGCGAGCTGGTTCTCGAAGTGTGCCGGTCGTGGCTCGGCGTCGCCCCAGGCGGCAGTGAACGCCTTGTATTGCTCACGCGTCACGTCGTAGCGGCCAATCCAGTAGGCGTGCTCAATTGGACGGAGGTGCTGGGGCTTTTCCCAGTCGGGCGCTCCCGGGTCGTCGGTGCCCATGATGAAGTCTCCAGCCGGAACCGCGACCATCTCCATGTCAGATCCATCGGGCAGTCGAAAGAGATAAAGCTGCACCTCCTGCCCGTCAGCCGCAGGAACGTTGACACCGGCGGCCCTCAGACCGTCGGGCAGGGTGGGGGAAGTTGTTTGGTCGTTTGCTTTCATCATGTAGTCCTTTCTAGTTTGTGGAGCGTTGCTCCAAAACGCACGCTACCACAGTTTGGAGCGTTGCTCCACTCGTGGCATGATGCCTTTATGACTTCGAATACGCCGCGCACTGGGCGCCGCCGCCATGCCTTGTCGAAGGAGCGCATTCTGCAGGCGGCAATCGCGATTCTGGATGAAGAGGTTGCTGACACGGAATCCACCGGCTTGACTCTCCGAGCTCTGATGGCTCGCTTGTCGACAGGGTCGGGAGCGATTTACCATTACGTCGCCAACATGGACGAACTCCGGGCCGCCGCAGCCGATGAAGTCCTGCGCCTCTCCTTCGCGGACGTGCCTTCTGACGCCGACACTATGGCCCGACTGCGGATCGTCGCGGCTGAGATCTTTGATTCACTCGACGCGCACAGCTGGGTGGGGGCGCAATTGACACGCGGAGCATTTCAACCCGGCGCCCTCCGTATTTGGAAGGTGATTGGCACGGAACTGCACCACTTCGGCCTGACCGGGGCGGCTCTCACTGACGCAGGGTCGGCGTTGGCCAACTTCATCTTCGGCTCTGCAGCGCAGCACACTCTGACCTCCCGCCAGCACGCAAATGGCACGGATCGCGCCGCGCGCCTGGAGTCGGTGGCTAATCAGTGGAGATCATTCGACCGGGATCCGATTGTCGCCGACATCGCGGACCGCTTGAGCGAACACGATGACCGCGGACAGTTCCTCGCCGGCGTCGACATCATCCTCAGGGGTATTGCTGGATGACTTCCGTGACGGGAACTCTTTACAGCCACGTCAGGCCGAATGCCGAATGCCGAATGCCGAATGCCGTCAGTTTGATTCGATGTATTCGAACACGCTGCCGTCTGCGTGCTGAGCAACGAGTCGTTGGCCATTGGGTCCGGGAGCCGGTCCGTCTAAAAGAACACCGCCGGTAGCGATAACAGAATCCGCCGCGAACTTGACGTCGTCGATGATAATCGTCGCGACGCGCTTGACCGCCCTAAGCGACGCCGAAGGTCCTTCGAGCAGAAGGAAGGGCCCAATCCACGCCAGTTGAATATCTGCAAAAGCGAATCGTGTTACCGGCGCTCCCCCGGTGAGTTGCTCGTAGGTGGCTAGCGCCTCATCGATCGAAGGAACCTCCACGCGGGCAAGGATCTGAAGGATGTGAGACATGCCCCCAGCGTAAGCTCGTTGGTAACGACACCCTGAAACGGGTCCAACGATGATGCCCCCAGCGACCAAGACGAGCCCCTCCCGTCGGCTGCACCGCTCACCAGCCACGTTTGCTCGCTCTGCACCGCCACCTCGCTAACAACCCGGAGCGCCGCCTGTGCACGAACGGGAAATTGGCAGCCCCTTCCAATAGCAATGGCACATTGACCGCGCATCAGCAAACTGAGCTCGACGACGCTCACACGCACAACAATTTCGCGGGCGTGGAGCGCTCACGTGCTCCCCAACTTATGGCTGGTTGAAGGTCTCAACGAGTTCGTTTGGAGCGCGCCGAAATGGTAGACGGAGAGCCGCAAGAGCATTTATCTTCGACTCGTTTCAGCCAACGGACGTTACGCCCGATGGGCCACTTTGACAGCTGGGAAGATTCCAGGGCGACGAGACTCGCCTGGGTTACGCCCGGAACAGAGATGGCCGGCCTCGGCTCTATCTCGTGGACGACAAAACCACACCTCGAGCTGCGGCCTCGTCACGCGCGAGTCCCCTCTGCCACTTCCCCGGCTGCCTGCCCCAGCATCACCGGCAGTGTAGGCGCGCCTACAACTGCTCTCGTTCGTGCCGTCCGGAGCGCATCTGTAGCGTGGCGCGCGAGTGACCTTGCTGCTGCGGCTGAGAGTTCCTCGTGATAGATCGCGTGGAGTGAGCATATCTCGTAGAGCATCCGTGACGTCGGGGCGTCTTCTGCCAGCACACGTGTCGTCCAGCGGCCGAGCTGCGCGCCGTCACCATGGAGCGGGGAATTGCACAGGGCGTGTAGTGCAGAGATGTCATACAAGGAGTCGAGCGTCGGTTTGGACGCGATAAGCCAGCCGGAGCGGCTCACGCCCGAGTCGAGCACAGGCATCGCAGCGCTGGCCGGCAGTATCCCAAGCTTCACTCCGAGATAGGTCACCTGCGGGTCTCCCTGGCCGCCGGGCGACAGCGCGAGAAACCCGCCTGGCGCGGCGAGCTCAACAGCCCACTTTCGCGGAACGGGCGCGACCTGAATTCCCGCGTGCAGCGCAACGTCGCGAATTGCCCATAGGGCGCTGAGCTGTACCCCGCCGGCACCATTCCTCAGGAGCGCGCTATTCCAGCGGTTCAACTCGGGTTCGAGGCCCGGAACCGCACGCCTCACGGCCGCGCCGCTTTCGACTCGCGACAGGATTTGGAGCGCAGGGATCTCCGTGTTGACGACATCACTCAGCGTGGCGTTCGGTGCAGCCGCGACTGCGGCAGTGAACTGCGCAACGACGCCTGTCGGCGGCCGCAGTTTCAAGGCGGAAAGGCCCTGGGTGGCCATCGCTGTGGTGCTGACGTCGGGCTCACCGTCGGGAACGTTTGAGTATCCCCACTTGCTCTGGAATGCCGCAAACGGGTTGCCATGAACCTTGCCCACACCGCCGAGCGCGACGAGGGCTTCGATCGAGTCCCGGATGCCGCCCACGGGTGCGGAGGCGAATTCGCCTTGTCGTGAAACGGCCAAAGCCAGCTCATCGAGCAGCCATTTCTCGGTCGCGCGCTTGTTCAGAGTGTGGGGGTAGCGGTGCCGCAGTGCGCTTAAGCGAACTCCCCACGAAGTCTCATACAGCGAGTCCGCCTGCAAGAGGTTCGGGGCGTTGCCGTACTGGGTGCGATCGCCCGTGCGGGTTGGGTCCGCCGCGGCGGTGGCGACCCGAAGGAGATTGGCACACACGTGCGACGCGAAGTCCGAAAGTGCGGGAGCGGTTTGCGGGCTACACCCCACGAGCGACAGAGTCAGCAGCCCAACGATTCCAGCTGCGAGCGAACGGAAACGAAGCACAGTGGTCGCTCGCAGCTGGACGTGCATCGTCAGTTCGTAATCTGGGCGAACGAGGAGCCCCCGAACACTGCCGTCACCTGCGACGACTCGGACACCGTCAGAACGGCGCCGCCGAACTGCAAGCCTGAATAGCTGTGCTTCACGTTGTACGAGGCGGAGCGTGAGCTGGAAAATGTCCAGCTGTCGCTCGAGTGTCCGAAGTCCGCGCCGATGGGTCCGGCGCTGAAACTCACCCCAATTCCGGACGTGGAGATTCTGTCGTCAAGCGAAATCGTTTTCGCGTTAAGCGGTCGTGACCCCTCCCACACGCCCTGGGACGATCCATGCAGCGTCGTATTTGTGGAGGTGACCGCAACGGAACTCGTGAAGGCGTCGTAGAGTCCGCCACGGGAGCCTCCGGGAGGAGTAATGATCTTCGTACCGGTGCCTGACAGGACACCGCTGTTGATCCTGGGCGCGAGTAGAGCCAATAGCGCAACGCTGACGGTCGTCGCAGCAGTCGTCAGCGCGCGAGTGGTTTGTTTCACAGCATCCTCCTTGATTCAGAAAGCCGTCATGAAGCTTCGCGGGCGGCCCTTGATGCTACGTACAAACACTATACGTAAAGGCATTATCACGAAGTGCTAACTCGCTCGGTGGCGCGCCGGGCGCCGGGGACGGCAGACTCAGATCAGGGGCTCGCCAGGTAGACACGACCTTCGGGGGAAGGTCCCCTCCGGCGCAAAAGGTAAACTGAGCGACACGTTGACAAGCCGAAAGGTTTACCGCGGGCGGAAGGGTCATCCTTGTGAGAACGACGCGATTCGCGGAAACCTACGGGCCCTACGCACTGGTCGCCGGAGGTTCGATCGGGTTGGGTGCCGCGTTCGCGGAGGTGCTCGCGCAGCGCGGGTTGAACCTGGTCCTGCTGGCCCGTCAGGAAGACCGCCTGAACGCGACAGCGGCGCGGCTGAGGGAGGACTACGGCGTCGAAGTCGTGGCTATCCCGGCGGATGTCGCCGATTTCGGTAGCGTGAAAGCGCGGCTTGCCGCCCTTGACCTTCCGATAGGCCTGCTGGTCTACGACGCCGCATATGCCCCCATCGGCTCATTTGAAGACACGAGTGAAGACCAGTTGGTTCGAGCTACCGAGGTCAACGTGCGCGGCCCGCTGCTGCTTGCAAAGCTCCTGTCAGCGCCCATGATCGAGCGCGGACGAGGCGGCATCGTGCTGATGTCATCGCTGGCTGGGTCGCAGGGGAGCCCGAATATTGCGGCCTACGCGGCAACAAAGTCGTTCAACGCCATCCTCGCCGAGGGACTCTGGCACGAGCTGCGGCCGCGGGGAGTGGATGTGCTCGCGTGCCTTGCTGGCGCCATCCTGACCCCTGGCTACCAGCAGGCCGAAAGCGCCAAGCCCGCGCCGGGAACCCTGGAAGCAAAGCAGGTCGCCGAACAGACCGTGAATGCGTTGGGCAAGGGCCCCATCGTCATTCCGGGAGCCACCAATAAAATCGCCCGCTTCGTCCTCACGCGACTGCTGAGCAGGCGCGCCGCGATCGCCATCATGTCCACGAACACCGGAGGCCTGTCGTGACCGTGGTCCTGGGACTGATTACCCCGCTGATCGCCTACCTGGTCATCACCCTGCTTCACGTCGTCATTCCTGCGAGACGCCGGGACGGCTACGTGAAGAGTGAGGTGACTGGCGAGGTGGTGAAATACCGCACCAATGGAATTTTCGTGCTCGTAGCGAGCATCGTGGTCTGGTTCCTGCTCGGGTATTTCCGTCTCGTTCCGTACGTCTGGCTGTACGAGACGAGGTGGTGGGGCCTCATCGGTGCCTGCGCGATCGGGTTGGGCTATTCGCTGTATGTCGTCCTGAGGGTGCCGTCGACCGGCAAACCGTTTCTCGCTGACCTGTGGTTCGGCAGGTCGAAGGATGTGCAGTTCAGGGACGGTCTCATTGACGCAAAGGTGTGGTTTTACCTCGTCGGCGCCGTCATGCTCCAGCTGAACGTGCTCTCGTTCGCGGCGTTCCACCTTGCGACTGTCGCGAGCGTCAACCCCGGCTTCCTGCTGGGCTGTGGGATGTTGACGTGGTTTTGTGTTGAATATCTGCTCTTCGAGCGGGTGCACCTGTGGACGTACGATTTCATCGCCGAACGGGTCGGCTTCAAGCTGGGTTTCGGGTGCCTCGCGTTCTACCCGTACTTCTACTCCGTTTCGCTCTGGTTCACCGCCGACCTCCCCAACCCCGGGCTTCCTGCCTGGCTAACCGTGCTGTTTGGCGCGATTTTCCTTTTCGGCTGGGTGCTCACCCGGGGCGCGAACATGCAGAAGTACTTCTTCAAGACCGCGCCAGGCCGCACATTCCTGTGGATCACGCCCGAGGCGCTGAGCGACGGCAACCACACCCTGCTCGTCAACGGATTCTGGGGTGCCAGTCGCCACATCAACTACCTCGGAGAGATCATCCAGGCCGTTGCCATCGCTCTCGCTACCGGGTATTTCGGGATCTGGATGGTGTGGCTGTACCCGCTCTACTACGTTGCGCTCATGGTGAGTCGCCAAATCGATGACGACAAGGTGTGCCAGGCGAAGTACGGCGCGCTGTGGGACGTCTATCGGGCGAGGGTCAGGTACAGGATCATTCCGCGGGTGTATTGAGCGGGGCGGGCGTGCTAATTCGGCTGGCCCAGCGATCGACATTTGACGTTCGGCGCCAGACATCGGGTTGGGATTGCTGCGGCGGGTAGGTTGGGGTCGTGGCCAATCGCGTTCGCACAGCACCCTCGGCGGCGCGAGAGCGCGTGCTCGCCTGGTCGGGGCGGGTGATCTCCGCAGGGACCCTCGTCGTCGTCGCGTGGATCGCGATCACCGCCTTCCCGATGCTGGTTCACGGCCAGCCGACCTATGTCGTCCTGCTTGTTGTGACCACAATTGCTGCTGTTGTCGGCACCGTATTCGCCTGGCGTGCTCACGCATTCGCACCCCGTCGACGTCAGACCCCTCGAACGATCGGCCTTGTTGCTGCGATCGTCTGGGTTGTGCTGATCGCCTGGCTCGCGCCATCCGTGGCGACGCCGACCGCGGTCGCGGCAATGGCGAGCGGGGCCGGGGTGACAGTTACCGAGAACGCTTCTGAGATTGTGCTGACACCCACGGGAGCGGTTGACGCCACCGGATTGTTCTTCCAGCCCGGTGCCAAGGTGGATGCCCGCGCCTATGTGGCCGTCCTCCGCCCGGTCGCCGCAGCCGGGCATGTTGTGGTCATCCCCAAACAGCCGCTGGGGATTGCGTTCCTTTCGGTCGGCGCGTTCGACACGGCGCGACACCAGTTCGCTCCGGTCACCAGGTGGGTCGTCGGAGGCCACTCCCTCGGCGGCACTGTCGCCTCGATTACCGCAAACAGTTACTGCGGCGCACACGATGAACCCGTCGTCGGGTTGCTGTTGTTCGCCTCATATCCGGCAACCGACATCAGCTCCTCGCTGAAGTGCCCGGTGCTCTCGATTTCCGCATCCAACGACGGACTGGCAACACCAGCCGAAATCCAGTCAACCAGGCATCTTCTGCCAGCCTCGACGAAATACGTGCAAATACACGGCGCCGTGCATGCCTTCTTCGGCGACTACGGCACGCAGTCCGGCGATGGCCAGCCAACGATTGCTCACGCTGCGGCTCGAGCGCAGATCTCCGCGCTCAGCGTCGCATTCCTCGCACGATTCACGACCTAGCCTCAGCGGTGGTGGTCAGCGCGTTTCCGAGCCATTGCATGGAGCAGTTCTTCGGAAACTCGCTCGGCTATCACGGGGAGCCGGTTGATGACGACGCGTACCGGCTGCCGTCACAGGTGTGAATGGCCGCCGCATCCTGCACCGTGCGGAGGTTGTATGCGGCACAGTCCCGGAACGTCGCGATGCTGATCCTGTGCTGCGATCGTTCGAGCACCCCGCGGGATGGTCCGTCGGATCCGATGCCGGCGCGGTGCACGATCCACTCGATGTCGTTGGCCTCGTCGGCGAGATAGCGCATCACGGCTTCGTTGTCTTTGTGCTGGCCGTCGAAGCTGCGGGCAATGGTGTGACGGATGAGCCAGAGAGCGGGCGGGAGTCGGCGATGCGGCTGCGCGCTCAGACCACCAGCCTGGTGCAGTAACCGTGACACACCGTTGCGACGCATGGCGGGGACGAGCTGCCGAACCAGGTCGGTGACGATCATCCGGTTGCGCTGCGTTGTTGCATCCCCCAGCATCGAGACAACGAAACCGCATCCTTCGACGAGTGCGTCGAGTTCGGGCAGGTCGGTGATGGAGCCCTGGACGACCTCGAGATCCGGATGGATGATCCCCAACTGTGCCGGGTTGCGAACCAGCGCTCGCACGCGGAGCCCGTCGTCCAAACAGAGGCGGACGAAGTGCTGCCCCGTCTGACCGGTGCCGCCAAATACCAGCACCGTCTTCTGCTCGGTCATCGGCTAGCCCTTTGTTTTCGCGAATGTCGGTTTCGGGCGCGGCATGTCAGATTCGCACCACGAGCTTCGTGGCGGAAATCCCCTTCTTAAGGCGGTCGAGCGCCAGCGGGATGCTGGCGAGCCCGTCGCCAACTACCGTCGCGACGGGTTCCGCGCGGTATGCACCACTCGTGAGCGCCGCGGGCAGGAACTGGTTGTATATGGCCGGCCCTACCTCGTTGTCTTTCAGGGTTCCGCCCCAGATGGTGCTGACGGCGATCCCGCGTCGCCGCGCGAGCCGAGCGCGCACGTTCGTGATCGGGCTGGGGTGTGCGGAGGAGACACGTTTCGAACCGGGCACGCGCGCAGACACCGCGATCGCCGGCGAGAGTGACCCGGCGCCGATGGCGAGGATGCCGGCGAGCGGCCAGTCGCCGATCGCTGCGACGAGTTCGTCAACCGCGTTCGTGCTGGTCCGGTCGACGACTGCGGCTACTCCGAGGGAGTGCAGCCAGTCGAAGTGGAGGGACGATGACGTGGCGACAACGCGGTAGCCCGCGTTGCGCGCAAGTTGGATGGCGTTGATGCCGACGCTGGTCGAACCGCCCCACACCACCACTGTCTCCTTTCGATCCAATGGGTTTGCAGTGGGCAGGGCCAATGCAAGCTGGTCTTTCTGGAATAGTCCGCACGACGCCGTTGACAGCGCGAGCGGCAGCACGGCTGCCTGCTCAAATGAGAGGGAGTCGGGTATCGGGGCGACCATGTGTGCCATGAGGACGACATACTCCTGGAATGCGCCCTCGGCGGGGGTGTTGCGGGACTTCTCTGAGCCGACAGCGTGTGCCACGACCCGATCGCCCACCTTCAGGTGATTTACGCCTGCACCGACCTCGACGATCTCCCCGGCGACATCCGATCCGATCACGGCGGGGAACCTCAGCCATGGCAGTACGACCCTGTAGGCGAACCCGGGGATGCCGTCGACGAAGTTGACGGCCACAGCCCGCGTCCGCACAACCACTTCGTCGCTGTGTGGGGACGTGTACGTCGAGGGGCCGACGACGAACTCTCCGCCGCGCTTAGGCAGCCAGAGGGCCTCATTGGTGTGCGTCATACCCCGACTCTAGGCACTGTCTAGAAAATAGTCAATGTCTAGTTTAGGGGTCAGAGTCGGCTACAATGGCCGCATGTCCGAGCGCCCTTTCCACCACGGCAACCTGCGCACCGTGCTGCTCGACCAGGCCGAGCTGGCACTCAGAACAAGGGGTGTTGAGGAGTTGTCGCTCCGCGAACTCGCCCGTGAGGTCGGCGTCAGTCACGGGGCGCCACGCAGTCACTTCATCGACCGCAAGGCGTTGCTCGACGCCCTCGCTGAACGTGGCTTCCGCACGCTGGCGGCGGCCATGCGGGCTGCCGCAGAAAGCCACTCCGAGTACGCGGACGGCCTTCGGGCTGCAGGGCATGCCTATCTCGATTTCGCAGTCTCCAACGCGGCGCTGCTCGACCTGATGTTCACGGCCAAGACGGACACGCCCCCCGACGGTCTTCTCGCCGCAGCCGAGACGCTTTTCTCCACCATCAGCGACGTGATGGAGTCCGGCGTCCCGGCCGGCTTCTTTCGTGAGGCCGAGATCGGGCGCCTTACGCTCCTCATGTCGGCGACAATGCAGGGGATCTCCACGTTCGTCAGCGCCGGTCGTGTGTCTCTCGCGGTTGGGGACCAGCTCATCGACGATGCGATCGCGCTCTTCCTTGGTCGCGCGCTCGAATAGGCGAGAATAGGCGAGATAACTGGACCCTCGCTCGCCGATTGCCTCTGTCAAGTGACGCAGGTGTTCCGGTTCGCTTAGGATTCGATCGTGATGGAACCTCCCGGCACGACGCTTCGGGCTGATGCGGAGCTCAACAGGCAGCGCCTCCTGGAGGCGGCACGGGCTGTGTTCGCAGAGCAGGGTTTGGATGTGTCGTTGAGGCAGATTGCGTTGCGTGCTGGCGTGGGGGAGCCGACGTTGAGGCGTCGTTTCACCTCGAAGGCGCAACTGATCGCTGAGGCATTCCAGGACAAGGTCGCAGCGTACGCGGATGAGGCCGAGCGCGCGCTTCAATCACCTGACGCCTGGAGTGGGTTTAGCGCTTTCGTCTCATCGGTCGCGCGAATGCAGCTCGGTGATCGCGGATTCACCGATGTTTTGACCATGACTTTTCCTGAGAGCATGCGTGCCGAAACCGATCGGCGCCGCGCCTACGCCGCGCTCGGTCACTTGATCGGGCGCGCACAGCACGACGGGACCCTTCGAAAAGACTTCTCCGCGGAGGACATCGTGCTCGTGCTCATGGCTCATGCCGGCGTTGTTTCCGCAGCGGGAGAACTTGCGCCCGCATTCTCGGAACGGATGCTTGCATATTTCCTTGAGGCGTTTGCCGCGCCCGGTCGAGGCGAACTTCCCGCGGCGCCGTCGCCAGCGGCGACCTATCGAGCCCTGCTGAGGTTGCAGCGCGGCCTGTCCGAGCACAACTGACCCTGTCGGCACGGGCGGATGTGCATTCCCAGGCTCTAAGTGGAATAGCTGCGTCACTTACCCGGTTGGTGTAGTTAGCAGACTTGAGAAAGAGGGCTCCATGGAAATCGGCGCATTCACGTTCGCGGACGTCTCCGTTACGGGCGGAGTGGGCCCCGCCCAGCGCATCCCGGAACTGATCGAGGAGATCGTGCTTGCGGATGAGGTGGGCTTGGATGTCTTCGGCCTTGGTGAGCATCACCACCCGGGCTTCGCTGCGCCGGCGCCAGCAGTGATCCTGGCCGCTGCTGCCGCCCGCACCTCACGTATCCGGCTCACCAGCGCGGTGACTGTGCTGAGTTCCGACGATCCAGTGCGTGTTTTCGAGCAATTCACTGCACTTGACCTGATCTCGCGTGGCCGGGCCGAGATCATGGCTGGGAGAGGCGCACTGCTGGACTCGTTCCGACTCTTCGGTCACGACATCCAGGACTATGACGACCTGTTCGACGAGAAGCTTCGCCTTCTTCTGGAGCTGCGTTCGGGCACGCCGGTGACATGGTCGGGGCGCTTCCGTCCCCCGCTCCACGGTGAGCTTGTGCTCCCCCGCCCTGTGCAGACGGTGTTGCCTGTTTGGGCGGCCGTCGGCGGGACGCCCAATTCTGTCGTGCGGGCGGCAGCCCTCGGTCTGCCGATCGCGATCGGCACAGTGGGCGGACTTGCTGTGCAGTTTGCGCCGCTCGTGCAGCTGTTCCGGGAAGCCCTGGCGCGGTTCGACCAGCCACCCCTGCCGGTCGCGGTCACGCTGCACGGGTTTGTGGCCGATACGTCCCAGAAGGCGGCGGACGTGTACTTTCCCGCGGATGCCGAGCTTTTCAACATCGCAGGCGCGGAACGGGGTATTCGCGGAGTAACGGCCGAGCAGACGGCGGCGAAGAACGGCCCTGGGAGCACCTACGCGGTCGGTTCGCCTGACCAGGTCGCCGAGAAACTGCTGCACCACCACGAGATCTTCGGACACCAGCGAACGATGCTGCAACTCGCTGTCGGTCCCACGCCCCACGCGGATGTCATGCGAGCGATCGAACTGCTCGGTACGAAGGTCGCACCGGTGGTGCGAGAAGAGATCGCCCGCCGGGAGGCCACCAAAGCTCCTTCGACGCTCGCGAATGCTCTCTAGACGGTGGCGTCTGCCACGACAAGTCGGCAGTGGGGCGTGCACAGCAATTGCCCCTGCTCACCATGAGAGCAGGGGCATATCGTTGTGGTCGTGCCCTGGTTAGCGGAGCTGGCTGAGCAGGGCAGTCTCATCCAGGAGACCCCAGTGCTCCGCGAATTTGCCGTCCACGAGTCGCCGGACCCGCATCTCGGCGAACCGAACGGGGCGGCCGGTGGCAGGCATGCCCATGAAGTCCCCGGTGTGTGTGCCGGTGGTTTCGAAGTGCAGGAACAGGCGGTCATCCTCCACCACGACAGTGATCGGGGTGAGAGTGCTGTCGGGGAACGCGGCGAAGAAGCCGCTGATCAAGGCTCGGTATTCCTCGATCCCGGTGTCACCGTCACGATCGTGGGAAACGAAGCCGTCACGATGGAGTGCGACAAGGCCCTCGAGGTCATGCTCGTTGGCGAGCCGGAAGTACTCTTCCGCTAGGGCATGCCCGGCATCGACGGGCGTCGGCGCTCCCGCGGCGAGTGCTGCGAGGAAACTGCTGAAGTCGACATCTCCCCAATGTTCCACGATCTTGCCGCCCTCAACTCGGTCGATCGACGTGCCCGTGAGGAATGCAGTGTTTCCGCGAGGGGCAACACCGGAGAACTCGCCCGTCTGGGTGCCACCGAGTTCATAGCGGGTCGCAACTTTGTCCCCATCGGCAACCTGGTCGAGCACGGTGAGGCGAAAATTCTCGAAGGCAGGAAACAGGGTCGAATCCCAGGCAAGCCATCCGGCTCTATCGAATGCTCCCCCCATCACGTGGTTGACGAGGTCGGGGGAAATATAGGCCTCGAACGTTGCCGCGAGATCCTTGTTCTTGTAACTGTCGTAGAACGCGTAAACAAGCTGCTTGGCGGTGGTGGTCGTGTTGGTCGTGATGGTCACGGTATCTCCTCAGTTCTAAATGACGCACATGCGTCATTTAGGAATAACGAGAAATGGGACCAGGTATTCCCGGCCGCCAACACCTCGCCCAGCGCAACCATCAGGAAACCCTCGCGACTACATCAGCAGGTGCCGGTCTACCGTGGCCCCCGTGGATGCCCGGACGACGACCGCGCGAACGGACGTCCCATGTGAGAAGCGATATCAGAGCGAGTGACGGGAATCGAACCCGCGCTACCAGCTTGGGAAGCTGGAGTTCTGCCATTGAACTACACTCGCGAGCTGCCGCAGGGGCAACTCCCCCATGCTACTTGACGAGCCGGACGCGGTCATCCTCGTCGTTGTCCCACCCAGCGAACCGACCGTGCGCCGCAACCGGGTAGTGTCGTGGCCATGCTTCTGAGTGACCGCGATATCAGGGAACAACTCGAAACCGGCCGCGTCGGCCTTGAGCCGCTCGACCTCGGAATGATCCAGCCGTCGAGCATCGATGTGAGGCTCGACAAGTATTTCCGCCTCTTCGACAACCACAAGTATCCGTTCATCGACCCGCGCGAAGACCAGCCCGAGCTGACACGGCTAGTCGAGATCCAGGATGGGGAACCATTCATCCTGCACCCCGGCGAGTTCGTGCTCGGGTCGACCTACGAACTGGTGACACTCCCCGATGACATCGCGGCTCGCCTCGAAGGCAAGAGCTCGCTCGGCCGCCTCGGCCTACTGACACACTCCACCGCAGGATTCGTGGACCCCGGGTTCTCCGGACACGTCACCCTTGAACTCAGCAACGTCGCCACCCTGCCGATCAAACTCTGGCCCGGCATGAAGATCGGCCAACTGTGCTTCATTCGCCTTACCTCACCCGCCGAAAAGCCGTACGGCTCAACCGAATACAGCTCGCGCTACCAAGGGCAGCGCGGCCCCACCGCATCGCGGTCGCACCTCAACTTCCACCTCACACCCATCCCCGCAACCGGCGACCGGTTGAAGGATGACCCGCTGTCGTAGGGGGGTGCTCGGGCCGGGGCCTCGATAACGCCGGCTCCTTCGTCGCGCGGCTACTCGACCTTGCCGGCTTCGCGCGGCAAGTCTCGATAACGCAGGCTCCTTCGTCGCGCTGCAGGTCTCGATAACGCAGGCTCCTTCGTCGCGCTGCAGGTCTCGATAACGCAGGCTCCTTCGTCGCGCTGCTACTCGACCCGAGGGCTGCGCCCCCGCTCCACCCGAGGAGGGGGGCTAGAGGCCCAGCTGCTCCAGCTGCCAGACCAGCCACGGGCTGAAAGCGTAAGGCGCCGCGATAGCGGCAGCGGTAAGCGAGGCCGGCTCGACCCACTCCCACTCCGAAACCTCGGCGGGATTGGCCTGCACCGCGTCGTTCGACACCGCGCGGTAGACGGGACAGATCTCGTTCTCCACAACACCGGAGGCGTCGATCGCCCGGTAGCGAAAGTTCGGCAGCACCAAGGTGAGGTCGCTGACCGTGATACCCAACTCGACGGATGCCCGACGCTCGATCGCGTGCTCGGTCGCCTCACCGGGAGCGGGATGCCCGCAGAACGAGTTCGTCCACACGCCGGCCCACGTCGCCTTGCTGAGGGCACGACGTGTGACCAGCAAATGTCCGGCCGAATTGAAGACGTGGCAGGAAAAGGCGAGGTGCAGCGGAGTCTCCGCGGTGTGCACGGTCGCCTTATCTGCGGAACCGACCACGTTGCCGTTGTCGTCGAGAAGGACGACCCGCTCGGGGGGGAGTGCCATGGTCGCGATAGTCTGCCTAAATGGACGGTTCTGGCCTGCTGGGGGTCGATCAACAACGGCAGGCGCATGTCGACGGGGTTCTCGACCGCTTCTTCAGCCTAGCCAAGAACCGGGCCAGCGCATTCGGACCGGAATATGTTCGGCTGTGGGAAGAGCTCGAGCTCAGCGCAAAGGGTGGCAAGCGGTTCCGGCCGCGCATGGTCTTCAGCGCCTATGAAGCCCTGGGAGGCACCGATGTCGAGGCGGCCGCCTACGTCGGCGCAGCATTCGAGCTTCTCCACACCGCACTGATCGTTCACGACGACGTCATCGATCACGATTTCGTGCGCCGCGGCATCCCGAACGTTTCAGGCAGCTATCGCGACCGAGCCCTCGCCGCCGGCGCGAGCGAGGCGGCAGCTGACCACAAAGGCATCTCGGCCGCAGTAATCGCCGGCGACCTCGCCCTCTTCAACGCCTATCGCCTGATCGACCGGAGCGGCGTCGGCGACGTCACCCGCGACCGGCTGGTCGAGGTCATGGATGAGGCGCTGTTCGCGAGCGCCGCCGGCGAACTCATCGACGTCGACTTCTCGCACCTCACCGAGATGCCGCGAGTGGATGACATCCTCACCATGGAGCGGCTCAAGACGGCGGTCTATTCGTTCGAGTGCCCTCTGCAGGCGGGCGCGATCCTGGCGGGCGCCTCCGAGCAGATCGTCGCAACGCTCGCCGACTTCGGGCGCGAGATCGGCGTCGCCTACCAGATCGTCGATGACCTGCTCGGCGTTTTCGGGCAGGCGGACGAGACCGGCAAGACGACGATCGGCGACCTTCGGGAGGGAAAACGCACGGTACTGATCTCGTACGCGACGACGACACGGGAGTGGGCCGAGATCGAACCGCTCATCGGCAAAGCCGACCTGACCGAGATCGAGGCGGATCGGGTGCGTGAACTTCTCGTCTCGACCGGCGCGCGCTCCTTCGCGGAAGGGTTGGCGCGGTATTACGCCAACCGTGCCCTGTCCCGTCTCGCCGAGGCACACGTGCCGAAAAAGCTGCGCGACGAGCTGGTGCCCGTTGGCGACTCCGTTCTCAGGCGAGTGCGATGAGCGGAGCGACCGGTGCTCGCGCCCGGCTGTACGACCGTGTCGCTGAGGAGACCGCCAGCGTTGTCATCGGGCGGTACTCGACCTCATTCGGCCTCGCCTCCCGGCTGCTCACACCCCGGGTGCGGCAGCACATTGAGAACATTTACGCCCTCGTGCGACTTGCCGACGAAATCGTGGATGGCGAGGCGGCAGCGGCGGGCCTCGGACCGGCCGAGGCTGCCCGCATCCTGAACGAGTTGGAGACCGAAACCGAGTTCGCGATGCAGCGCGGATACAGTTCGAATCTCATCGTGCACGCTTTCGCCCTCACCGCACGAGAGACGGGCTTCGACGCGACCCTGACGAAGCCGTTCTTCGATTCGATGCGTGCCGACCTCAGCGAGACCGAGCACGACCAGGCCAGCTTCGACGCCTACGTCTACGGCTCCGCCGAGGTGGTCGGCCTGATGTGCCTGCGCGCCTTCCTGCAGGGAACCGTCCACACCCCGGACGAGACACGGCAGCTCGAGGCTGGTGCGCGGGCGCTCGGCGCCGCGTTCCAGAAGGTCAACTTCCTGCGCGACCTGTCCGCGGACTTCCGGGAACTCGGCCGCAGCTATTTCCCGGGAGTCAGGGTGGATGCGTTCACGGAGGCCGACAAGAACCGCCTGCTCGACGACATCGATGACGACCTGCGGACATCGGCCCGCGTCATCCCGCGCCTCCCCGCCGGGTCGCGTCGCGCCGTTTCGTTGGCCCAGGCGCTGTTTACCGAACTTGCGCGCCGCCTGCGCGCTACCCCAGCCGATCGCCTCGTGACCACCCGGGTCAGAGTACCGAACCCCGTCAAATTGCGTATCGCGGCGAGCGCCGCGCTCGGAAGGACCCCCCGCGCATGAGCAGTGTCGTTGTCATCGGTGGCGGCATCGGCGGTCTCGCCTCCGCCGCGCTCCTCGCCCGTGCGGGGCACGCGGTGACGCTCCTCGAGGCGAATCCGGGGCTCGGCGGCCGCGCCGGCAACTGGGAGAAGGGCGGATTCCGGTTCGATACCGGCCCGTCCTGGTACCTCATGCCTGAGGTCTTCGACCACTTCTACCGGCTGCTCGGTACCTCCGCCGCAGAGCAGCTGGAGCTTGTAACCCTCGATCCTGGTTACCGGGTTTACTTCGAGGGACACACCGAACCGATCGATATTTCGGCCACCCGCGACGAGAACATCGCCCTGTTCGAGTCGGTGGAGCCGAAATCGGGACGGCGACTCGCGCGCTACCTGGACTCCGCCGCGCTCACCTACGATCTTGCGAAGCGCTACTTTCTCTACACCTCGTTCGAGAAGCTCGGCCCGCTGTTCAACCGGCAGGTGCTGCGTCACCTGCCGAAGCTCGTGCGGCTGCTCCTGCGCCCGCTCGCATCGAAAGCCGCAAGCACGGTTCGAGACAACCGGCTTCGCCAGGTCCTTGGCTACCCGGCCGTCTTCCTCGGGGCATCCCCGTACACGGCGCCCAGCATGTACCACCTCATGAGCCACCTCGACCTGGCCGACGGGGTGCTGTATCCGATCGGCGGGTTCACCCGGGTTATCCACAGCATTGCCGACCTCGCCGAAGCCGAGGGGGTCACCATCCTCAAATCCGCGAAGGTCACCAGAATCGTCGTCGAGGGCGGTGTCGCGACGGGAGTCGAATACACGGACGCCCGCAAGCGCACCCAGACGCTCGCCGCCGACATCGTGGTGTCAGCCGCCGACCTGCACCACAGCGAGACCCAGCTGCTCGAACCCAGCCAGCAGACCTACCCGCAGCAGTACTGGGACAAAGCAACACCCGGCCCGAGCGCCGTACTGCTGTACCTCGGCGTGCGCGGGGAACTCCCGGAACTCGAGCACCACACCCTGCTGTTCGCCAAAGACTGGCGCACCGGATTCGACGCCATCTTCGGCACCGACCAGCACGTGCCCGAGCCCGCATCGCTGTACATCTGCAAACCGAGCGGAGTCGACTCCGAGGTAGCGCCGGACGGCTTCGAGAACCTGTTCGTGCTGGTCCCGATCCCGGCCGATGTGAGCATCGGCTCCGGAGGGCTCGCCGGCAAGGGTGACCCGAAGGTGGAGGCGGTAGCGGATGCCGTCATCGAGCAGATCGCGCAGTGGACGGGCATCCCGGACTTCGCGTCGCGCATCACCCTGCGTCGCACGGTCGGACCGGGGGACTTCGCCAACGACCTGAACTCGTGGCGCGGTACCGCACTCGGCCCGGCGCACACCCTGCGGCAGAGTGCGCTGTTCCGCCCGCGTAATGTCAGCGGGAAGGTGAAGGGCCTCTACTTTGTGGGCGGTTCGACCATTCCCGGTATCGGACTGCCGATGTGCCTCATCAGCGCCGAGGTACTGCTCAAGCGCATCAACGGCGACACCACCACGGGGCCGCTGCCTGAGCCGCTTGACGCGCCACCGGTCAGCTGATGGGACTCCTGTACCTGGCAGCGCTGCTTATCGCGCTCGCCGGCATGGTCGTGCTCGACCGGCGCTTCCGGCTCTTCTTCTGGCGGGATGCGCGCCGGGCAGCGATAATCCTGGCCATCGGGCTCGTGTTCTTCCTGGTGTGGGACCTGCAGGGCATTCGGCTGGGAATCTTCTTCCGCGGCGAGACCTCCTTCATGACTGGACTCCAGTGGGCACCGCAGTTGCCGCTCGAGGAGCCGTTCTTCCTGCTGCTGCTCTGTTACCTTGCGATGAACCTCTTCGGGTTCCTGACCGGGTTGCTGGCCAGGCGAGGGAGCCGGGCATGACCTACTGGGCGCTCAACTCGATCTTTCTCGCCGGGGTGTTGGTGGTCGCCGTGGTGGCGATCGCCAGCCGCCGCGCGCCCCGGTGGATAGCGGTGGCCATCGGGGCGGGCATCCTGCTGGTGCTCACCGCAATCTTCGACAACGTGATGATCGGTATCGGCCTGGTGGGTTATAACCGGGCCCTGATCAGCGGAGTGTTCATCGGCCGGGCGCCGCTGGAGGACTTCGCCTACACGATTGCGGCGGCCGTGCTGCTTCCGAGTCTCTGGACGCTCCTCGGCCGGAGGCAGACGCATGATTAGGGCGCTGTTCGTCTCATCCAGACCGCTCAGCTGGGTGAACACGGCGTTTCCGTTCGCGGCCGCCTACCTGATTGCGACCGGGTCGATCAACGCGGTGTTCGTGATCGGCACACTGTACTTCCTGGTGCCCTACAACCTCGCGATGTACGGCATCAACGATGTCTTCGACTACGAATCCGACCTGCGCAACCCGCGCAAGGGCGGGGTCGAGGGCGCACTGCTCGACCGGCGGATGCATCGCCCGACGCTGATCGCGGCTGCGGTGACCAACGTTCCGTTCCTGGTCTTCCTGGTCATCATCGGCTCGCCGCTCTCGTGGCTCGTTCTGGCCATCAGCGTGTTTGCCGTGATCGCCTACTCGGCCCCCGGGCTGCGGTTCAAGGAGCGACCGTTCCTCGACTCGCTCACCTCAAGCACGCACTTCGTTTCTCCCGCCGTGTACGGGCTCGTTCTCGCGGGTGCCGTGTTCACCCCGCAACTCTGGCTGCTGCTCGGCGCCTACCTCCTCTGGGGGATTGCCTCGCACGCGTTCGGTGCCGTGCAGGATGTTGTGGCCGACCGCGAGGCCGATATCTCGTCGATCGCGACCGTCATCGGCGCGCGAGCCACCGTGCGGATCTCCGTGCTCGTCTACCTTGCCGCGGGCATCCTGCTGCTTTTCACGACCTGGCCGGGACCGCTGGCGGCGATCCTCGCGCTGCCCTACGCGATCAGTTGTGCGCCCTACTGGAACGTCGCCGATGAGGCTGCCGAGACGGCCAACCGCGCCTGGCGGCGCTTCCTCGCTCTCAACTTCGTCACCGGCTTTCTGGTCACGCTGCTGCTGATCTGGTTCGTGCTTCTGGCCCGTTAGAAGCCAGGAGCACGAACCAGGAGACGAGAGCCCGCATCGCGAACTAACGAACGACCGCGCCTCCAGCGTCGACGGTGTCGCCACTGATCGAGTCGTCGATCAGGTCGGCAGCCACCATCTCTTTGATGTCCGAGGTCTTCTGCGTCTGGCTGACGGCGAAGTAGAAGATGATCAGGCTCCAGATGGCGACCACACCGGCGTCCCAATACTGCGGAAGCACCTTCAGTTCCGTCGTTCCGTAGTTCCCGTACAGACCGATCACGATCAAGCCGCCCAGCCACGGCCAGATCCACAGGGCTGACCGCCAGCGCGCCCGGGCCAGGTCGACGTTCTTCGCCTTGAGCAGCGCGGAAAGGCCATAGAGGATCTGCCCGATGAGCACTCCGATCGCCAGGTGCCAGGTGGCTTCGAATCCACCCCAGTAGATGATGAGGTTGGCGAAGACGAAGCCCAGCGGAAGGAGAAAGGCTGGAACCGGTACCTCGTACGGGTGGGCGCGTCCCGTGTCGTGCTTTCGCAGGGCTGCGAGCGCGATCGGGGCGAAGCCGTACATGATCGCCGTCGCGCCGGTGATGTAGCCGACAAGCTGTAGCCAGCCCGTTCCGGGTACGAGGAGCGCGCCGATACCGAGGACCGCCGCCAGCAGGATCGACCAAATCGGTACACCCCGCGCCGAGACCCGCGTCAGGCCCTTCGGCAGCCCGAGGGCATACGAGATTCGCGCGGTCGTGCCCACATAGATCAACCCGGTGCCGCCGGGCGAGACGATCGCGTCGATGATCAGGATGGCAGCCAGCCAGCCTGCGCCTGCCGACAGTGCGAGCGTGTAATACGGGCCGTAGTCGCCCGCACCGATCGGATGCGTCCAGCCGTTGGCGATCAGCTTCGCCGGGTCCAGCGACCCCACGAAGGCCACCTCGAGCAGGATGTACAGGATCGCGCCGATGAGCATGGCGAGAATGATCGCCTTCGCGACATCCTTCTTCGGGTTCTTCGCTTCACCGGCCATCTGTGATGCCTGCTCGAACCCCTGCAGGGCGAAGACGACGCCGGCGGGCAGCGCGGCGAAGATCCCGTGGAAGCCGAAGGGGGCGAACCCACCGTGAGCGGTGAAGTTGCCCGCGTGGAAGCTGAGGATGACGAGCGTTGCGACGGTGAGCAACGGAACTGCCGTCTTCCAGATCACGATGCCGGTGTTGCTGTCGGACAACCAGCGAGCTCCGCCCAGGTTGATGAATGTGAAGAGGAACATCGCGAGAATGCCGACGATGATCCCCTGAACGGTGAGTGTGCCGTCGGAGTGGATGAGCGGGAAGGCGGTGCTCACGTTGCCGACCGAGTTGACATAGCTGAGGCTGGCCTCGACCTCGAGCGGCGCTATGAAGACGGCCTGCAGGTACGTGACCCATCCGGCCGTGAAGCCGGCGAACCCTCCGAAGGCGTAGTGCGGGTAGCGCGCGGTACCGCCCGCGACGGGATATGCCCCGCCAAGGTCAGCGTGGATGAGCGCCAGCACCATAAGCATGATGGCGGCGAGAACCCAGGAGATGAGCGATCCGCCGCCGCCGGCGATTGTTGCGGCATTCAGCGCTCCGAGTAGCCAGCCCGACCCGATGATGGAGCCCAAGGAAACGAACGTGAGCCCCCAGAACCCCACCGTGCGTTTGAGTTGGACCTGCCCGTCTGAGCTACCGGTGGATGTGGATTGGGTTGCTTGCGTCATGTTCAGTCCCCTCAGGGTCGGTTCGGGTGGTGGCGAAACGGATTTCGATCACCGTACTCGCCCCCGAAAGGGGGGCGATAGTCACGAAACAGAAATTTCACATGCCGCGAAGCGACCGGATTCAGCCCTCGTCGCTCCAGCCGAGGTTGACCGCCATCCGTTCGAGTGTGGTGACAGTGGTCAGGTATTCGGCCTCGGTGACTCCCGCAGCCATTTCGGTGCGCTGGCCCGCGATGACATTCGTCAGGCGGTCGAGCGCGCCATGTCCACGCTCGGTGAGCTCATAGCCGCTCGGGGTCGCATCCACCCAGGCGCTCTCAATCAGTTCGGTCAGATGGTCGATGGCGGTTTCTGCCTCGCGTGCCAGGAAGGGGGAGAGCGCCGCATCCAACTGCTGGATGGTGGCCTGACCGCGCGCGAGCACATTGAGCAGCTGCCACTGGATGCGGGTAACCCCGTGCTCGTCAAGGGTTTTGGCGAACTGCTCGTCGATCAGACTGTCGACGAGGCGAAGCCAGTATCCGATCGGGCGCTGATCAGCCATGTCGTCAGGCTAATACCCAAAGGTGAGCGTCGGTGGATAATCGCCCAGACGATTCCTGCCACCCGCGGCAGGAACTCCCGCACGGCTATTTGAGCGCCGTTGCGTTCTCCTTGATCGGGATGAGCAGTCCGAGCCCAACGACCAGCACGATCACGATGCCGATAATGCCGTAAATGCTTCCACCGAACGTGGTGACAAAGATCGTGAACAGTGTCGGCGCGAGGACCGTCGCTGCCCGTCCCGTCGTCTGGTAGAGCCCGAAGACCTCGCCCTCGTGGCCGGCGGGGATGACCCGTGCAAGGAAGCTGCGGCTCGCCGACTGGGCGGGACCGACGAACACACACATCAGCAGGCCGAAGATCCAGAAGATCGTCATGCCTCCGCTGTGGAAGATGAAGACGCACAGGCCAGCGACGACGGTACCGACGAGGGAGCCCACCATCACGCGCTTCGGGCCGAGCACATCGTCGAGGCGACCGATGAGCACGGTCGAAACGCCCGCAACGACGTTGGCGGCGATGGCAAAGATGATCACGCCTCCTGCCGAGAATCCGAACGCCACCTTCGCGAGCACACCCCCGTAGGTGAAGACGCCGGTGAGCCCGTCGCGAAAGATGGCACTGGCGATCAGGAATGCGACGGTCATCCGACTGACGTTCCACAGGCCGCCGATGGTGCGACCGAGCTGCTCGTACGACCTGACCAGGCCGACGAGGAACTGGCCGATCGAGCGACGAGGCCCGCGCTCGATTGTGACGGGCGGTTCGGGAACCGACAGGAAGATCGGGATCGAGAAGGCCAGCATCCAGACCGCCGCGAGAAGCATCGACACCCGCACGGAGAGGCCGTCCTTGTCGGTGACGCCGAACAGGCCGACGGCCGGGTGGATGAAGCCGAAGTACAGGATGAGCAGCAGCACGATGCCGCCGAAGTACCCCATGGACCAGCCGAAGCCGCTCACGCGCCCGACCGTCTTCGCCGATGACACCTGCGACAGCATGGCGTTGTAGTTGACTGTCGCGAGCTCGAAGAAGAGGGTGCCGACAACCAGGAGCACCAGGCCGAGCAGCAGGTACTGGTGGTCTGGCTTCACGAAGAAGGTCAGGCCGATGCACAGCACGACAATTCCGGTGTAGACGCCGAGCAGGATCTTGCGGCGCCCCGTACCGTCTGACCGCTGGCCCGTGATGGGTGCGATGAGGGCCACCAGGATGCCGCCGATGATGCCGGTCGTTCCGAGCAGCGCCGTCGTCTTGTCGGGGTTTCCGAAACCCGTCGAGGTGAGGTAGACGCTGAAGACGAAGGTGGTCGTGATCGCGTTGAACGCTGCTCCGCCCCAGTCCCAGAAGGCCCAGGCCGCGATGCGGCGACGGGGAACGGTGATCGTGTCGGGGAGCGACAGGCCCGCGGCGATCAGGCGGGCAGCCGCGGGAGTCGTTGACAGGCCTTTGTCGGGTAGCGCGTCGGTCATGGTCGAAACACTAGTGTTCGCGCGCCAACGCTGGGGTAATCCGCAGTGACGTTTCGCGACTTGAGTCATCATGGCTCAAGTTTCGACGATTTCACTTGACATCCACAGGCCCCTCGACCAAACTTGACATAGCGAGACTCAAGTTCTCGCGTACACACTTGTGAGGAGTACAGAGCACATGGCTCGATCAGTAGGAATTGACCTGGGAACCACCAACTCGGTGGTCGCCGTTCTCGAGGGTGGAGAGCCCACGGTCATCGCAAACGCAGAAGGTTTCCGCACGACCCCGTCAGTCGTGGCCTTCACCAAAGACGGAGAAACGCTGGTCGGCGAGACCGCCAAGCGCCAGGCCGTCACCAACGTCGACCGCACCATCTCGTCGGTCAAGCGACACATGGGCACCGACTGGACCGTCGACATCGACGGAAAGAAGTACACGCCGCAGGAGATCTCCGCGCGCATCCTCGCCAAGCTGAAGCGCGACGCAGAGCAGTACCTCGGAGAGCCCGTCACCGACGCCGTCGTGACCGTGCCCGCCTACTTCAACGACGCTGAGCGCCAGGCCACCAAGGATGCCGGCGAGATCGCCGGACTGAACGTACTTCGCATCATCAACGAGCCGACCGCGGCCGCGCTCGCCTACGGCCTCGACAAGGGCAAAGAAGATGAACTCATTCTCGTCTTCGACCTCGGTGGCGGAACCTTCGACGTCTCGCTGCTCGAAGTAGGCAAAGACGACGACTTCTCGACCATCCAGGTGCGCGCCACCGCCGGTGACAACCGCCTCGGCGGTGACGACTGGGACCAGCGCATCGTCGAGTACCTGGTCACCCAGTTCAAGTCGACCACCGGAGTGGATGTCTCCAAGGACAAGATCGCGCTGCAGCGGCTCAAAGAGGCCGCAGAGCAGGCGAAGAAGGAGCTGTCGTCCTCCACCACCGCGAGCATCCAGTTGCCCTACCTCTCCCTCACCGAGAACGGCCCCGCCAACCTCGATGAGACCATCAGCCGCGCCAAGTTCGAGGACCTGACCAAGGACCTTCTCGAGCGCACCCGCAAGCCCTTCCAGGACGTCATCAAGGAGGCCGGCGTCAAGGTCGCCGACGTCTCCCACGTCGTCCTCGTCGGTGGATCGACCCGTATGCCTGCCGTGCAGGAGCTCGTCAAGAAGCTGACCGGCGGCAAGGAGCCCAACAAGGGCGTCAACCCTGACGAGGTCGTCGCCGTCGGTGCTGCACTGCAGGCCGGCGTACTGAAGGGCGAGCGCAAAGACGTCCTGCTCATCGACGTCACCCCCCTGAGCCTCGGAATCGAGACCAAGGGCGGAATCATGACCAAGCTCATCGAGCGCAACACCGCCATCCCGACCAAGCGCAGCGAAACCTTCACCACCGCGGACGACAACCAGCCTTCCGTCGCGATCCAGGTCTTCCAGGGCGAGCGCGAATTCACGCGAGACAACAAGCCGCTCGGAACCTTCGAGCTGCAGGGCATCGCCCCCGCACCCCGCGGGGTTCCGCAGGTCGAGGTCACCTTCGACATCGATGCCAACGGAATCGTGCAGGTTCACGCCCGCGACAAGGGCACCGGCAAGGAGCAGTCGATCACCATCACCGGCGGTTCCTCGCTGGCGAAGGAAGACATCGAGCGCATGGTTCGCGAAGGCGAAGAGCACGCTGCGGAAGACAAGGCACGCCGCGAGGCAGCCGAGACCCGCAACAACGCCGAACAGCTCGCGTACTCGATCGACAAACTGATCAAAGACAACGAAGACAAACTGCCCGACGATGTCAAGACCGAGGTGCAGGGCGATGTCGATGCCCTGAAGACGGCGCTGCAAGGCGACGACGAGGATGCGGTGAAGACCGCGTTCGACAAGCTCGTACTCTCCCAGGGCAAGCTGGGCGAGGCCATCTACTCCGCAACCCAGAACGAGGCAGCCGCGGACGAGTCGGGCGATGCCACCGAGACCCCTGCGTCGTCTGACGAAGACATCGTCGACGCGGAGGTTGTCGAGGACGAGCCAGCCACCGACCCGAAGAAGTAGGCGATGACCGCAAACAACGCGTCGACAGGCGGGGGCCACGACCCCCGGAAGAAAAAGGAAGACGCGGACGCTGCGGCGTCCGTGTCATCCGAAGACGGCGACACGGCAGACGTGGTGGAGCCCTCAGACCTGATCAATGCCGAGGATGCCGATGTCGAGTCGCTGACGCCGGAAGAGATCTCCTTCATCGAGGCCGGCGAACGCGAACTGCTCGCGGACATGCGCAACGATCTCGCTCGCGCGCAGGCGGAACTGGTCAACTTCCGCAAGCGAGTCGAGCGCGACCGCGCCGCGAACCGCGACGCCGTCATTGCCGAGGTCATTCGCACGATGCTTCCCGCGGTCGACGACCTCGACCGCGCCGAAGCGCACGGTGACCTCGCCGGAAGTTCTCTCGAACTCGTCGCCCAGAAGCTTCACGCCGCGTTCGCGCGGTACGGGCTCAGGTCGGTCGGTGAGAAAGGCGAGGCCTTCGACCCGAACTTCCATGAGGCAGTCGTGCAGCTCCCCAGCCCCGGCGTCACCGTCAACACCGTTGCCGATGTCATCGAACCGGGCTACGCGCTTGGCGACCGTCTGCTTCGCGCGGCGAAAGTTGCCGTGTCTGTGCCCGAAGGCCAGTAGGGGCGAACGGTGGCAAGCCAGGATTGGTTCGATAAGGACTTCTACAAGGTGCTTGGTGTCGCGAAAGATACGTCCGACGCCGAGCTGAAGAAGACCTACCGGAAGCTCGCGCGGCAGTTTCACCCCGACTCAAACGCGGGGGACGCGAAAGCCGAGGCACGGTTCAAGGAGATCAGCGAGGCATACTCGGTACTCTCCGATCCGGAGCAGCGGGCCGAGTACGACCAGGTGCGTGCGATGGGCTCAGGGGCTCGTTTCACCTCCGGTGCGGCGGGCCAGCCGGGCGGATTCGAGGATGTCTTCGGCAGCATGTTCGGCGGATCCAACCGTCGGGCAGGCTTCCAGCAGAACGGCTTCGAAGACCTCCTGGGCGGCATGTTTAACAACGGCGGCTTCGGCCGGGCATCCGGCGGCTACCAGGGCTACGGCGGCCCGACCCGCGGTCGCGACCTCAGCGCGAGCACAACGCTCGACTTCCTCACGGCAATCAACGGGGAAACCATCACGCTGCAGCCGTCCGGGGGAAAACCGATCAAGGTCAAGATCCCGGCCGGCGTCAGCGACGGCCAGAAGATCAAGCTGCGGGGCAAGGGTGAGCCGAGCCCCGACGGCGGCGAGGCCGGCGACCTGGTGCTCACCGTCGCTGTGCGCAAGCACCCGGTGTTCGAACGCGACGGGCTCAACCTGCGCGTCGACCTGCCGGTGACCTTCGTCGAGGCCACCCTGGGCGCGACCGTCGAGGTGCCCACGCTCGGCGGCGAGCCGGTGCGACTCCGCGTGGCGGCGGGAACGCCGAGCGGACGCGTGCTGCGGGTCAAGGGGCGCGGAGTCTCCACTCCGAAAGGCACAGGCGACCTGCTCGCGTCCGTACACGTCGCGGTACCCAGCCACCTGAGCGACTCCGCGAAGAAGCACCTCGAGGAATTCGCTGCGTCGATGCCGCAGGAGAACCCGCGCGCTGAGCTGCTCGAGCAGGCGGGAGACCTGCGCTGATGGACGAGACAAGCCCGATCTTCGCGATCGCCATCGCGGCCGAACTGGCGGCAATGCATCCGCAGACGCTGCGCCAGTACGACCGCCTCGGCCTCGTAAGCCCGACTCGGACGGCGGGCAAGTCCCGCCGGTACTCGATGCGGGACGTCGTCCAGTTGCGCGAGATCGCACGGCTCGGCGCCGAGGGGCTCAATCTCGAGGGCATCCGTCGCATCCTTGAGCTCGAGAACCAGGTCACGGCGCTGCAGTCCCGCGTGCGGGAGCTGGAATCCGCGCTCGCCGACGAGCTGCTCAACCGTCCCGGCCGCCGCGTGTTCGCCGCGGGTGGATCGGGCGATGTTGTTCCCCTGCGAACCGGCACTCGTGCCCAGCGCAACACCCAGGTCGTCGTCTGGCGACCATTGGGCAGGGAGTAGCGGCATGACGGTCGTTGCTGCGGGGGGAGCGGGAGTGGAAACGGCACCAGGCGTGGGACTGGATGCAGCGGACCGGCTGATCCTCGACGAAGCGGCAGGCATTCTGCCGGGAGCGGGCATCGTCGTCGTCGGGTCGACCGCGCTCGCCGACGCGGCCCATGACCGGGGTGGGGCCACAGTTCGCGTGTCCGATGACACCGACGTGACAACGGAGCAACTCCAGCCGCAGCTGTTCGACAACGCAGACGTTGTGCTTCTCAGGCTGCCCAAGTCCCTTGCCGAACTCGACCGGGTCGCTCGCGCGATCGCCTCGGCCGCACCAGGCACGGTCGTGGTCGTCGCAGGCGGCCGACTGAAATACATGACGGTGGGGATGAACGAGGTGCTGCAGCGCAGCTTCGCGCAGCTTGACGTCTCGCTCGCACGCCAGAAGTCGCGCGTGCTTATCGCACGCGTCCCCAAAGCCGTCGAGCCGGGCGGCGCTGAACGACGCTACGACGCCGGGCTCGACCTGTGGGTCGGTGCGGTCGGCGGAGTGTTCGCCGGAACCTCGATCGATATCGGCACGCGAGCCCTTGCCGGCACCTTCGGCAGGCTTCCCGACTACGAAACAGCCATCGACTTCGGATGCGGCACGGGCATCCTTGCCGCCCTGCTCAAACGCCGCCGGCCAGCCGCACGCGTACTCGCGGTCGACATCTCCGCCGCTGCCGTCGAGTCGGCTCGCGAAACGGCACGTGCGAACCACCTCGACATCGAAGTGACACGCGACGACCTGCTGGGCTCCCAGCCGGACGCATCCGCCGACCTCATCGTGCTCAATCCCCCCTTCCATGACGGCGGTGCCCTCTCAAACGACACCGCGCTCGCGATGTTCGCGGAGGCGGGCCGCGTGCTGAAGCCGGGCGGCCAGCTGTGGACCGTCTGGAACTCACACCTCGGCTACGTCGGTAGCCTCGTGCGAACGGTCGGGCCGACGACACAAATCACACGCAACGCGAAGTTCACCGTAACCGCGTCGACCCCATCATCGAATCGACCGAGTCCAACGGGCTCGGCCAACAACTAGGCGTTCAGGAGAACGAATGGCCAACATGCAGGGTGCCCCAACCAGCTCGGATGAGAAGCAGAAGACCCCCCTCGAGCAGTACGGCATCAATCTCACCGAGATCGCGAAAAGCGGCAAACTCGACCCGGTCATCGGACGCGATGCGGAGATCCGCCGCGTCAGCCAGGTGCTGACCCGCCGCACCAAAAACAACCCCGTGCTCATCGGCGAACCCGGCGTCGGCAAGACCGCCGTCGTTGAAGGGCTCGCCCAGCGAATCGTCGCGGGGGACGTCGCCGACTCGCTCAAAGACAAGCAGCTGGTGTCCCTCGACCTTGCGGCACTCGTCGCCGGCGCGAAATACCGCGGCGAATTCGAGGAACGGCTGAAGGCCGTGTTGAAAGAAATCAACGACTCCGACGGGCGCATCATCACCTTCATCGACGAGCTGCACACGCTGATCGGTGCCGGTGGTGGAGAAGGATCGGTGGCCGCCGCCAACATGCTCAAGCCCATGCTGGCCCGCGGCGAGCTGCGGATGATCGGCGCGACGACCCTCAACGAATACCGCGAATACATCGAAAAAGATGCCGCGCTCGAGCGGCGCTTCCAGCAGGTCTTTGTGGGTGAGCCGAGCGTCGAAGACACCATCGCGATCCTCCGCGGGCTGAAGGAACGTTACGAGGCGCACCACAAGGTGACCATCGCGGACTCCGCCCTGGTCGCCGCCGCATCCCTGTCCAACCGGTACATTTCGGCCCGCCAACTGCCCGACAAGGCCATCGACCTGGTTGATGAGGCCGCGTCGCGACTCAAGATGGAGATCGACTCGTCCCCCGTCGAGATCGACGAACTCAAGCGCGCCGTCGACCGGCTGCGCATCGAGGAACTCGCCCTCAAAAAGGAAAAGGATGCGGCATCCAAGGTGCGCCTCGAAAAGCTGCGCGCCGACATGCACGACCGCGAGGAAGCGCTCGGCGCTCTCGAAATGCGCTGGAAAGCCGAGAAGCAGTCGCTCCACTCCGTCGGCGACCTTCGCAACCGTCTCAACGACGCGCGCATCGACCTCGACAAGGCCATGCGCGACCAGCGCTACCAGGATGCGTCGAAGCTCAACTACGAGACCATCCCGCAGATCGAAAAGGCCATCGCGGCCGCCGAGTCCGTCGAGCAGCTCGGCCCGCGCATGGTCAATGACCAGGTGACGGATGAAGACATCGCGGCGGTCGTCGCGGCCTGGACGGGCATCCCGGTAGCACGCCTCAAGCAGGGCGAGACCGAGAAGCTGTTGTCGCTCGAGTCCGAACTCGGTCGCCGCCTCATCGGCCAGAAGCCCGCGGTTCGCGCGGTCAGCGAAGCCGTACGGCGGTCGCGTGCCGGCATCTCGGATGCCTCGCGCCCCACAGGATCATTCATGTTCCTCGGGCCCACCGGCGTGGGCAAGACGGAGCTCGCGAAAGCGCTCGCGGAGTACCTCTTCGACGACGAAAAGGCCCTGGTTCGAATCGACATGAGCGAATACGGCGAAAAGTTCGCCGTCTCGCGACTAGTCGGTGCCCCTCCCGGGTACATCGGCTTCGAACAGGGCGGCCAACTGACCGAAGCCGTGCGGCGTCGGCCCTACTCGGTCGTGCTGCTCGACGAGATCGAAAAGGCCCACCCCGAGGTCTTCGACGTGCTGCTGCAGGTGCTCGACGACGGTCGACTGACGGATGGCCAGGGCCGAACGGTCGACTT
>Ga0302202_10001171_pt1 | contig 32998 bp, 31 predicted proteins | sample II_Bog_N3_3_FD_194579 | JGI IMG/M metagenome (GOLD analysis project Ga0302202, IMG submission 194579) | Peat permafrost microbial communities from Stordalen Mire near Abisko, Sweden - II_Bog_N3_3 | ecosystem: Environmental > Terrestrial > Soil > Wetlands > Peat | place: Sweden: Abisko...
CAGTCAGAATCCGGTCAGCAGGATGTCGAGCGCGTAGGCGAACCGATCACCGTGGTCGGCCAGCAGCGAACCTGCTCGCTCTCCCATCTCGCGAGATGTCAGGGTCGCCAGCGATTGCACGACGAAAGCGTAGTCACAGTCGCCGATACGGACCACCGGATTCAGGCCGGCAATCGGCTTGCCAATGTCCGCCACGGGCACCAAGGGGACGACAACGCGGGTCATCACCTTCTCCGAGGCGTGGTCGGACTGCACATCGACAACGTAACCCTGATTGGCTGGCAGCCTGAACAGGTCGAAGCGTGCCATCACGGGTCAGAATTTCCGAAACCTGGCGAGCGGCACACCATTTCGCTCGACGTAAGCGTTCCACGCCACAAAGCCAGCAGCATTTTCTTCTTGCCAGCGCTTTGCCCGCCTGCGGCGCACCTCGCTCTCAAGCCCCTCTTCGCAGGCCCGGGAGACATTGATCCCAAGATCTCGTGCCTCGGAGACCAGCGCCTCGCTCAACGACACATTCGTGGCCCGTTTGGGCCCATCGTCGTGACGCCTGCTTACTTGGTTCATGGTGCGCCTCGGCTCCAATGGGCTAAGGATATGCACATAGGGAGTGCGCACTCAAGGTCGGTGCATACCAGGCAGCCCTCCTCCCGCCCGGGGTTGCCTCCACACTGGGGCCAGGCTGCGAACGCAAATGAGGTGAGGACGCCGGGCCAGCCGTACTAGCGCACCGAACGCTTCACGTCCGTGCCGCCTGCCAGCGGGGCGAACAGCGTCTCTATTGACGGTCAGCGCCAGTCCGCGGCCCGAGGGCCGGGAGGTGTTCCGAACCGGCGATGACGGCTCCGGTTACGCCTCCGGTTAGATCGGCACCGGGATCTTCGGGCACGGGCGACTCCACGCGCGCCCATTCTTTCACCAGCGTAAAGCCGACGCCCAGCAACACCGGGCCGACGAAGATGCCGAGCAGTCCGAAGGCGATCGCGCCGCCAAGCACCCCGAGCACGGTCAGCAGAAACGGCAATTGCGCGCCGCGGGTGATGAACCAGGGGCGGATCACGCTGTCGGCGCCGGAGATCGCCACGCCGCCATAGACGGCGAGGAAGATGCCCCAGCCCAGGTGCCCGTCGGCCATCAGCCAGATCGCCGCCGGGATCCAGACCAGCGGCGCGCCGATCGGAAACACGGACAGAAACCCGGCCACGGTGCCCAGCAGCAGCGGTCGCGGCACCCCCGAGATGAACAGTCCGAACGTGGTCAGAATGCCCTGCACGATGGCGGTGCCCAGGATGCCGTACACCACGCCGCGCACGGTCGCGCCGGTGACCATTATCAGCCGATCGGCCTGCGCTCCGGCGATGCGGCGCAGGATAACGACCAGCCGGTCGGCCAGCGGCTCCCCGTAGATGTAGAAAAAAAACGCAATGAACAGCGCGAGCAAGAACAGCAGCGCGCCGTTGGCGAAGCCCAGCAGCACGCCAAGTCCGTTCTCGATGACAATGCCAAAATAGGGCGACAGCGCATCGACCATCACCGAAATGTCGGCGGCCCAGCGGTCCCACAAGGAACCCAGGGTCGGCCCCACGACGGGAATCGCGAACACCCAGCCAGGCGCGGTCGGAAGCCCGCCGCGCAGCGACGCGAGCAGCGTGTGCTGCAGTTGGTTGACGTCGTCGGCGCTGCCCGGGGCGGCCAGCGCCAGGGGCAGCACCACCACCACCGCGACCAGCGTCACCATCAACCCGGCGGCCGCACCCGGACGCAGCCGCAGCCGCGTGCGCAGCCACTCGCAGATCGGCCATGTGGTGTACACCAGGATGGCGGCCCAGAGCAGCGAGGACAGGAACGGATGCAGCACGAGCGCGCACCCGATCGCGACCCCGCCCAGCAGCAAGTACATCAACACGCGTTCCGCGATCATCCGCTTCTCATGCCGCCAGCGCTCTCCGCGATGCCTGCCTCAACGTGGCCCCTGCCGGGTGGCCCCGACTGGCCAAGGGGTATGGCCGCTTGTAGCCTTGGACAACGTCTGTGAGAGAACGTCCATGCCACGTTTCGCCGCCAATCTCTCGATGATGTTCAACGAAGTGGCATTCCTCGACCGGTTCGAGGCGGCTGCCAAGGCCGGGTTCACCGCCGTCGAGTATCTGTTTCCCTATGACTGGCCGGCCGCCGAGCTGCGCAAGCGCCTGGACGGGGCGGGCCTGGTGCAAGTGCTGTTCAATGCCCCGTCCGGCGACTGGAGCAAGGGCGAACGGGGGCTGACCGCCCTGCCGGGGCGCCAGGCCGAGTTTCGCGACGGGGTGGCGCGGGCGCTCGACTATGCGGCGGCGCTCGGGTGCGGCCTGGTGCATTGCATGGCCGGCATCGTGCCGGCGGATGTCTCGCCGGTGACCGCGGCCAGCGTGTACGCCGCCAACCTGGACTGGGCGGCCGGGCAGGCACGGCAGGCCGGGGTGAAGCTGGTGATCGAGCCGATCAACCAGCGCGACATGCCGGGCTTCTTCCTGCGCACGCAGGAACAAGGCGCGGCGGTGGTGGAGGCGATCGGCCGCGACCGGCTCGGCCTGCAGTTCGACGTCTATCATTGTCAGGTAACCCAGGGCGACATTACCACGCGCATGGAGCAGCTCATGCCGGTGATCGCCCACATCCAGATCGCCGACGTGCCGGCGCGCAACGAGCCTGGAACGGGCGAAATCGGCTGGGCGTTCGTGCTCCGCCGGATCGACGAACTGGGCTACCACGGATGGGTCGGCTGCGAATACCGCCCGGCGGGCGAGACGGTGGCGGGTCTGGGCTGGCGGCAGAGGTTCGGGATATGACCGGGCGGGGTATGACCGGGCGTTTGGGGCGGCGGGTGGCTCCAAGACGATCGCCTTAACGAGTGGCGCTGCAACGATGCCGCCGAACCTGGTTCGATCCAGATTCACGCATCAGGTTGCACCAGAAGGACTAAATCTCGCTTTATCAGCGGCATCGGAGACGGCGCTCGCGCGGCCGAACCCCGCCATTGCGCAGCGGATGCTCGACCCGGTTGCGGCGCCTGGCGGGCGGGCCCGGCCATTGTCAAGGCGATGGAGGGCTTGGCGGGACAGCCGATCCGGGCCGCCACGCCACTCCGGTTGAGTGACTGCCGAGCCCCGCACGCGGAATGAGTCGCATACGCTTGGACAGGGGCTTGAAATAGTGAACGGCCCCCCGGTAAGGTGCGGCCACGCGACGGTTGTAGAACGAATCGCGTGGCGGAGCGAACGGGATGTCGATGCGGTTCACCGAGATCGGGCAGCAGCTCAGAGCGTACCGGCTGGAATCCGGTCTGCGCGCGGAGGAGATTGCCGCGCGCCTTGGCGTGTCGCGCGCCGCGCTGTATCGCTACGAAAAGGGTGAGGTCATCAAGCTTGATACGATCAAGCGCCTCGCTGAACTGCTGAAGATCTCACCGCTGTCGCTGCTAGGAATCGGGGTCGAATACTACAGCCGGCCAATCGGTTATTTCGAACGGCTGCGCCAGGTCGAGGAGACGGCGGACCAGGTTCTGCAGCTCTTCGGCCCGGTCTGCTACCTGACAACCTCCGATGCCTACGACGCAGCCCTGGCGCAGATGTTCGATGAAGTGGCCGAGCAGGCGACCGCCGACCGGATTCCGATGCGCAGCGTGGCCGAGCAAGTGATGGGCATCCTTGCGGCGCGCAAGCGGATGTACTCGATGCGCCGCCCTGGGATCATCGCGATGGTCTCGATCGGCTCGGTACAGCGCATGTTGCAGGTGGGAATCGGTGGCGCCGCCGTCACCTCCGAGCGCCTGCGCCGGCTGTGTCGCGACGTCGCAGTCACCGAGGTGGAAAACATGGCGGCGTTGATGGAGACCGAACCGATGGGGCTGCAGTTCGGCCTACTGACCGGCGCGGAACCCAGTTCAGCCTTCAAGATCCTCCGCGCCCGCGACCGGGTCAGCCTGGCGATCAACCCGTTCCGGCCGGACGCCCATCCGTCCTCGCAGACCGGGGTGGCCATGATCACCTCCGCCGAGGAGGCCATCGCGGCGCATCAGCGCGTCGCCGAGGCATGCTGGCGCGAGGCGATCAAGGGTCCCGCCGGCGCCGCCAGGCTGCGGCAATTGGTGACCAACGCGCTGGCCTGACGCAACGGTCGGGCGCCCTTGCGCAGGCGCCACCCCGAAGGACGGCCAAAGGGACGGCCAAAGGGACGGCCAAAGGGACGGAAGGGGTGGCACGACGGCCGGGTGGCTTTATGGTGGTGTCATGCCCTCCCGCTCGCATCCCAGCCTGTCGCCGCATCCCGATATCCAGATCGACTCAGACGAGCGCGTCTGGGACGGACGCTTTCCGCTCGACGTGGTGCGGTTTCGCCATCGCCGCTTCGACGGCGCGATGTCGGGGACCAAGACCTGGGAACTTTGGCGTCGCGGGAACGCCGCAGCGGTCCTGCCCTACGATCCGTGGCAGGATGCCGTGGTGCTGATCGAGCAGTTCCGCCTGCCGGCTTATGCAGCGGGGCTCGATCCGGTGATGGTCGAGATGCCGGCCGGGCTGTGCGATGCCGGCGAATCGGCGGAGGTCACCGCATACCGTGAGATTCAGGAGGAGATGCACCTCGCCACCGACCGGCTTGAGCATGTCGGCCGATTCCTGCTGACCGCGGGCGGCTCCGACGAGTTGTGCACGCTGTTCGCGGGCCGGGTCCGTGTGCCGGCGGCGAACGCGGACGGCATCGCCGGCTATGCGGGGATGGCGGCGGAACAGGAGGACATCCGCGTCCGGGTCTGGCCGGCGGACCGGGCCATCGCGGCGGCATTGGCCGGCGCGGTACCCAACTCGGTGGCGGCGATCGCCCTGCTGTGGCTGGCAGCGCGGCGCGACTGGCTGCGCAGCCAGTGGACCACTGCATGACCGAGCGCCTGTTTCTGGACGATTCGCAGCTCGCCGAGATGACCGCGGCTGTATTGGCGAACGGACCGGACGGCATCGTGCTCGACCGCACCGTGTTTTACGCCCGCTCCGGCGGCCAGCCCGGCGATTCGGGGGCGCTGCGCTGGGCCGGCCGCCCTGTGGCGGCACCCATGTTGCGCGCACCGACGAAATCGGTCCGGTAACGATCGTGAAGATCGAGAACAAAGGCAAGCAGAACCGGCGGATCGTTGTCGCGCTGGCGAGCTGAACAGAAGGAAAAACGATGGAACCGTTGGTGACCGCCGAATGGCTGGCGGGCGAACTCGGCAAACCTGACCTGGTGGTGTTCGACGCCACGGTGTACCTGCCAACCGAGGGCAAGGATGGGCGGGCGGAGTTCGTCAGGACGCACATACCCGGCGCCCGCTTCTTCGACATCGACGAAGTGTCCGACAAGGAAAGCGGCCTGCCGCATACGGTGCCCTCGCCGGCTCGGTTTGCCGCGCTGATCGGCGCGCTGGGCGTCGGCAACGAGACCCGGGTGGTGTTCTACGACCAGAAGGGCCTGATGTCGGCCGCCCGGGGCTGGTGGCTGCTGGGCCTGTTCGGCCACGACCAGGCCGCGGTGCTGGATGGCGGCCTGCCGAAATGGCAGCGCGAGGGCCGGCCGGTCGAGAGCGGCGAACCGTCCGCGGCCGCTTCTGCCACCTTCCGCCCCGACTTCCGTGCCGCCCGGTTGCGCGGCATCGGCGACATGCTCGAAAACACGCGCACGCGCAACGAGCTGGTGCTGGACGCGCGCGCCGAGGGGCGCTTCACCGGCGAGACGCCGGAGCCGCGCGAAGGCATGCGCAGCGGCCACATTCCCGGTGCGGTCAACCTGCCCTACACCGAATTGTTGAACGACGATGCCACCTTCCGCTCGCCGAAAGAGGTGCGCGCGCGGCTGGCGGAGGCCGGCGCGAGCGGCTTCCGGCCAGTGGTGACAAGCTGCGGCTCCGGCGTCACCGCCTGCGTGCTGACACTCGGCCTGCGGGTCGCGGGGCTGCCCGAGGGCGCCGTCTATGACGGGTCCTGGAGCGAATGGGGCGGCCGGTCGGACACGCCGGTGGAGACGCGCTGATGAACGACGAGGCCGCGCCGCCGAAGCTCGCGCTCCGCACCAGGCTGTCGCATGTGGGGCGCAAGGGCAAACGCGTGCACGGCTTCGTCAACCCGCCGCTGCTGCGCGGCTCGACCGTGCTGTATCCCACGATGGCCGACCGCAAGGCGGCCTGGGGCAAGCGGTATGAGCAGTTTCTGACCTACGGCCTCGGCGGCAGCGAGACGCATTGGGCGCTGGAGGACGCGATCGCCGTGGTGGAAGGCGGCACGCGGTGCCAGATCGTCAGCTCGGGGCTGGCGGCGGTGACCACCGCGCTGCTCGCCTTCCTGAAGGCGGGCGATCACTGCCTGATTCCGGACTCGGTGTACCAGCCGACGCGCACCTTCGCCGACCATTTGCTGAAGGGATTCGGGGTCGAGACGACGTATTACGATCCGCTGGCGGACGAAGCGGGCATGGCGGCGCTGCTGCGCCCCAACACCGCCGTCGTGTTCACGGAAAGCCCGGGCAGCCACACGTTCGAAGTGCAGGACGTGCCGGCGATCGCCCGCGCCGCCCATGCGCGCGGGGCGAAGGTGCTGATGGACAACACCTGGGGGATCTATCACTTCCAGCCGTTCCGGCATGGGGTGGACGTGTCGATCCAGGCCGGCACGAAATACCCTGCCGGCCACGCCGACGTCGTGATCGGCGCGATCACGGTGAACAGCACCGAAAATTGGGAATCGGTCCGCAACGCGGCATCGGCGCTGGGCCAGTACGCCAGTCCGGACGATTGCTGGCTGACGCTGCGCGGCATGCGCACCATGGCGGTGCGGCTGCGCGAGCAGATGGACTCCGGGATGCAGATCGCCCACTGGCTGTCGAAGCGGCCGGAGGTGCGGCAGGTGCTGCATCCCGCGCTGCCCGGTGCGCCCGGGCATGCGCTTTGGCGGCGGGATTTCACCGGCGCCTGCAGCCTGTTCGGGGTCGAGTTCACGCCGGCGTTCTCGGTCGCCAGCACCCACGCGTTCGTCGAGGCGTTGGAGCTGTTCGGAATCGGCGCATCCTGGGGCGGCTATGAGAGCCTGGCGCTGCCGACGACCGGGTTTATTGCCCGCTCGGCCGGCACTGGCCGGTTCGAGGGGCCGGTGGTGCGGCTGCATATCGGGTTGGAGGACCCTGACGACCTGATCGCCGATCTCAAGCACGGGCTGGCTGTGATGCGGGCGTTCGGTCATCCAGGGAACGAGACGGCCAGGCGCGACCGTTGAGCCGGGTGGTGCACTCGGTGCGGCTACGATCCTGGTGTGGCCGATGAAGCCGATCGGCCGCGCGGCCTGCTCGACCGCCGTCGTCTGAGCAACGCATTGGCGTGTAGCCGGGGTCTGATTCCATATCTGGACGCTACGTCATCATGCCGGCAAGGATCGGTTAATTAACGAACCGAATGTTCAGTTCTGGGGCGGCCAACCGGCCGTCCGGGAACTGATCTGGAGGCATGGACAATGGATTGGGGTCAGACGCCGCTCGGGCATCTGGAGCCACGGGCGATGCGCGGCTTGACAGGCAGCGGCAATTCTCCCATTTTGGGAGCGAGGCGTGACGGGTCCCGCTCGTGAGGGTTGTTTCCCGAAGGACGCTCCGCGAGCACTGGCAGATGCCGGGGAGGCAGAGTAGTGAGCAGCCGCTCAAGACCTGGTACAATGTCGTAGCAAACGCGGAGTGGAAGACACATAGCGACGTCAAAGCAGACTATGGCGTCAACGTTGATCTTGCACACGGCAAGTACGTTTTCGACATCAAGGCAAACCACTACAGGCTGGTCTGCGTGATCGACTTCGTCAGACACGGCGTCTTGGTGCTTTGGGTTGGCACCCACCAGGAGTACGACGAACTAACCAAGCGCAATGGCGAGAAGCTGAAGCAGCTTTAAGGAAAGACGGCCATGCAGGACATTGTCCCGATCCGAGATGAGGCAGCCTACGAGGCAGCCATTGCCGAGGTCCGGCGCCTCTGGGGCGCGGAACCCGGCACGGCGGACGGCGACCGGCTGGAAGTGCTCATGGTCCTGGTCAACGACTTTGAGGCCAGGCACCATGCCATCGAGCTCCCGGACCCGATCGAAGCGATCCAGGTCCGGATGAACGAACTGGGGCTGGACCGCACCGGCCTTGGCGAAATGCTGGGCATCCCGAGCGGGCGGGTGTCGGAAATCATGAATCGCCGGCGCCGCCTGACGATCGGCATGATTCGCACCCTCGCGTCGGAGCTGCGCTTGTCCGAGGCCTGCCTTATCCAGCCTTACGAGATCGCGTCGCCCTCGCCTGAACGCAGCGCCCGCCGGACGCGGAAGAACGGCGGCAAGGCGGCGGCGTAGCCCGGACGCCCGGCGCCGGTTCGATCTTGGCGCCAGGTCTTCGGAACGATCGGACAAACTGTTCCGTGATGCGCGCGGGTTTCTTGTGGTCCCCGGTGCCTGTCACACACCAGCCGCTGGTCACCCACCCGCTATCGACCGATCACCCGGCCCGCCTCGCTACCCTGGCCAGCGGTGCCGGACCGTGACAGATCCTGCGCATCCGTGGGATCGCGCGACAGGAAGAACGTATAGGACAGCGTGATCTCGCGAACGTCCTGCGTGCCGCGGTCGGCGGCGAGCGCGGGATCGACGAAGAAGCTTACCGGCATCTCGACCCGTTGATGCGGGCCGAGCCGCTCCTCGGTGAAGCAGAAGCATTGAATCTTCTTGAAATACAGCCCGGCCTTGTCGGGCGTGACGTTGAACGTGGCGTGGCCCACCAGCGCCTGGTCGGACAGGTTTTCCGCCTCGAAAAATGCCAGCGATTCCTGCCCGAGATGCACCTGCACCCGGCGCTGCAGCGGACGGAAGCGCCATGGCAGCCCCGGCGCGGTGTCGGTGTTGAACGATACGGTGACAACCCAGTCGGAGACCGGTGAGGTTGCAGCGGACGCCCGCTGCGTGGTGCCGCCGGCACCGGTGGCCTGGCAGAACAGGCGATACAGCGTCACCGAATAGCTGACCAGGGTCAGCATCACCGCCACAACAGCGCACAGGCCGGCCACCGTCGCGAGGCTTCCCACGCGGTGGCGCTTGAACGCCGAAGCTGCGGGCGCAACCACCATGCGGCTTTTCAGATGGGCGGTCCGCCCACCGCCGGCAATATCAGCGCGGCGCCATCCGCAGCGCGCCGTCAAGGCGGATGGTCTCGCCATTGAGATAGTGGTTGGCGGCGATGTGCTCCACCAGGGCGGCGAACTCCTCCGGATGGCCGAGCCGGGCCGGATAGGGCACGCTGTCGCCGAGGCTTTGCTGCACTTCGGGTGGCAGGGCGGCCACCATCGGGGTCTCGAACAGCCCGGGCGCGATGCTGACCACGCGGATGCCGAGCCCGGCGAGTTCGCGCGCGGCGGTCAGCGTCAGCCCGACCACGCCCGCCTTCGACGCGGCGTAGGCTGACTGGCCGACCTGCGCCTCATAGGCGGCGATCGAGGCGGTGTTGACGATTACCCCCCGCTCGTCGTCGTCCAGCGGATCGAGCGTGGCCATGTCCGCGGCGGCGAGGCGGATCATGTTGAACGTGCCGACCAGGTTGACGCGCACCACGCGCTCGAACGCGGCGAGCGGCATCGGGCCGTCGCGCCCGACGATGCGGCCGGCCGCGGCTATGCCGGCGCAGTTGACCAGAATGCGCGCCGGTCCGTGTTCGCTGCGGGCGGTGGCGATGGCGGCCTCGGCGGACGGGCCGTCGCTAACGTCGCAGCCCAGGCCGAGCCCGCCGAACCGCCGCGCGCTGTATTCCGCCGCTGTCTGGTTGATGTCCAGCAGCGCCACGCGGCAGCCGAGCCGTGCCAGGTGGGCCGCGGTGGCGGCGCCCAGCCCCGATCCGCCGCCGCTGACCAGCGCCGCCTCTCCGTGGAGTTTCATGGTTGAGCCTCCTGTCTTGCCCGCGCCCGCGCTTGTCCGGGTTGGTACTTGTGCATTGCACGAGCGAGACGGCGGCGCGTCAATCCGACGGCAAGAACGCATCGGGCAGCCCGTTCCATGAAGGCTGGATGGCGTTCGCCCGCCGGGCGTTGTGGCGGTGCGGCGCCAAATGCGTATTGTCCGGCCGGATCGGCCAAAAACCAGACAGGTTGGACGAAGATATGTCCTGCGGGATGACCTATGACAAAAGCCTCCCCAATGAGCATCTCTTTATCCGTTCCGACGGCCTGCATAGGCAACGACGGCTATCATTGGCGCGGCACGGTCAACCGGATCGTTTGTGAGCAACCCCGCTTGGTGTTCCGGCCGTGCCAACCGGCACCAGATAGCGGGCAACCGCGATGGCGAACGTCGCGACGGCCAGCCCGGCGACGATGTCGATCAGATAGTGGTCTCCAATATATGAGGTCGATATCAGCATCAGAATATTGAAGGCCAGGGCTACCCTAAACACCCAGCGCAGCCCGTGGTAGGCATAGACATACAGAACAGCCATGGCCGCGTGAAACGATGGAAAGCTTACGATTCCGAGGTAAGGCAGGTCTTGTGCGCCGGGCGTGGCTCGCAGGATACGGATGATGTTTGCTGTCGGCTGTGGCCCCAGGCCCAGTGTATCGGCAGGGCCTACCGCTGGAACGAACGTGGCCACAAAAAGTGTCAGCATTATCGCGATGAGCATGGCAGTCATTACCTCCGCATTCTGCCAGCGTGGTCTCCATACTGCCAAGACAGGGACTATAAAAATCGGCTGCCAAACAAAACTATCATAGGCGACTTGTTGTATCCAAACAAATAAATGATAGTTCTTTATGAAGTCTGCCCACTGTAGCCAACGGAAACCAAGGGCGGCGTCCAGATTGTTTAGCGTCGTATCCATAAGTGGATAGCCAGCGGCGACAGAAAGGTAGGAGATGCGGATTGAAAAGATGGCATATATCTGCGCCAGTGCCAGATAGAAGGCAATCTCGGAAATTTTTGTGCCGCTTCGTCCTATGGAATAAACGACAGAAAAAGTCAGCAATAGTGCTGGGGTGGCGAGTAAAAGAAATAGATTCGGACTACATGAAATCCTGCCAAAATGGTTCCACACGAGAGAACACGTAACCATTATCAATATGAGACCAGATGGAATGAACTCTGGCGTCGATCGATACCATTTCAGAGTTCTTTGCCAGGTCGCGTTTTTGGACGATCGCGACTCCTCACCTTGCCCCAGGCCAAGCCCTGGATTTTGAAGTCCGTATGTGCCGATCGACATTTTTTGCCTCGGATACGCAACATTGCTTGCCGGGAGATCGTTCCCGCCTGACACCAAGCTTTGAGCCTAGCCTAAACGTTGACCGTCGTCAACGTTACGGTTACATACGGCCGAACCATTCTCGTTCGGCCAGTCAGTCGGCTGGCCCGATCAGACCGCGTAGCTGCGTGGAGGACCCCGTCGGATGCCGATCGGCTAACTGAAGCGGCTTACGTTTATCCGCGCTGCTGAGCCAAGGCCTGACAGAATGATCAGCGTGGTCACGGAGTTCGGCTGGCTCATCCTGCAGCTTATCATTATGGGCTGATGGCGTCCGTTCCCACAAGGAACCGCACAGAGACGGGGCAGTGGTCGGACAGCCGCTCCTTCCAGGCCGGATCGGTCTCGCGATAGGTCAGCACCCGCAAGGTCCCTGGCTCTATCCAGGCCCGGGCCGGCCCGCCGGCGATGATGTGGTCGATGAACGCCTCGTTGCCCCAGCATGGGCTGGAGGCGCCCTCGGTCGCGCGCGCCAGCGGGCCGGTGCCGCGCAGCGCCGCCCAAAGCTGGTCGCTTCTGTCCATGTGGCGGTTGAAGTCCCCGAGCACGACGAAAGGCACGCCCTCCGCCTGGCGGCTGGCGATCCAGTCGGCGAGCACCGGCACCTGCTCGCGCAGCGTTGCGCAGGCGGGGCGCCGGCTGCGTGCGAAGCCGCCGCCGAAGCAGCCGGTCTTGAGATGCACCGCGAGCAGGCGGAGCGGCCCTTGCGGCAGTTGCAGCGTGATGTCCGCGCCGCTGCGCAGGTTGGACTCGGTATCCAGTGCAACCAGGTCGGGATTCATCGTGTAGCGCAGCCCGCGCCGCACCGCGAACCCGACCCGCTGCACCACGTGGTCGCGGGTCAGGTGGATCGAGTAGCGGTCCGGCGGGAACACGCGCGCGACGGCGGTGCGGCCGTCCACTTCCTGCAGGGCGATGACATCGGCATCCAGCTCGGCGGCATAGGCGCGCAACCGATCAAAATCCGCCGGCTCGCGCGGATGAACGTCGGCGGGCAGGGCGGGGTCGCCAGGCGGTCGGTCCGTCAGCCAGTCCAGATTCCACGTCGCGATCTTCAGGTCGGCCGCCTGCGCGACGGCAGGCAGGACGAACAGCAGCAGCGCGAGGACGTAGCCCGAATGGCCGGATGATTTGGACACGGTTGTCTCGTGCAGGGTCTGCGCACCGCCGTCCAGCCGGAAATGGACATAGCACCCGACCGGACCGCTGCGGCCGGACAGCATGGCCGGCCCACACTGCGCGACGCGCTGGCCGTCCGGTCGCCGTAATTTCATATCGAAGCTGACCCATCGCCTATTGACACCGTTGAGGTCGCATAACAGCTTTGCCGTTAATTTGGGCTGATGCCTGCTGAGACTATCTTCGCCCAGCCGGGGCGATTCGCGGCTCGTTGGATATGAGCGGTTGCGTAGAATCGATGTACCAGGCGTCGCTATCTAGCGGATGGATCTCGATGTGCCCCTTCCTGCGTATCATCGGCCTCGCGTTGGTCGTTGTCGGGTTCTGCGCGACGGCATCGGCGTCGAAGATCGATCGCGGCACGTGGCAGGGGCTTCAGTACCAGCGGGCTGAAGTATGCTGGGCCATTTTCGCGATACGCCCCGACCTGGAGCAGGCGGGGGACGAACAGACAATGGAAAGCATTATAGGCAGCGACCCCGCGTTTTCCCGAACTGTTGGCGCGGCACGAAACAGTACAGACAGCATAAATAGAAATAAGATGATCTCTGCGGTCCTTGGGGATATTTATTCCGCATTACGTGATATTTCGACCAATCAGGTGGACCTGGATCGTGCTCTAGCAGGCTGTGAGGATTTGAAACGCGAAGTTGCCGCTGGGCTCGCTCTGAAGTTCGATACGTCCGCTTCCGACCGGCCACAGCACTGATAAATGTTTTTGTATCCCGAGCAACGTTCCAATCTCAGCTCTTTTAGATGGCCGGTGTGCCGGCAGCGTCACAGCAGCATTGGCAAGGACTCGGGGAACGGCTCGGACACGGGCTTGACATCCAGGGTCTGCGCACCGCAGTCCAGCAGGAAGCGGGCGATGGCGTCGAACTCCGCCGGCGGGCGGGTGCGGTCCGCGGCATCGCCGCGCGGGACCCAGATCACTGTTTCATAGCGGGCGCGGGTCAGCAGCACGCGGTAGGTGTTGACGCAATAGGCTTCCGCCGCCTCGGCGCGCCGCTCCTGCCAGTCCGTGCCTGCGAACCGGCGCGCGACCCACGCTGCCCGGCCAGCCCGGCGGATCAGGTCATTGCCCCAGCACAGCCCGACCAGGTCAAGCTCCAGCCCCTGGCAGGCGAACTGAGTCGCCGGCAGCTCCAGCGCGTCGGAAGCGCGCACGTCGTTGGGCCAGCGAGCCAGGAACCAGTGCGCCACCGTGTCCGCGTCAAGGTGGGGAAAATTCGGCCACACCCCGTCCGCTACCAGCCGGCGTGCCCCGGCGCTGCACACCAGCCCGGCCCGCCGCGAGCCGCGCGCCAGCCCCCGCAGCGCCGCCCGCATCGCCCCCAGCGAGCGGGTCAGCAGGAACGGCACGCCGCCGGCGGTCTCGGCGATCGCGGCGGCTGCTTGGGCGTCACCGGCAAGCACCGCATCGACCCAGGGCGCGCCGGCAGGCGAGCGGATCGCCCGCACAGGCACGGTCAGGTGCAGGTCCGGATCGAGCGTCAGCGTGGCCGGCGGCTCGGCGAACAGGCGCTGGCGCGGATCGGAGGCGCTCAGCACGCAGGGCGCGGCGTGCGCCCGCCAGTCGGGGCGAGCCGCCAGCGCCTCGCCCCAGGCCGCCAGGCCGGCCTCGCCGGTGTTGATCTCCTGCCCGTTGCCGACCAGCGCCACGATCACCGCCCAGTCCGCGTGGCGGCGCATGATGTCGAGGAACAAACCGGCCTCGCTGTCGGCGTGACCGAACTTGCGGCGGCCGAACACGGCATCCCACGCACGCTGCGCCTCGTCGAACACGAGGACATGCTCATGCGGTGGTTCGCGTCGATCTAGGTTGTCCTTCAGGAATCCGTTCAGCGGCTGGATCGCGCTTTCGGTCCGCTGCCGCCCCATGCGGAGGCTGCTTCCTTGCGCGGCAGAGTCGCGGGCCAGCGCCTCGCGCAGCACATGCACCAGCGGCAGGTTGCCGGTGAGGAAAGCGGCGCCCGTGTTATCCGAGCCGAACACGGCATTCAGCCCGCACAGCGTCTTGCCCGCGCCGGGGATGCCGGTCACGAATAGCACAACATGCGCAGAGGTCCGCTGCGCATGCGCCACGCCTGCGCGGATGGCATTGCTGGTGCGGGTCAGGTTGCCGGCGTCGGCGCGGGCTGCGGCGATCTCGTCCACGCCGTTGCGGCTGTAGAGCATGCGCGCCGCCTCGACGATGGTGGGCACCGGGCGGTAGGGCGCTGCCCCCCACGTGCTTGCGTCCAGCGTGTGGGCCGGCCGGGGCAGGCGCACGGCGAGGTCGTGCAGCAGCGCCGGCAGCGTGGCGGCGCTCGCGTCCAGCACCGGCGCGACGCCGTGCCACAGCAGCGGCCATGCCGTCGCGGTGGGTCGCGCCTCGGTGGCGACGAGGATCGGCACGATCGGATAGGCGCGGCTGTCGGCGTGGAAGTCGACCAGATCCAGCGCGTAGTCTTCGACCTGCCGCCGGTCGGCGTTGGTGAACGCGGTGGCGCCGACTTTGAATTCGAGCACCAGTATGGCGCGGTCGGACAGCAGCACGGCATCGATGCGCCGTTGCAGGCGCAGCAGCGGATATTCCAGCAGCACGCGCCAGTCGCCGGGCAGGCCGTCCAGCGCCCCTTGCAGGATGTCGATCGCGGTACGCCAAGCCTGGAGTTGGGTGGCGAGGTTCAGCGGATGGGTTTCGACCAGGCGCACGGCCAGCGCGGCCACGATGGCTGCCGGATCGCTCCGCACCAGGTCAGACGCGGAGGCGGACCACCAAGCATGCATCGACCTCCGTTAGCGCAAGTCTTTCAGGTATGCAACGATCGCGTCCGCGTCGGCCGAGGACAGGCGGTAGGCCGGCATCGGCGGCAGCGCCATCGAGCCGTCCGGGCGACGGCCGGTCTGCAGGAACATCAGCATCTGGTCATCGGTGTAGTCGGGCAGCCCGGCGATGGCCGGCGCACGCTCGGCGAACGTGATAGCATGCACCGGACGGATCTCGACCGGAGCGCCCTGCAGCGCCTTGCGTGCGATCGGCCGGCCCTGCGCATCACGCGGCGTGTGGCAGTCGCCGCAGAGCGCGACGCGCTCCACCAGGTACTTGCCGCGCAACGCAGCGACCTGTTCGGGGCTCGCCGGGGTCCCGCGCTGCGTGCGCGCCAGCACCGGCACCGCGAGACAGGCAACGACCAACAGGACAGACCACCGCATGCGCATCCGATAGCGGAGCGCTGCGGCGATTCGCGAGGACGGCGCGATCAGCAAACCGCGACGGCCGCTTCTGCCGGCGGCCAGCGGGCGCACCTCCCGCCAGGTATGCCGATGGCTGGTCTGGCTTGCGTGAAACTGCGATAATGTGTCGGTAAATTTTACACTGTCTCATTCGGCTATCACGTACCCCCTTGTTTTCATTTGCTGGCACGAGTCTTGCTTTTAGGTCCGGACGGTGTGGACCGCGTTGCAGGGCTTAAGGGGCGACAGGAGCTTAATCATGAATGGCAGGACTTATCGGAAATTTGGCATGGCGCTGGCTGCCGCCTCAGCGACGGTGATCTGGTGCGCTCCGGCAAAAGCGACGACCCTGAACTTCAACTCGACATACTACGTCAGCAACTCGAGCACATTCAATACGTTGTTTGGAACGACCACCGGTTACTCTTCAGCAGGGGTCTATCAGGAAACGAACACCACCACGCCGGTGGTTACGAGGCTGGGTAGCTCGGGCGCCCCAGGGGAGTTTGTGCAGAATACGACCCCAAACGCCAGTCAGGGGATTCAGCTCTTTGGCTGGTCAGGCTCGTACAACAACGGAACGCCTCTGGCTAACAACGTTTACAATTTAGGCAATCCCTATAATGGGACAGTGCTTTATCTCCAATACAAAACCGGCGTAACGGGGGGATTGTTTGGGAACGGCACGACGACAGCTTTCAACTTCAACGGCCTGGCTCTTCGTGGTGCAACCACAAATGCAAATCTTACCTTCACCTTGGAGGGATTTCTGGGGGGTGTTCTGAAGGACTCGGCGGTATTGACCGTCACCGGCAGCACGCTTTCCACCTTCACCGAAAACTGGACCGGTATCGACACGGTGGAGTTCGTTTCGACCGTAGCGAACCCGGTCAATTGGGGCTCCGGAACACTATACCTGGGCAGTATCGAGTACAACGATCCTATCCCGGAACCGACGGCAATCGTGCTGCTCGGCTCCGGTCTGGTTGGGTTGGGCATGTTCAGACGGAAGCTCAGCTAAGGACCTACCGCTCTCGCGGTCGGGTGATGGGGCGCGCGCGGCAACGGGAAAATTGTTGTTTCCGTCGTCAGTTGCGGCCCAGCGGGATGCCGGCGTGGACCCGGCGTCCGTCGTTCACGGCGGCATAGGCGGGGGCGCCTTTGAGGCGACCGCCTATTGGAACCTGCCTGGCCGACGAGCATGCGCGCCACTTCGACGATGGTGGGCAGGCGGGCCGGTAGGGCGATCCCTTCCACGCTGGCCGCACGCGGCAGGCGCACAGGTCGTGCGTTGCACGTCGGCGCGGCGTCGCTCGCGTCCGGCAACGGCGCGATGCCGTGCCGGAGCAAGCGGTCAGGTTGTCGAGGCCTTAAGCCGTTTGGCCTCGCGCTCGGTTTCGCATCAGCAACGGGGACCTGATGCGTTCCGGCAACAGCGACGGTCCTTAACGTCAACGCCGAATACTACGTCTGGCTGTGCTCGGTTCGATCGGTCATACTGGCCGGTATCATTCCGCAGCCAGCCCCCCATGGCGGGTTGTAACCTCCAGCGCCTGCGACAAGTCCGCAATAATGTCGTCGATATGCTCGATGCCGACCGAGAGCCGTACGTAGCCGGGCGTCACGCCGGTGGCGAGCTGCTCGTCGCCGGTGAGCTGCGAATGCGTCGTGCTGGCCGGATGGATCGCCAGACTGCGCGCATCGCCGATATTGGCGACGTGGTAAAACAGCTTCAGCGCGTTGATGAACGCACGGCCTGCATCGGTGCCGCCGGCCAGCTCGAACCCGACGAGCCCGCCCTGGCCATGCGGGAGGTATTTGGCGGTGCGGTCCGCCGCCCAGCCGGTGTGATGCGCTGGATGGATGACGCGCGTGACCTGTTTGTGCCCGGCCAGATAGTTCGCCACGGCGAGCGCGTTGCGGCTGTGCTCGCGGATGCGCAGCGGCAGCGTCTCCAGCCCCTGCAGGAACAGAAACGCGTTGAACGGGCTCAGCGCGGCGCCAAGGTCGCGCAGCAGGGTGGTGCGCAGCTTCAGGATATAGGCGATCGGCCCGAGCGGCTTCGCGGCCTCGGCCCAGACCGCGCCGTGATAGCGCGGATCGGGCGTATTGAGCGTGGGCTGGCGCTCCGGCCACGCCGCCCAGTCGAAGTTGCCGCCATCGACCACCGCGCCGCCGATCGAGGTGCCGTGGCCGCCGATATACTTCGTCGCCGAATAGACCACGATTGCGGCGCCATGCTCGAACGGCTTCACCAGGATCGGCGCGGCGGTGTTGTCCACGATCAGCGGGATACCGAACCGGCGGCCGATCGCGGCGACCTCGGCGATCGGGAACGGGATCAGCTTCGGGTTTGGCAGCGTCTCGGCGTAGTAGGCGCGGGTGCGGTCGTCGGTGGCGCGCGCGAACGCCTCGGGGTCTTCGGGATCGACGAAGCGCGTCTCGATGCCCTGTTCCTTCAGCGTGTGGGCGAACAGGCTCCAGGTGCCGCCATACAGGTCGGTGGAGCTGACGATGTTGTCGCCGGCGCGCGCCAGGTTTTGCACCGCGAACGCCGAAGCCGCCTGGCCGGAGGCGAGCGCAAGCGCGGCAGCCCCGCCCTCGATCGCCGCGAGGCGCCGCTCGAACACGTCGGCCGTCGGGTTCATGATGCGGGTGTAGATGTTGCCCAGCTCCCGCAGCCCGAACAGGTTGGCGGCATGGTCCGCACTGTCGAACTGGTAGGATGTGGTCTGATAGATCGGCACTGCGACGGCATGCGTCGTGGGGTCGCTGCGCCAGCCGGCGTGCAGGGCCAGGGTCTCGGGATGCTTGGACATGGGGGAGGTCGCTCCGCGATGCAGGGCCGGCGACTATAACCGGGTCGGACGGCAAGAAAAGTGCTGGAAAATCCTCGTCAAATCGCGCCGAATCGCGAAACGTTCCGCGTGCCGGGGCACTTCGAAAAGAAAGCCCTGTGCCCCGGCGCGCTGCCTGAGAATACCGCGCTGCCTTGACCAGTGCCCCGGCCATGGCCTCGGCCGGCAGCGCCTCGGACCACAGCGGGGTCATCCGGATGTCGGCACCGTTTGGCCGCGCCGGGCTTTTCGGGAGCGGAGGGCGACCTGGACGCGGGCGACGGCACGGCCAAGCGGAAACGCTGCATCGCAACGAGTCACTTGGCAGGCCGGCCACGCGCCTGTCATAGGGATCGTGTGAACTTCCTAACAGATTTTGCCGATCAGGCGGTGATCCTGCCGATGGTCCTGGCTGTGTCCGGCGTCCTGGCGGCCGAGGGCTGGCGGCGCGGGGCGGCGGCGTGGCTGGCGGCGATCGCCGGCACGTCCGCTATGATGCTGGCGCTGAAGCTGGCGTTCCTGTCCTGCTCGCCGGTGTTCGGTCCGGCCGACATGCGCAGCCCGAGCGGCCACGCCGCCGTCGCTGCGGTGGTCGCCGGCGGGCTTGCCGCGCTGCTGCTGCGCGGCCGCCCTGCCAGCGTCCTGCCGGTCGCGGTGCTGGCCGGCGTTGTGATCGGCATCTCCCGCCTGGCGCTGGGGGTGCATTCGCTGCCCGAGGTGGTCCTGGGCGCCCTGGTCGGGGTGGCCGGCGCGGCCGCGCTGGCTCGGCTGGCGGGACCGCTGCCGACGCGACTGCCGGTGCGTCGCCTGGTCGCGGCGGTGGTACTGGTCGCGGCGCTGTTCCATGGGCTGCATCTGCCGGCCGAGGCAGCCATCCGGCACGCCGCGATCCATGTTGGCCGGTTTCTTCCGGCCTGCCAGGCAGCGGGTGCGACTACGTCCGCCGATTGGTCCGTGGCTGCGGCACGGGCGGATCGGTGACCTTCGCCGCCGCGTCCCGCCTCCGATGGCAGACGAGGGCGCGGCCCGCCGTCAGCTCCGGCCGTAGGTGTCCTCTAGCCGGACGATGTCGTCCTCGCCCAAATAGGCGCCGGACTGAACCTCGATCAGCGTCAACGGGATGCGGCCGGGGTTCTCCAGCCGGTGCACGCAGCCGAGCGGCAGGTAGACGCTCTCGTTCTCGCGCACCAACAACTCCTCCTTGTCGCGGGTAACGATCGCGCTGCCATGCACCACGACCCAATGTTCCGCCCGGTGGAAATGTTTCTGCAGCGAGAGCTTGTGCCCGGGGCGGACCATGATGCGCTTGACCTGGAACCGCTCGTCCAGGGTCAGGCCTTCGAAGAATCCCCAGGGGCGGTAGACCCGGCTATGCCGCACCGCCTCCGACCGCTTCGCCGCCTTCAGCCGGTCGACCAGCTTCTTCACGTCCTGCGCCTTGTCGCGGTGCATCGCCAGCACCGCGTCCTTGGTCACCACCACCACCGCGTCCTGCAGCCCGACCACTGTGGCCAGCATGCCGTCGCTGCGCACGTAGCAGTTCTGTGCCCCTTCCAGCATGACGTCGCCGATCGCGACATTGCCCGCCGCGTCCTTCTCGCCGAGCGCCCACAGCGCGTCCCAACTGCCGACGTCCGACCAGCCGATGTCGGCCGGCACGACGGCGGCGTGGCTGGTCCGCTCGGCCACGGCGTAGTCCAGGCTGATCGACGGGCTGGCGGCGAACGCCTTCTCGCCGAGCCGGATGAAATCCAGATCGACCTGCCGCGTGGCGACCGCTTCGCGCACCGCCGCCAGCACGTCCGGGGCGTGGCGCTGCAGCTCCTCCAGCATCGCGCCGGCGGTGAAGACGAACATGCCGGAGTTCCACAGGTGCCGCCCGTCGGCGATCAGTCGCGCGGCGGTGGCGGCGTCCGGTTTTTCCAGGAAGCGCGCGAGACCATACACGCCGGGGGCCTCCGGCAGCTTCTCGCCGACCTCGATGTAGCCGAACCCCGTTTCCGGGGCGGTCGGCTGCATGCCGAAGGTCACGAACCGGCCGAGCCGCGCGGCCACGGCCGCCGCACCAAGCGCGGCGTGCAGCGCCGGGATATCGACGATGACGTGGTCCGCCGCGAGCATCCATAGCACCGCGTCCGGATCATCCTCCGCGGCGAGCAGGGCCGCGGCGGCGACTGCCGGGGCGCTGTTGCGGCCGACTGGCTCCAGCACGATCCGCGCGTCGGGGATGCCGGCCTCCCGGAGTTGCTCGGCGATCAGGAACCGGTGTTCCTGGTTGCAGACGACGATCGGCGGTCCGAAGCCCGGACCGTGCGCGCGCAGCACGGTCTCCTGGATCATTGTCCGCTCGCCGACCAACGGCCAGAGCTGCTTGGGAAAGCTCTCGCGCGATACCGGCCACAGTCGCGTGCCCGAGCCGCCGGAGAGAACGAGAGGAATGATCCGCTGATGCGTCATGCGCCGCACCCTAGGCAATCGTTCCGCCTTTTGTCCATCGGGTCAGACCCGCGAAATCAGCGGGGTCGGCGTCAGGGTCGGGAAAGGTCCGGCATAGGGTCGCTGCTGAATATGCTGGCATGCGCAGCGGCGAGACTTTCGATCGGGTCGTGGTATCGCCGAATCAGACGAGGACATTTGACAAACCGAAGACCGTCACGACATTGTCGGGCACCCAGACGCTTACAAAGCGACGGCGAAGCCGAAACGGCGAGCCGGGGTTACCGAGGTTTCCAGGCCGATGGTTTCAGTTCGTGCGACCAAGCTGGATTTGCGGTTGTCGCAGGACGCCAAGCAAACCCTGAATGCCGCCGCACGCGCTGCGCACCAGTCAGTCAGCCAGTTTGTGCTCGAAAGCGCCCTGTCCCGCGCTGCGGAAACCCTGGTTGAGCGGCGCCGGTTCGAGTTGGACGCCGGGCAATGGACCGCTTTCATGGCTGCTCTCGATGCGCCGCCGCGGGACGCGCCCCGCTTGCGGCGGCTTCTGACCGAACCCGGGCCGTTTGACGCCGCAGACCCTGGATGACGTTTGGCTTCCGCACGGAGAAGCTGCGGCGAAATCATCCGGTGGACGGGTTCACTTGCGGGCAGGACGCGCTCGATCGCTTCCTGATCCGTTTTGCCTTCCCCAACCAGCAGGCCAATGCCTCGCAGACCTACCTTGGGATGCACGGCGAGGAAGTCATTGGCTTTTATAGCCTCGTCGTCGGTGGGGCACGCGCCTGAGCGGCTGACAAAGGGCCTTGCCCAGCATCCGGTGCCGATCATGCTGTTGGCCCGCCTCGCCGTGGCCACGGCGTGGCAGGGCCGCCAGATCGGCGCTGGACTGCTGAAGGACGCGATGCGCCGCACCCTGCAGGCGGCCGACATCGGCGGCATCCGCGCCTTTGCCGTGCATGCCAAGGATGCCTCCGCCCGCCGGTTCTACCAACATTTCGGGTTGGTTGCCTCGCCGACGGACCCTCTGCATTTGTATCTTTTGGTCAAGGATATCCGTCAGATGGTCGGTGGCTAATCATAGCGGGCACAATATCAGCGGTCACTGTACCCCCCGCGCCACGTCCGTCCTGTGTACTCTCGCCTGCTCAGCGCCTCGGCGAGTGGTTGGCGAGAGCGGCGCGCACGAGCCGCTTCCCTCTCAGCTCCGGCTTCCCGCCGAACTGAACAAAGTTTATATAGTCGTCATGGACACAAGCCCGGTCGTCGCTGCGCGCCGCAAGCCCCGCGGCCAGGGGCCGGCCCGGCGCGACGAGATCCTTGCGGCGGCAAAGCGGCTGTTCCTGTCAGACGGCTTCGAGCACGCTACGATCCGCAAGATCGCCGCCGCGGTCGGCGTGTCCAGCGCCACGCTGTACGTCTATTTTGCCGACAAGGACGCGATCCTGCGTGCGATCGCGGAATCGACGTTCGAGAGCCTGCTGCGCATGCTGGAAGAGGCGCAATCCACCGAGGGCAGCCCGCTCACGCGGTTCCGCGCCGGGCTCGCCGCCTATGTCGCTTTCGGCCGCGCGCACCCGGACGAGTACCGCCTGACCTTTCTGGCCAAGATGATGACGCCAAGCGCTCCGGGCCGGCCGTGCCTGCCGGGCAAGGACATACCGGCGGCCGATCGTTCGTTCCAGATGCTGGAACAAGATGTCCGCGCCCTGATGCAGGTGGCTGTGTTCGCGCCCGGCGATTCGGTGCTGGCTGCCGAGGCGGTCTGGTCCTGCATGCACGGCGTGACGGCCCTTCTGCTGGACCAGGCGGAGAATATAGAGTCAGACCATCAGGCGCTGACCGATGCCGTCATCGGCATATGTCTGCGCGGCCTTGTGGCAACCCAGGCCCGTTAGCTCCGCCAAGCCAGCCGGTTCCAAATCGTCACCGAATTGCTGACGAGACCCGAAATAAACTTAGCGTGATAACCTCCGGTTGGCGTATGACATCGTGCAGCAACATAGCCGCTGCGGTCTCGTGCCAAGGGGACTTCGTCGCGCCAGGTAAACATTGATAGCTGAACATTGTTGATCTAAATTCCGCGCTGACACAGAGAGACCCGAAGCATGGTCACCTCACTTCGTTTCGTACCCGTCGTGATGATGGTCCTGGCGATTGGCGCCTGTGGCAAATCTCCCCCGCCCGCTGCGGCCGAGCAGCAGCGGCCCCGCCCCGTACTTGTATCAAGCGTCGCGATGACGCCGCGGGAAACGGCGGTCACCTATTCCGGTACCGTCCAGGCGAGAGTGCAGGCGAACCTCGCCTTTCGCGTCGGCGGTGCGGTGGTCGAGCGGCCGGTGGATATCGGCGACAACGTGAAAGTGGGACAGCTTCTCGCGCGCCTCGATCCCAAGGACCTGCGGCTGTCGCTGGAAACCGCCGAGCACGTGGTCCGCGCCGCCCTGGCGGACGCCGCCAACGCGCAGGCGGACTTCGCGCGCTACCAGCGACTCGGCCGGGGGTCGCCGGCTTACATCCCCGCCGAATTCGACAAGCGACAGGCGGCGCTGGATGGAACCGCGGCACGGCTCGCCCAGGCGCAGCGCCAATTGTCGCTCGCTCGCGACCAACTCGACTACGCCGAACTGCGCGCCGATGCCGACGGGGTGATCACCGCGCTGCCGGTCGAGGTCGGGCAGGTGGTGGCGGCGGGCCAGACCGTCGCCGCGCTCGCCCACACCGCCGCGACCGAGATCGCCGTGGATGTTCCGGAGAACCGGCTGCCGGACATCCATGCCGCCACGGATATCACCGTCGCCCTGTGGTCGGCTCCGGACAAGGCTCTGCATGGCCGGTTGCGCGAGGTAGGAGCGCTCGCCGACCCGGCCAGCCGCACCTTCATGGTCAAAGTCGCCGTGCTCGATCCGCCGGCAGGCCAGCTTGGCCTGGGCATGACTGCCTCGGTGCGCTTCGCCCATAAAGCGGGTGCGCCGGTCGCCCTGCTGCCGGCCGCTGCTGTGGTGGACAAGGGCGGCAGCCCCGCGGTCTGGGTGTTCGATCCGGCGCGTCAGCGGGCGGCGCTGCGGCCCGTGCGAATCGAAGCGTGGCGCGGCGACGGCCAGGCGGTCGTTGCCGAGGGGCTGTCGCAAGGTGATCTCGTTGTTGCAGCCGGCGCCAGCCTGCTCGACGCCGATCTGCCGGTCGTCGCCTGGGCAGGACCAGTCCGGTGACCACCAGCGGGGCGCCTGGCGCGGGCGGCGATCGCGGCGACGCGGAGCGCGCCGCCAACGGCCACCGGTTCAACCTGTCCGCCTGGGCATTGCGGAACCGCGCCCTGACGCTGTTTGCCATCATCGCCGTCACGGTGGCTGGTGTGTGGGCATACATGACGCTCGGCCGCGCCGAGGACCCGCCCTTCACCGTCAAGGAGATGGTCGTTCTGGTGGACTGGCCCGGCGCCTCCGCCGACGAGATGGCGCGTGAGGTCGCCGACCGCATCGAGCGCAAACTCGAGGAACTGCCCAGCCTCGACTACGTCGATAGCACAGTGCAGCCGGGCCGTCTGACCATGACGGTCGTGCTTAAGGACAGCACCCCGCCGGGTCAGGTTCCGGATCTGTGGTACCAGGTGCGCAAGAAGATCAGCGACATTGCGCCGACGCTGCCGCAAGGCGTGCAGGGACCGTATTACAACGACGAGTACGGCGACGTTTTCGGCATCATCTATGCCTTCACCGGCGAGGGCTTCACCCTGCCCGAGTTGCGGCATGTGGTGGAGGACGTGCGCGAGCGCCTGCTCGGTGTGCATGGCGTTGGCAAGATCAAACTTCTGGGCGACCAGGAAGAACGCCTCTACGTCGAGTTGAATTTCCGTAAGCTTGCCGAACTGGGCCTGACGGTGTCCGGCATCCTGGACGTGATCCGTAACGAAAACGCAATTGTCGCCGGCGGCTTCGCGGACACGCAAACCGACCGCGTGTTCGTGCGCACCGGCCCAGGGGTCGATGGTGTGGCGATGCTGCGCGCCTTGCCTGTGGTGGCGCACGGACGCACGCTCTCGCTGGGAGACATCGCCACGATCAGCCGCGGCACCGTCGATCCGCCGGTATCCACCATGCGGGCGAACGGCAAGCCGGCGCTTGGGCTCGCGATCTCGATGGCGAAGGGCGGCAACATTCTGGAACTCGGCCAGCGCATCTCGGACCGCATGGCGCAGATCATGCCAACGCTGCCGCTCGGCGTGGCGGCGGTGGCGGTCAACGACCAGCCGCAGGTGGTGAGCGAGGATGTCGGCGTGTTTCAGGAGAGCTTCCTGGAAGCGCTGGGCATCGTGCTGCTGATCAGCTTCGTCTCGCTAGGCTGGCGCACCGGTCTCGTGGTGGCGATCAGCGTGCCGCTGGTGCTCGCCGGAACACTGGTCGGCATGCGGCTGCTGGACATCGACCTGCAGCGCATATCGCTGGGTGCGATGATCATCGCGCTCGGTCTGCTGGTGGACGACGCGATCATCTCGGTCGAGACCATGGCGGTGAAACTGGAGCAGGGTTGGGACCGTTTCCATGCCGGCAGTTTCGCCTTCACCTCCACCGCCCTTCCGATGCTGACCGGCACCTTGATCACGGCCGCCGGTTACCTGCCGATTGGCCTCGCCGCATCGGCCACCGGTGAATACACGCGCGACCTGTTTATCGTCGTTGGCCTTTCGCTCGTTTTGTCCTGGTTCGTCGCGGTGCTCTTCGTACCTTATCTTGGGGGTGTGCTGCTACCGAACCCTCGGCAGCACGCGGTCGGAGGCGATCCCGAAGCTGCTGTCTACGATACGCCATTCTATCGCGCGTTCCGGCGTCTGGTGCGCACTTGTATCGACCGGCGCATCGTGGTGATCGGCGTCACCGTGCTCGCCTTCGCGGTGTCGGTCGCCGCCTTCACACTGGTGCCGCAGCAGTTCTTCCCGGCGTCGGATCGGCGCGAAGTGCTGGTCGAGATGAACCTGCCCGAGGGTGCTTCTTTCGACGCCGCCGCCGCCGCGGTCGCGCGGGTCGAGGCGATGCTGCGAGCGCAGCCTGGCATCCGTTCCTTTGCCGCCTACACCGGCACCGGTGCGCCGCGGTTTGTCCTGTCTCTGGCGACGCAGCTCGACAGCACAAACTACGCGGAGTTCATCATCAACACCGACTCCGTGGCCGCGCGCGACGCGCTCATTGCCCGCATGAACGCGGCGGCGGATGACGGAGCTGCCAACGGCTTCGCCGATATCCGCCTGCGTGCCTACGGGATCGAACTGGGACCGCCGGTCGGTTACCCGGTGCAGTTCCGCATTCTCGGCCCCGACCGGAGCGAGCTGCGCCGTATCGCCGCGCACGTCCGTCAGGCGATGCGTGCCAATCCGCATCTGCGCAACGTCAACGATGATTGGGGCAATCTCGGCAAATCGGTGCGGATTGAAATTGATCAGGACAAGGCGCGCCGGCTCGGGCTGTCCGGCCAGGACATCGCTGCCACCGTGCAGACGCTGCTGCAAGGCGCCGTCGCCACGCAGTACCGCGAGGGCACCGACCTGATCCCCGTGGTCGCGCGCGCCACGCCAGCCGAGCGGCGCGACCTCGCCGACCTGTCGGACATCGACATCCGTGCGGCGAACGGCCAAAGCGTGCCCTTGTCGCAGATCGCCTCGGTGCATCCGTTGTTGGAGGAGCCGACGCTGATCCGGCGCGACCGCCTGCCGGCACTGACCGTGCGCGGCGATATCGCCGACGGGACGCAGGCAGCGGCGGTGACCGCGCAGATGGTTCCGCTGCTGGCGCCGATCATCGCGGGGCTTCCCGAGGGTTATCGGATTGAGCCCGACGGTGCCGTGGCGGGAAGCGGGAAGGGGCAGGCCTCGGTGAATGCCGGCGTGCCGGTGATGGTGCTGGTCATGCTGGCGCTGCTGATGGTGCAGATGCGGAGCTTTGGCCGCATGGCACTGGTGATCGTGACCGCGCCGCTGGGGCTGATCGGGGTGGCGGCGGCGCTACTGGTGACCGGGCGGCCGTTTGGGTTCGTGGCGATGCTGGGGTGCATCGCTCTGGCCGGGATCATCATGCGGAACTCGGTGATCCTGGTGGACCAGATCCAGCACGATCTGGGCGATGGGCAGGCGCCGGCCGACGCGATCGTGGCGGCGACCGTGCGGCGGGTGCGGCCGATCCTGCTGACCGCGGCAGCGGCGATCTGCGCGCTGGTGCCGCTGGCGCTGTCGGTGTTCTGGGGGCCGATGGCGATCGCGATCATGGGCGGGCTGGTGGCGGCGACCGTGCTGACGCTGTGCTTCGTGCCGGCGCTGTATGCTGCGTGCATGCGGGTGCCGCGGCGGGCGGTTGTCGCGCGGAGGCGGGCGGCGGTGGTGGCGGGGGCCGGGAAGGCGGCGGCGCAGTTGCAGCCGGGGGATTGAGGTGACGATCAATCGCCGCGCGCGAACAGCTTGCGGGCGCTCCAGCCGACGCCCCAGATGAACGAGAGGGCGCCCCAAAGGAAGCCGATCGTCTGCTGGTGATACAGCCATTCGAGCAAGGTCGGCTTCAGGTTGCGGGCGAAATCGCCGTTGCCCAGCGTCACCTCGGCAGCAGTGCCTTCGAACGTCACTTGCACGCCGTCCTTGCCGATCTGCAAGGTCGAGATCATGCCTTGCGCATTGCCCAGGCGCAGCGCCGCTTCTGGAGCAAGGGTCAGGTGCTCGCCGGTATCGGTCATCGTGACCGTGCCGCGTAGTATCTGCGAGGTGCTGCGGTCCCCCCGCTCCTCGAAGAAGCCGAGGCCGGTGATGGCAATATCCCGGACGGTGAGGCTGTCGAGCGGTGTGTCGCGCAGTTGCGCCGGCACTCGGCTCTTGCCGTCGTATTTAAAATCGAACCGTGCCGGCGGCAGTTCGGGTGAGAACGTCTGGGCTGGCAGCAGCGCGGCAGAACCTGGCCCAACGCTGGCGACGATCGAGCCCGTGACGTCGAAGTCGCAGGTGAACGGCGCGCCGCGCACCACCATGTCGGTAGCGCCATCGTCGCTGCGCGAAAGGGTGACCAACGCGCCGCTGCTGATAGCGAACTGGCGCAGCCGCACGTTGCCGCCCTGCACTGTGAGATCGAGCGAGCCCTCGCGCTCCAACGCTGGCTGGGTGCCGTATTCGGGCGGCAGGTCCAGATGGGTGAAATGCTGTAACCGCAGCGAATCCGGTGCGATCCGCCAACCGACCTCCCTGTTCAGGTCCCCGGCGAGTTTGGCCGTGGCGGAGGCGGTGACCAGATCGAGTTGCACGCGTGTGCGCGGCACCCGAACCGTCCATGCAGCGCTGGCGACGATTAGGCAGAGCAGGCCGATAAGACCGGCCCAGGAGGCGAGGCCGGTTCGTTTCGCCGGCAGTGCGGCAAGGCTGGCCTGCAGTGCCTTGAGGCGCTCGATATCGGCGGTTGGCGTTTCCCCAGCGACCGCCCTGCGCCCTGTTTCGGCAGCCAGCGTCTCGATCTCGCGGGCCAGCGCGGCGCGCAGCTTCGGCTGTCCGGCTGCGGACGTGCGATCCACGTTTGTCAAGGCTGGAAAATCTTGAACCGGCTTTGAATGTAGTCTTGGCCCACGGGGCGGGCAGCGATATCGAGCGTCATGACCTTGCCGGCTGGCGGATCAAGCGTGATCGACACCGGGTCTCCCGCCCGCACCGGGTGGCCGATCCGGTTCCACGCAGGCGCCGGGCCGCCCGGCCCGTAGAGGCGCCATTGGAAACTGTCGAGATCCAGCGTTGTGCGGAAGACCATCACCGACGGCGTGCCGGCTGCAGCAGCATCAGGGCCTGTGCCGACACTCAACGGAACGTAGATCGTGCCCTCTCTCGTCTGCACGCTGCCTGCGAGTCCGATCCACGCCGGATCGAGCCCTGCCGCCACCACCACCTCTCCAACCGGCCATGCCAGCGAGCCACCGGACGGTACGCTCGCGTCCATGCGGTAGTAAATGCGAAGTGGCAAGGAGCGGGCGACGACGGTGACCTTCGGCGTGCCGAGGCCGCGGAGATCGGGCGTCGTGATCGTCAGCGGTCTGCCGCCGCCCGGGTCGGACGGCGCCGGGCCGGCGATGAAGGAGAGCAGCTCCAGCCCCTCCCCGGCGACCGGTTGGCTGTACAGGCCCTCACAGCGGTCCGGCGGGGCGCGGTGGCGGTAACCATAGTTGGCGTCGGCGGCGCTGAGATCCAGCCGGCACGGTTCGGCTGACGCACCGGCCGCGGCCAGCAGCGCGGCAAGCAGAGGAAAGAGCAGGGGCGCGTTAGCAACGCGGCGCATGGGCGACCTCGCCAGTGTTTGCCTTTCCGTTCGGATAATTTACCGTGACTGGAACAAGAGTGCCATAGGATAGGCGGTCGGGCGGCTTAGGCGGAACGGGGACGATCTGATGGGGCAGGGCGGGAGGCTCTGGCTGATTGTGGGACTCCTGGTGAGCGTCGCAGCGATCTGTGCGGGCGCAACGGACACCCTGGCGCAGTCGCCGGCCAGCGACGCGACGGCCGTAACCTTGCAGCACAATGTGGTGAAGATCACCGCGACGCTGACCAAGGGTGGCGTGCCGCAGACCGGCTTCGGCTTCGTCGTCGGCCAGCAGGGCCGCGACCTCGTGGTGGTGACGGCCGACCATGTGGTGCGCGGCGACGATCCCGACTTCGAGGACAAGGCGCCGTTGATCACCTTCTTCGAGAGCCAGGGCTCCCAGGTGCAAGGCAGGCTGGAGACGGTGCGACTGCCACGGGGCCGCGGCGATCTCGCGGTGATCCTGGTGCCCCGCCCCGGCTTCGCCATGATCGTGGCGGCGGCGATCGACCCGAAACCGGTGGAGCGCGGGCTGAAGGTCTGGCTGGTCGGGCGGACGGGCTTTTGGAGCGTCCCGGCCTCGCCCGGCGTGGTGGCGCAGACCGACAGCTTCACCGGGGTCATCCAGGTGGAGGGACTTGCCGCCCGGGTCGGCAGTTCCGGCGGGCCGCTGGTCTCGCCTGCCGGCATTGTCGGCATGATTGTCGCCGATAACGACCTCTATACCGAGGCGACGCCGATCGAACCGATCGCGCGGCAGGTGCGTGACGTTTGGCACTACGCGTGGGGTCTGAATCCCATCAGTGCGCCGACCGTCTTCACACCGCCGCCTGACGTGCCGCAGGCAGCGGCGCCGCCCGTGGTGCCGCCCGTCGTGCAGAATGCGGGCGTGCAGCCCCCGCCCCAGGTATGGTTCAGCGAGCGGGCGACGCCAAGCTTCCCATGCGACAAGGCGACAGCGGCGGCGGAGCAACTCGTTTGCCATGACCCGGGGCTGGCAGAGCTCGATGTGACGCTCGCCAACACCTATCAGGCGACAATGAGCCGGCTATCGCCATCCGACCAGCAGCGGCTGAAGCGCGACGAGAACGCCTGGCTGCAGCAGCGCAACGCCTGCGCAGGTAGCGCCAGCATGCGCGGCTGCGTCGCCCAGGCCTACAGAGCGCGAATCGCGCAGCTCGAACGCTTCTAGCCAGGCGGTGCCCCGCGGAAGGCGCCGGGGAGGCGGCCGCTGGAGTCCCGGTGCGCAACGCACTGTAGACGATAGTTGGATTTTGGCCGACTGGCCCCGCAGCGGTTGCGCGGTTAATGCAACGTCGGATTCATACCGCAATAGCGTTGCACCGCCTTTACCAGCGCGGCCACCACCTTCGCCTCGTGGTCGCCATTGCTGACGCTCTGCTCTTCGGCGCGGTTGACGATAATGGCACTTTCCAACAATGCCGCCGGCATCGTCGCGGTGCGCAAGACCACCAGATCGTCGAACCGATAGAGGCCCAGCCGCTTGTCAATGAGCGGTCTTCCCTCGCCCGGGATCGGCTCGGCATGGTGTAGCGACGGCGTAAGCCCTTCGCCGAGCAACGCCTCTCCGAGCAGCACGGCGAATTCCCGGCTCTCAGCCGGGTGCGGGTTCCGGTCCGACACGAACAGGGAGTAGCCGTGGAACTGGTCGCTGTAATGTTCGGGCTTGCCGTCTACCGTCCAGTTCGTGATGTAGCGCTGTTGCACAGAATCGTGGTGCAGCGACACGAACAACACAGCGCCGGCATTCCGCGCGAGCCGGGTGCGCTCTTCCAGCTTCAGCGGCGTGCCGGCCTCGCCGATCAGGAAGGCGGCGGTGAAGCCGGCCTCTCGAAGCGCCGCGAGCACATTGCGCGCAAGGGCAACATTGTATTCGAATTCGGTGACACCGGTGGCGCTGATCGCGCCAGGAGCGGCGCGGTAGTGCCCGATATCGATGGCAAGGCGGAACGCGGCCGGTGCACATGCGGATTGCGGCGGCCTGGCCGGAATGCCTGGCGGCACAGCCGTAGCGGTGGGCGGCAGGGGCGCGGTGGTTGGCGGTACACCCCGCGACGGGGAAGGCGCTTCCGCGCCGGGGGGGGCGGCTTGCGGAATTTCGGCACCGGCGGGGGCTGCGAAGGGCAGCAGCACAGCGCATAGGGCGGCGTACACGCGCATTAGCCACTTACGCCGGCGCCCCGCAGTCTGATCGCTCATTATCATCGCACCATCCTTGCGCGCTCGTTTCACGGCTGTTGTTCGCCGACCTCAGCAGATCGACACCTCATGCGCCAGGAGCAAGGCTCTACTGTCGCCGGTCGAATATCAGTGTCCTGTTGCGCTGGCTGCAAGCCGCCACCTCGCTGGGGCGGCCACCCAGGAAAAAGGCCGCTTCCCGAACCGGGACGCGGCCTTGGACCGGAGGTGCTGGAGAGAACGGACAGCTATGGCGTCAGAACGAAGGCAAACGCGGCGGAGGCGTCGTATTGGCTCTGACGCGACCAGCCGCTGTTGATCGTCGCGTACACGTACAGGTACTCGGCAAAGCCTGCCACGGTGCAAGTGCCGAGCAGCGTAGCGACGGTGGACTGGAACGGCGTAGCGGGCGAAGGCACCGGCAATCCGTTTGCCGGTTCCAGAATGGTATTTGCGCCCTTGTTGATCCAGAGTGAGTAGATCGCGTGGTTGGCCGGCTGACTGGCACTATAACCCAACACGACGTTGGCCCCGGTGTTGGTGCCATACTTGAGCACACCGCAAGTAGCGTCCGCGGCGACGCCGCTCAAGGTCGGTGCCGCCAGCGTCGCCGTGCAACGCTGGTTGTTCACCATGATGGTCAGCGGGGTGCTCGTCTCTTTGACCGTGCCATTGCCATCCGTGAACTCGATCACGATGGTATGCAGGCCATTGGTCAGGTTGGTCGAATCCAAGAGCATCCCAAGCGTTGGGTTCATCCATAGGAACAGTTCGCTGACGGGATGCACCGGATAGTAGTCGGAATTGCCGGGGGACAGGCTTTTCGGCCCGATGGTCTGCAACGCGTATTGCGTGCCGTTCCATTTGTAGTCTGACCAGGAGTCGCTCCGCAGCGCGCCGTCCACCTTCACCCGATAGTAGACGTCGCCGTCGTTGGCGGCCCTCTGGTAGTTCACCATCAGCGGCAGGGATCCGCCGAACGGCACGTTCGTCACCGGATAGAAATAGCCCGGATCGGTTGTCGCCAGACCGGACGGCAGGACCTTGTCGAACGGGATGAATCCGATGCCCATCAGCAGCGGCCCGGTCGGCTGGAATATGACCGGCGTGAAGTCTACGCGCTCGATCACTTGATCGCAGCAGACCAGCAGCCGGCCTGGCGCGATCGCCGCGACGCTCGACGGCCGCGCCGGCACGCCGGCGGCGGCGACGGTTGTCCCTGCCCCGGTCGGGCTTACGCTGGTGATGCGGTTCGCCGGGTCGCGCTCGGCCACCAACAAGGAGGTCTGCGCCGCGTCCACCCAGGTCAGGTAGAAGGGGTTGATCAGCCCTGTGGCGAGCTTGGTGCGCACCCCGTTGTTGAGCTGAATGCGGCTGACCCGCCCCTTGTCCGCTCCGGCGGTCTGCTCGCTGATATACGCGTATTGCAGGTCGGCGCTCAGCACCACGCCGATTCCGAACTCGACGTTCGCTACGACAGCGGTCTTGCTGCCGTTGGTCAGATCGATGCGCCACAGGT
>Ga0302202_10001179_pt1 | contig 32856 bp, 34 predicted proteins | sample II_Bog_N3_3_FD_194579 | JGI IMG/M metagenome (GOLD analysis project Ga0302202, IMG submission 194579) | Peat permafrost microbial communities from Stordalen Mire near Abisko, Sweden - II_Bog_N3_3 | ecosystem: Environmental > Terrestrial > Soil > Wetlands > Peat | place: Sweden: Abisko...
CAATTCCTTTTCCACGGCGCCGAATTTGAGGATCGCGCCCCAGCCACCCGGCCCCGGGTTGCCGGAGCAGGCGCCGTCGGTGTGAATGGTGACCGACGGCAGATCGCTCACGCCACCGCCCCAGAGGCCATCACGCCGTAATCGCGCATAGTGGCGACGCCTTGCTGGAATCGCAGCTTGCGGGCATATTCCAGCGGATCCTTCGGTCGCACCAGCGCGCCCGCCGGCACGTTGAGGAAATCGACCAGCCGGGTCAGCAGGAAGCGCAGCGCGGCACCGCGCGCCAACAGCGGCAGCGCCTGCTGCTCGGCCTCGGTCAGTTGGCGCTCGCGGCCATAGCCGCCGAGGAAGGCCCGCGCCTTGGTGACGTTGAACGAGCAGTCGCTCTCGAAACACCAGGCGTTGAGGCAGATCGCGACGTCGTAGGCCAGCATGTCGTTGCAGGCGAAGGTGAAATCGATGATGCCGGACAATCGCTCGCCGAGAAAGAACACATTGTCCGGAAAAAGATCGGCGTGAATCACGCCCTGCGGCAGATGCTTCGGCCAGACATCGTGCTCCAGGTGGTCGAGCTCGGCGGCGATGAAGGCGCGCAAGCCGTGCTGCAATTCGTCGGCGCGGCCGGCCGCCGCATCGAACAGCGGGCGCCAGCCTGACACCGACAGCGCGTTGGCGCGCGCCATCGAAAAATCGCGTCCCGCCAGATGCATTTTCGCCAGCGCCTGGCCGACTTCGGCACAATGCGCGGCGGTGGGCTTGCGCGGCCAGACGCCGTCCAGAAAAGTGATGATCGCAGCGGGTCGGCCGGCCAGCGCGCCGAGCGCTTCGCCGCTTCGGTTCCTGACCGGCTGCGGGCAATTGATGCCGTGGCTGGCGAGGTGGGTCATCAGGCTGAGAAAGAACGGCAGGTCGCCTCTGGCGACCCGCTTCTCATACAGCGTCAGGATGAAATAACCCGCGGTGGTGTGCAGCAGGAAGTTGGAATTCTCGACGCCCTCGGCGATGCCCTTGTAGGACAACAGCTCGCCAAGCTGGTAGGCCGCCAGAAACTCCGCGAGCTCGTCGGCGGCGACGTCGGTATAGACCGCCATGGGGTCTAGGCCGCGTCGGGCCGCAGCGAACGCGGCAGCGGAAAGAATTCGTTCTCCTCCGCGGCCGAGACCGTCTCCACATGCAATTCGTAGCGCTCGGCGAACGCCCCCATGATCTCTTCGACGATCACTTCCGGCGCCGAGGCGCCCGCGGTGATGCCGAGGCTCTTGATGCCGGCGAACATGTTCCAGTCGAGATCGCTGGCGCGCTGCGCCAGCACCGAGACCGGGCAGCCCTCGCGCTCGGCGACTTCGCGCAGCCGCTGCGAATTCGACGAGTTCGGCGCTCCGACCACGATCAGGGCGTCGACCACCGGCGCCACCTTCTTCACCGCGAGCTGGCGGTTGGTGGTGGCATAGCAGATATCTTCCTTGTGCGGACCGGAGATGTTCGGAAACCGCTCCTTCAGCATGGCGACGATTTCGGCGGTGTCGTCGATCGACAGCGTGGTCTGGGTGACGAAGGCGAGATTGTTGGGGTCCTTCGGCGTGAAGGTCGCCGCGTCGTGGGCGGTTTCGATCAGCGTCACCGCGCCCGGCGGCAGCTGGCCCAGCGTGCCGACCACTTCCGGGTGATGGGAATGCCCGATCAGCAGGATTTCGCGGCCGCGCTTGAAATGGATCGCCGCCTCGCGGTGCACTTTGGTGACCAGCGGGCAGGTGGCGTCCAGCGAGAAGAAATTGCGCGCCCGGGCGTCCGCCGGAACCGATTTGGGCACCCCGTGGGCCGAAAACACCACCGGGGCGTTGGTATTATCGGGGATTTCCGCCAGTTCCTCGACGAAAATGGCGCCCTTGGTCCGCAGGCTGTCGACCACATAGCGATTATGGACGATTTCGTGGCGAACATAGACCGGGGCGCCATAGATCGTCAGCGCCCGCTCGACGGTGTCGATCGCCCGCACCACGCCGGCGCAAAAGCCGCGTGGCGAGCAAAGCACGATTTTCAGCGGTGGTTTGGCCTGCATAGGAGCGATCTCGGACCGAATCACCCCTTGCCGGCGGCAGGGAACGGTCAATCAGAATAGGGACTTGGGGCCGCTTTCGGGCGCTGTCAAGGCCGTTCAGCAGGCCATTGCGCGGCTGGCCCCTGACGGCTTATATAGGGCGTAATTCCCGTCATCGCTGATGACCACCGGCTTCGCCTCCAAAACAGGTGGGCGAAGCGCAAAGGAGATTTGCCATGAGCAATGCACCGCTGATGCCAAAGGCGACTGCCGTGTGGCTGGTCGACAATACCGCCCTGACCTTCGACCAGGTGGCGGATTTCACCAAGATGCACCCGCTCGAGGTGCGCGCCATCGCCGACGGCGACGCCGCCCAGGGCATCAAGGGCATGGACCCGATTTCGACCGGCCAGCTCACCCGCGACGAGATCGAAAAGGGCGAGAAGGACCCGAACTACCGCCTCAAGCTCGGCGAGAGCAAGGTCGCCTTGCCGCCGCAGGCCAAGAAGAAGGGCCCGCGCTATACCCCGGTGTCGCGCCGCCACGAGCGCCCGAGCGCGATCCTGTGGCTGGTGCGCAACCATCCGGAATTGAAGGACGCCCAGATCATGCGGCTGGTCGGGACCACCAAGACCACCATCGCCAGCGTGCGCGACCGCACCCACTGGAACGCCTCGACCCTGACGCCGATGGACCCGGTGACGCTCGGCCTGTGCTCGCAGATCGAACTCGACTTCGAGGTGCAGCGCGCGGCCAAGGAGAAGCCGACCGACACCGCTTACGGCGGCGCTACCTTGCTGCCGGCCTCCGAAACCACCCGCAAGGAGCCGGAATTCGAGCCGTCCGACAAGCAGCGCGACGATCTCGACGTCGACGCCGTGTTCGCCAAGCTGAAGACCATCGGCGGCAAGAAACCGGATGACGAGTAGGACGGCCGCGGCGTCCGGTACCGGACCCCGGCTGCCGCACAGATCGGTCAACATCCGGAGATTCCCTTCCAGCGCCGAAACTGATAATTTGATCCACGAATCGTGATCGACGGGACTGAAATGTCGGGAATCTCCTTTCTGTTGGCGCTGCTGCTCGGCGGTGCGGCATTTCTGTTCAGGCAGGCGGCTGGCGAGATCTCGGTCGGCACGGAATGGGCCAGCGACGTCTGCTCGACCTCGCAGATGTTTTGCCACCATCCGGAATATCTCGCCTATGCCGGAGGCGTCATGCTGGTGATCGCGATCGGCGCCAAGCTCGGCAGCCTGGCCAGCTGATGCGGACCGCCGCCCCTCCTGATCGAGTCGCGGCAACAACCACTTCACACTGCGCGGCGCTTCGCCTCACGCCTTCTTCAGGAACTCGGTGCGCAGCACCAGGCCCTTGACCTTGTCGGTACGGCCCTCGATCTCCTCGGCATTGTCGGTGAGGTGAATGTTCCTGATCACGCTGCCGCGCTTCAGCACGGTTGAGGAACCCTTCAGCTTGAGGTCCTTGATCAGCGTGACGGTGTCGCCTTCGGCGAGGGCTGCGCCGTTCGAATCCCTGACCTCGATGTCCATGCGATGGCGTCCCTGGTTGGCAGTAAACTGGAAAACAGGCGTCTGAGCTGCGGTCGCGCCGGCATGATGGACTTACGGCCGAACCGGGTTGTTCAGCATGTATTCGCCGAGGTCGCGCTGCGCGCGATCGGCGCGCGCCGCGGCGTTGCCGTGCTGGACGTCGCGATCCTTGCGGCAGGCGACATATTCCGGGGAGCCGACCGTGACATTGTTGGCGCGGCAGAACGCGTCGTCGTCCTCGGCAACGCCGGCGCTCGGCACCTCGCCGCGATGCGTGCAGGCCGACAGCGCCAGCGCCGCGACAAGGCAGGAGAGTGCGGAGGTGCGTCGCATGCCATTCGATCCGTTGTTCCGGCGTTCGTCACGGCCGGACCCGACCGGGACTTGCCCCCGCAATCCATCCAAAACAAGGCGGCTTGTCGACAAGGATAGGGACGAGCGGTCGAGCCAAGTCAAGCCATGGCCGCCGGGGCTGTTTCACACCCGTCCCTTCAGCGCGTCGCCGATCTCGTCCAGCACCTTGGGATCCTCGATGGTAGCGGGCATCGACCACTGGTCGCCGTCGGCGATCTTCTTGATGGTGCCGCGCAGGATCTTTCCGGAGCGGGTCTTCGGCAGCCTGCCGACCGTAATCGCGAGCTTGAACGCGGCCACAGGTCCGAGCTTCTCGCGCACCAGCGCCACGATCTCCTTCTCGATCTCGGCGTGGCTTCTGGAAACGCCGGCCTTCAGCACCAAAAAGCCGCAGGGCACCTCGCCCTTGATCGGGTCCTTGATGCCGAGCACGGCGCATTCGGCGACATCGGAATGCGAGGCGAGGATTTCCTCCATGCCGCCGGTGGAGAGCCGGTGGCCGGCGACGTTGATGATGTCGTCGGTGCGGCCCATCACATAGACATAGCCGTCCTCGTCCTTGTAGCCGGCGTCGGAGGTTTTGTAATAGCCGGGAAATTCGTTGAAATAGGCTTCCCGGCAGCGCTCGTCCTGCTCCCACAGGGTCGGCAGGCAGCCCGGCGGCAGCGGCAGTTTGATCACGATCGAGCCCATGGTGCCCGCCGGCAGCGGCCTGGCCGCTTCATCGACCACGTCGACCTGATAGCCCGGCATCGGCACCGTCGGCGAGCCATGCTTCACCGGCAGCATGCCCAGCCCGACCGGATTGCCGGCGATGCACCAGCCGGTTTCGGTCTGCCACCAGTGGTCGATCACCGGCACCTTCAATTGCTGCTCCGCCCATTCCACCGTCGGCGGATCGGCGCGCTCGCCGGCCAGAAACAGGGTGCGGAATTTCGACAGGTCGTGGCGGCGCAGCAAGGCGCCGTCGGGATCCTCCTTGCGGATGGCGCGGAACGCGGTCGGCGCGGTGAACAGCGCCACCGCCTGGTGTTCGGCAATCACCCGCCAGAACGCGCCGGCATCCGGCGTACCGACCGGCTTGCCCTCATACATGATCGAAGTCGCGCCGTGAAACAGCGGCGCATAGATGATGTAGCTGTGGCCGACCACCCAGCCGATATCGGAGCCGCACCAGAACACCTCGCCGGGCTTGACGCCGTAGAGGTTGAACATCGACCATTTCAGCGCCACCAGGTGGCCGCCATTGTCGCGCACCACGCCCTTGGGTTTGCCGGTGGTGCCGGAGGTGTAGAGAATGTAGAGCGGATCGGTCGCCGCGACCGGCACGCAGTCGGCGGTTTTTTTCGCTGTCATGGCCTGGCCGCGCAGCTCGGCCCAATCGTGATCGCGGCCGGCGACCAGATTGCAGCCCTGCTGCGGTCGCTGCAGGATGATGCAGGCCTGCGGCTTGACGCTGGACAGTTCGATCGCCGCATCGAGCAGCGGCTTGTAATGCACGATGCGGCCGGGCTCGAGCCCGCAGCTTGCCGACAGGATCAGTTTCGGTTTGGCGTCCTCGATCCGGGTGGCGAGTTCCTTGGCCGCGAAGCCCCCGAACACCACGCTGTGCACCGCGCCGATCCGCGCACAGGCCAGCATCGCGATCATGGCTTCCGGCACCATCGGCATATAGAGGATGACGCGGTCGCCCTTGGCGACGCCGCAATCCCGCATGACAGCGGCAAGGGTTCTGACCTCGTCCAGCATCTGCGCATAAGTGAGCTTGGTGATGGTGCCGGCCAGCGGCGAATCGTGGATCAGCGCCACCTGGTCGGCGCGCCCGTTCGCGACATGGCGGTCGAGCGCATTGTAGCAGGTGTTGACCACGGCGCCGGCGAACCAGCGGCCGTAGAGGCCCATCGACGGATCGAAGATCCGTTTCGCCGGCTCGATCCAGTCGATCTCGGCCGCCGCCTCGCCCCAGAATCCTTCGGGATCTCGCAGCGAGCGGGCGTGGACCTCGTAATACCGGCTGTTGTTCTGGATGTTCATGGCGTCCCTCCCGGCGATCGATGCATCGCCGTCATGCCCTGGGCAGGACCCATTATGACAGTTTCAGGCGACGGCCGACATTGTTGCAGGTCATTGTCACGGGAAGCGGCGGCATTTCAAGGCGAAAACACTGCACGGCGCGGCCGGAAAGCTGCGATCTACTGCCGCTCAACGGCCCGCAAACGGTCCAGCCGCTCGCGCATCGCCCGAAGCAGATCGTAGTCAGGCCGGCCGAAGGCGGCATTGCGGCGGGCGAGGAAATCCTCCTGCTCGGCCTGCAGGGCACGGCTGCGGTGCGGACCCGTCCCGGCAGCGTTGCGGACCAATCTGGCATTCACGGCATCGATCTCGCGGTCGAGATTGGCAAGCTCGGGATTGGCGCAGATCGCCTTCTCGACCGCGCTTCCGGCAGTCAGGCAGTTGAAGCTCGGTCTGTTGTTGACCGCCATCTGGGCGCCGAGCCGCTCCAGTTCCAGCGCCAGCGATTTGTAGTTGGCGCGGGCCGCCGGGTGATCGGGCTTGAGCCTCAGCGCCGCGGCGAAATCCTGCAGCGCGCGGGGCCGGTCGCCCTTGCCGCGCCAGAGTTCGCCGCGGGCGTTGAAGATATCGGCCAGGGTCGGATCGAGCCGCAGCGCGGCGTCGTAGTCGCCGATGGCGCGGTCGACCAGTTGCCTGCGATCATAGGCGCCGGCCCGCGCGATCAGCGCCTTGACGCGGTCGGCCTTCGAGGTCCTGTCGTTGTCGATCAACGCCCCGCAAACCGCGATGATGGTGTCGGCGTCCTCGGCCGCCGCCGCCGCGACGCAGGGCGCGGCATCGGCCGGCGGGGCCGCGGCGGGATCGGGGCCTGTGGCCAGCGCGCTTCGGGACAACCCTGCCAGAAGCCCGGCCATGACGGCGGCGCGGACCAGGACCGTGAGACAGGCTTGCATCGGTTGCCCTGCCAATTGCTCTCGCCTGACCGTCAACTTACCTTCAGCGTGATGCCGCCATCGACCACAAGTTCGATCCCGGTGACGTATTTCGATTCATCGCAGGCCAGGAACAGCGCCGCGTTGGCGACATCCCAGGCGTCGCCCATGTGTCCCATCGGCACCTGGGCGTCGCGCGCACGCCACATCGCCGCGACATCGCCGCTGGCATAGCTCGCCGCCAGCCCGGCGGTATGTTCGACCATCGGCGTCTTCATCAGGCCGGGCAGGATGGCGTTGACCCGGATGTGTTTCGGCGCATATTCCACCGCCGTGGTGCGCGTCATCTGGTTCATCGCGGCCTTGGTGGTGGCATAGCTGAGATAGGATATCCCGAGATGGCGGATCGAGGCGATCGACGAGATATTGATGATCGAGCCGCCGCCCTGCCGCACCATCACCGGGATGACGTGCTTCATGGCGAGGAAGGCGGTTTTGAGATTGACCGCGAACACCCGGTCCCAATCGACTTCCGACACCTCGACCACGCCTCCCATTTCGGCGATTCCGACATTGTTGTCGAGCACGTCGATGCGGCGATAGGCCGAAAGGCACCCCGCCACCATCGCCTCGACGTCGGCGGCGCGCGAGGCGTCGGCGGCAAACGCGGTCGCCTCGCCGCCTTCGGAAGCGATGATCTTCACGGTCTCCTCGGCGGCGGCGGCGTTGCGATCGATGCAGAACACCTGCGCGCCCTGCCGCGCGAAGGTCACGGCGGTCGCCTTGCCGTTACCCCAACCCGGCCCGATCGAGCCGGCGCCGACCACCATCGCGGTCTTGCCCTTGAGCCGTTGCATCGACTTCTTCCCCTTTATGTTTCAGTCATCTCATGTTTCGGTCATCGTAGCGCGGATGGAGCGAAGCGCAATCCGCGATTCCTTTTGTCTTGCTTGCCGGATTGCGCTTCGCTCCATCCGGGCCACGGATCCACCGATCGCAGTTGCCGATGGTCGTGACATTGGCGCGCACGTTGGTGCGCTTCGCACTGGCGATGTTTTGATTCTCCGCGTAATCTGCCATGATAAAGCCGGCCCGTCAGAGGCCGGTCTGATCGGGGAGAACGCCAGGATGCCTGTCACGCGTGCGGTTGGATCATGCCTTGCAGCGGCCATGCTGCTCTGCTGCTTTTGCCTCGATAGGGCGCAAGCCAAGCCGTTCATGCTTGTTGGCCTCGACGAGAAGGCCTGGTGGGACGACGACGGAAAACCCATCTTGTCCGCTCCCGGCAAGGATCAGGTTCTGGTTGTCGATCTCGCCGATCCGGAAAACCCCCGCATCGTCGCCACCCTGCCGCTGAAGAACTCGGTGGTCGGACCTCCGGTCAACATCGACATCGACCCGACCGGCTCGGTGGCGCTGGTGGCGGATTCGGTCGACGTGATCAAGGACGGCGCCAGCCTGAAGCAGGTGCCGGACAACAAGATCTATGTCATCGACCTCAAGGCGAGCCCGCCGAGGCTGGCGGCGACCATCACCGGCGGCAAGCAGCCCTCGGGGCTGAACTTCAGCCCGTCCGGCAAGATGGCGCTGGTCGCCAACCGCGGCGACAATTCGATCAGTGTGCTCTCGGTCGACGGCACCGACGTCAAGATCATCGATACCGTCGCGATGCCCGACAGCGTCGCGCATGTGATGTTCACGCCGGACGGCAAGCGGGCGCTGGCGGTGCGATTCCCGGCGCACAAGGTCTCGGTGCTCGATATCGCCGGCGACAAGGTGAGTTACAACAAGGTCGACCTGCCGACCGGGCAGTGGCCCTACAATGTCGTGGTGACCCCCGACAGCAAGCTCGCGCTGACCTCCGACAATGGCGGCGCCGGCTCGTCCGACGGCAGCGTCGATACCACGAGCGTGATCGAACTCGACGCCAATCCGCCGCGCATCATCGACCGGGTGGTGGTCGGCGACGGTCCGGAAGGGCTGGCGATGTCGCCGAACGGCAATCTCGCGGTCGCCGCCATCCTGCGCGGCTCCAATATGAAGGGCGCGTTTTTCCACCACGACAATGGCAGCCTCTCGATCCTGACCATCGACGGCAGGAAAGTGACCAAGACCCAGGACATCGAGGTCGGTGGATTGCCGGAGGCAGTCGTCTTCACCCCGGACGGGAAATACCTCCTGGCCGGCAACTTCATGACCGAGGACTTCTCGATCCTGAAGGTCGATGGCACCCACGTCACCGACACCGGCAAGCGCTTCAAGGTGCCCGGACATCCGGCTTCAGCGCGCATGAGCCATTGAGAGCGGCGGCGTGCTGCCGCGTGCGCCAGGCTCTGACCGGCGCGCAAGCGCTTGGGCGTCGCGCTTCAACCGGTCGTCCCTGCGTTCGAACGCAGGGACACGAGCCAGATAGTAGAAGCCCGCTCACTGAAACGTCATGTCGAGGCATTTCGAGATGTCGGAGCCGAGCCCGGAACTGATGGTGATGCAGCCCCGCACTTTCAGCGCGGTGGTGTCGCTGGCCCATATCGCGTAGCCGCCGGGGCCGAAAAACGAGTTGGTGTTGGGCGGCTCGGTCTCGGTGGCGTCGAACGAATAATTCGAATCGGTTTCGAAAATGCGCGGCTTCTTGGTGCAACCGCCGTCGGTCTGGACGTTGATCACTTCCTTGTTGTCGCGGGTCAGCGCCAGGCTGACCGTGCACCGGAAATATTCCGAGGTCTTGACGTTGAAGATATAGGCGTAGGATTTACAGGTCGCGGTATTGAGCTTGCCGGCGCTGAGGCCGCGGCTGCAGGAAATTCGCTGGTTGTTGCTGAGCTTGAAGTCGTCGGCATGGGCCACCGCCACCGCCGCCGCGGATCCCAGCGCTGCAGCCAAACAGATCTTGATCACCTGGTTCATCCGAATCATCCCCATGACGCCTTTTGAAAACACGGCTTCTATACTGTAACGGCAGGATAGTCGCGAAGCCGGAAATCACAAAGTCGGGGGGCGACACAGTCTGCCACGCAGTCGTTCGTCGTATTGACGCATGATCGCCGTTCGTGGTTTGTTCAAAGAACTTTCAGGCGCCGTTCCAGATTTTCCTAACCGTTGCGGGAGAAGACAAGATGACGAGAATTTCGACAAAGGCCCTTGTGATCGCCGCCGCGCTGACCGCGCTGACCACATCCGCCTTTGCCCAGGCTGCGGAGCCGACGCCCTGGGTGCTGTCGCCGGACATGGGCTATGGCTACGACAAGGACGGCAAGACGTTTTCCTACAAGATGGGCACCAACAATGCGGGCCTGCTGCTGAAGGGAGCCAAGAAAGTGCCCAAGGGCACGCTGTTCTTCATCGGCCAGAACGGCCAGCTCTATATGCGCAGCGGCCCGTTCCTCGAAGGCGACGGCAAGTTCATGTTCGGTCCCGGTTGAGCCTTTTGTTCCGGGGGCACCAAAAATTGTCGTTCCGGGGTGCGCTCCGTCCGGCTATCGCCGGCCGAAGCACGTCCCCGATGCGCATTTGCGCATCGGGACGACAAACGATGGATCACAAGATCGGATTCACCGAATCGCCGTACTAAAACGCCGCCGCGAGATCTCGCGCGCCCTGCAGATTGCTGTTGCTGTCCATCCGGCTGTCGGTGATCGCCAGCAGTTTGGCCACCGTATTGTGGCGGATCGCCACCGGGTTGCGCTCGTAGCCCGAGCGCTGGAAGAAATTCGCGGTCGGAACCTGCTCGCGCAACGATTGCGGCATCGTCACCATGTCGAGCCCGGTGCCGTCGCCGGTGAGATTCATCATTTCCAGTTCGGCGGCGGTCAGCGGCCGGGTATAGCCCTTGGCGCGCGCGAAGATTACGGACGTCAGGAGCTTGTGGGTCTGCAGCAGCGGGCCGACATCGAGGTCGAGCACCATGGCGTGCACCGCCCAGCCCTTCGCCGTATCCGCAAGCTTCTGGTGCTCGGCCCATTCGTCCGGCACCGAGCGCGTGAATGCCACCATCCGCCGCAGCACCGAGATCTTGTAATCCAGCGCCTGGCGCGGTGCACCGGATAATGACGCGGCCTTTTCGGTCAGCGCGCGGACGAATTCATGGCCCTGTTCGGCCATCAGTTCGACGGTGTTGGTGGTGAGCAGCTGGTTGTAGCCGATCGCGGTTGAAATCGCGCGCGTGCCGCCATGCTCGATGCCCGATTGAACGTCGTAATTGCCGGTGCCGCCGGTCTCGAACGAATAGACCCGCACCGCCTGCTCGCGCGTCAACCCCGCAGCCGCCGCGACGCGGGCATAGGCGCGCTTGAATTCGAGCTCGGTTGCAGGCCGCTGCGGCCTGAACTGGTATTGCTCGGCGGCGGCCTGCATCAGGTCGGCGACCACCGGAATGGGTTTGTGCACGCGCGGCGGGTGCTCGGGTTCAGGCTCCGGCGCCGGATTGATCGGCCGTTTCGGCCCGGCATAGACCGGCGGCTGGGTCAGCACGTAGTCATCGAGCAGGACGGGCTGATGGTCGCGCCGCTTGGCGTTGCGGCCTCGCCGCTTTTCGGCGATCGCATCCCAGTAGGCGCCGGCCTGCGCTTCGAATTCGGCGCGCGCTTCCTGATATTGCTTCAGCAGATAACGATATTCGGCGATCGCCTGCGGCGAGGCGGCCTGCGCCATCGCCGCGGCGGTGGCCGCCGGAACCGCGGCAGCATCCATCGCCGTGGCGCGCGGCGCGATCAGCAGCAGCGCGAGCGCAAGACAGCCATAGCCATGGCGAATCGCTTGAGAATGCATGCCCGTGTTGTAGCAAGCGTGCCGCGCAAGTCAGCCCCGAAACCGCATCGGCATCCGGCCCGGTTCCATCACTCCCGCTCGACGCCGCTGGCCTTGACCAGTTCCGACCACTTCCTTTCATCCCTGTCGATGAAGTCGGCATAGTCCTCGGGCGTATCCGGCGTGATCTCGGTGCCGTCCTGCGCCAATTGCTTCTTCACCTCGTCGGAGGCGAGCGCCGCCCGCAATTCGGCATTGAGCCTGTCGATCACCGGCCGCGGCGTGCCGGCCGGCGCCACCAGGCCGTAATACAGCGACGCCTCGAATCCGGGCAGGCCGGATTCGGCCAGCGTCGGGACGTCGGGCATCAGGCCGGAGCGGGTCTTGCCGGTCACCGCCAGCGCGCGAAGCAGACCGGCGGCGACATTGGCATAGGTGGCCGGGATCGGCGCCAGCGCCATCGGGATGTGTCCGCCCAACAGATCGGTCAATGCCGGGCCGGTGCCCTTGTAGGGAATATGCACCAGCGTGATGCCGGCGGCGCGTGCAAAATATTCGCCGGTAATGTGGTTGACCGAGCCGGTGCCGGCGGAACCGAAATTGACCTTGCCGGGATTGGCCTTCGCATAGGCGATCAGTTCGGCGACGCTGCGGGCGGGAAACGACGGATGCACCACCAGCGTGCTCGGCGCATTGCCGATCATTCCGATCGGCGCGAAATCCCTGCGCGGATCATAGCCGACATTCCGGTAGAGCGACGGTCCGATCGCCAGCGTGCCGGTGTAGCCGAGCAGAAGGGTGTAGCCGTCGGGATCGCTCTTGGCGACGTATTTGGTGCCGACCGTACCGCCGGCGCCGGGACGGTTGTCGACCACGATGCTCTGGCCGAGCAGTTGGCTCATCTTATCGGCGATCACGCGGCCGACGATCGAGGTGCTGCCGCCGGGTGCGAACGGGATCACCAGCGTGATGGTCCGGTTTGGAAAGCCTTGCGCTGCTGCGCGATCAACCCCAGCCGTCAAGCCCAGGGCCACGGCGACGACGGCGGCGCAAAGCCATATCTTGGGCATGTCGGAGAGCCTCCCGCGGATCTTATTTTTATCGGGCCGCATGGTCGCCGAAACCCACGACGTCCGCAACCCGACTTCCGGACAACGCCGGCTCAAGCTATTTCCAGGCGAATACCGGCTGTTCCAGTTCGCGCACGCGGGTATCGCGCCCCGCCAGCACCTCGCGGAACTGATAGATCAGCGCCGCGGTCGGGGCGTGGATGAAATGGCCGGCATGACGGAAGCGGATCACGCGCCGCCGGCTTTCCGGAATCGCGGTGAAGTCGAACGCATCCGCGGCCTCGATATCCGCCAGCGCAATCCGGTGCACCGAGGCGACCTCGTCGGGATTGGGCGACAGCGCTGTGCGGCTGCCCGCCCACGCCACCACGGGCGTAATGAGATAGCCGGACCGGGTCGGATAATCGTCGAGCAGGCCCAAGATGTCACCGGGCTTGAGTTCGAGGCCGAGTTCCTCGTGAAGTTCGCGTAGCGCCGCCGCAGCGGGGGTCTCGCGATCGTCGCAGCGTCCGCCCGGCAGCGCCCATTGGCCACGATGGGCGCGCAGGCCGGCCGCGCGCAGGGTCAGCAGCAAGGCCGTCGCACCCGCGGCATCGGCGGCCTCGACCAGGGCGATGGCGACCGCGGCCCGCTTCAGCGCCGGTGCCGGCTCGCTGGCGGGCAAGCGGACGAATGCCGCGCAGCGCGCGGCGATATTCCGTCTGGTCGTGGAATCGAACGGCCTGGTCATCGCGCTTGACTACCGCACCCCGGCGATTGATGAAATGCCGACGCAAGCGCCGGACGCCGGCCCGAATGGAAAGACACGATATGCCGGCCCGAATGGAAAGACACGATATGACCGACATGGCCGCGGAGAAACTGATTTCCTCCGGCTGGACCATGGTCGAAAGCACCGGCTTCCTCAGCCTGGTCGGGCCATTGTGGCAGCGCCTGGTGGACGGTGTGCCGGAATATGCGCTGATCGCGCAGGACAAGCACCACAACCGCCGAGGCCTGGTGCAGGGCGGGCTGTTGATGACGTTCGCCGATCGCAGTTCGGGCATGACGGCGCGTTTCGTGTCGGGCCGGCCGACCCTGGCCACCGTCCAGATGGACACCCATTTCGTCGACGCCGCGAAGATCGGGGAGATTCTGCTGTCGAAACCTCGCGTGGTGCGGGCGACCCGCAGCCTGATCTTCGTCACCACCGAGGTGACCGCCGCCGACCGCTGCATCGCCATGGCCAACGGGGTGTTCAAGATACTGAAGAACGATAGCTAGCGCATGGCGTCATGTTTTCCGCCATCGCGGGCGGAGCGAAGCGATCCGGCGCCGCCACGCAACATTAAAGAGTAGATTGCTTCGCCGCTTGGCTCCTCGCAATGATGGTCTCTGACCAGCACGTTTCCGACCCCATTCCCGGCCCAACCCGAAGGACCCCACCCATGCAGTATCGCCAGCTCGGCCGCAGCGGCCTGAAGATCTCGCCTCTGTGCCTCGGCACCATGATGTTTGGCGGACCGACCGACGAAGCGAGCGCCGGGCGCATCGTCGCCAAGGCGGTCGGGGCCGGCGTCAACTTCATCGATACCGCCGACGCCTATTGCGGCGGTGCCTCCGAACAGGTGGTCGGCCGCGCCATCGCCGGCAGCCGTCACAATGTGGTGCTCGCCACCAAGCTCGCCAACGCCATGGGCGAGGATCCCAATCGCGGCGGACTGTCGCGGCGCTGGACGCTGCAGGCCGCCGAAGAAAGCCTGAAGCGGCTCGGCACCGACTACATCGACATCTATTATCTGCATAAGGAGGACCATGCGACGCCGCTGGAGGAAACCGTGCGGGCGATGGGCGACCTGATCAGGCAGGGCAAGGTGCGCTATTTCGGGGTCTCGAACTATCGCGGCTGGCGGGTCGCGGAAATCTGCAACATCTGCGACCGCCTCGGCATCGATCGACCGATCGTCAGCCAGCCTTATTACAATGCGATGAACCGCATGCCGGAGGTCGAGCATTTCCCGGCCTGCGGACATTACGGCCTCGGCATCGTGCCCTACAGTCCGCTGGCGCGCGGCGTATTGACTGGAAAATACCGGCCCGATGCGCCGCCCGACAAGGACACAAGGGCCGGGCGCAACGACGTCAGGATGATGCAGACCGAGTGGCGGCCGGAATCGCTGCAGCTGGCGCAGCAGATCCGGCAGCATGCGGAAGCCCGCGGCATCACCGCCGGGCAGTTTGCGGTATCGTGGGTGCTGAACAGTTCATTTGTCAGCGCCGTGATCGCCGGGCCGCGCACCGAAGCGCAGTGGGACGATTACCTGCGCGCGCTCGACTATCACTTTACCGCGGAGGATGAGGCCCTGGTCGACCGGCTGGTCGCAAGCGGCCATCCTTCGACGCCGGGCTTCAACGATCCGGCCTATCCGATCGAAGGCCGGCGCCCGCGTACGGCGCCGTGAAAAGAAAATCGTGGCTATTCGGACCCGAAAGGCGCAACGTCATCCGGTGTTCGCCTGACGCGCCGGATGCAGGGCTGCCGTTCCGACGCTGCGAACAGACGATTTACCACATGGCTGGCGAGCGGCGCGCGAAAGCGATTCAATTGGCGTTGAATCGCGGCAGCCGCCACGCCAATGCGAGGAAGTTGGCTTGACGAGGTCGCGACGCGAAACGGTGACATTCCGGCATCCGTTCCGGATCAGGGGCATCGATCGCCAGCTCGCGGCGGGCGCCTACGACGTGGTGACCGATGAGGAACTGATCGAAGGCCTGTCGTTTCCCTGCTTTCGCCGCGTCGCCACCCTGATCATGGTTCCCGGCGCGGCGCCGCAGCAGCAGTCGATCGAGATGTTTTCCATCAGCTCGGTCGACCTTGCCGATGCGCAGCAGGCCGACGCCAGCGCTTCGCTGACACCGTAACGCTACGCCACCGAATCCCCGCGCCGCGCCCGCGGCAACGTCATCGACCCACAACCTCGAGGAACAGCTCATGCAAATTCTCTCCGCCCGTCACGTCAAGACTGAAGAATCGCTGCGTCTCGGCGTGGTGTCCGGCTGGTACAGCACCAAGGTAAGCGGCACCTTCGTGACCGGCCCCCACACCACCCAGGAAGATTGCCTGTCGAAAATCGCCGAGCTCAATCCGCCGCCGGCCAAGAAGAAATTCTGAAAACGCCGGCCGACCGTCCGTTCAATCGAGGAATCTTTCGACATGGCGCTGACCCAGGGCAGCTTTCAGGAATACGACTTCAACCGGATGGTCGTGCTGTTCACGATGAAGAACGACCAGGCCAATGTGGCCTGCGCCATCTCGACCGACGCGATGGACCAGCTGGAAGGCTCGTCCCGAATCCAGCCGGGGCAGCGCGAACAGCAGTTCCTGCGGCTGCGCGAACGCATCGAGGCGCGCGCGGCACGGAAGTTCAACGACGTCGAGCTGGAGGGCAACCCTCCCGGCGTGATCCTGCGCGCGATCGATTTTCGCGCTCCCCGCTGAAATGACGGCATAGCCTGATCAGGCTGATCATTAGGGCTCGATCGCAGCATTTCGCTTGATTGGAGAGCGATCATTCCCTAAATAGTTGCGATGGCTGCTCAGGCGATACGATTGACGGAGAGACCCCGTGGCCCGGGCCGGCCGCGGGAATTCGATATCGATGCGGCGCTGGACAAGGCGATCGGCGTGTTCCGCGAGCACGGCTATCACGCCACATCGGTCGGCGACCTGACCCGGGCGATGCAACTGGCTTCGGGCAGCATCTACAAGGCTTTCAAGGACAAGCGCGCGGTGTTCCTCGCCGCGTTCGACCGTTACACGTCGCAGCGCAGCCGGCAGCTTCGCGGTATTGCGGCCTTGGCCAGCACCGGCCGCGAAGGGTTGCGCGACGTGCTGGCGTTCTATGTCAAGTCCTCGCAAGGCGCCGAAGGCCGCCGCGGCTGCCTGGTGGTCGGCAGCGCCGTGGAACTGGCGATCTTCGATCCCGAAATCGCAAGCCGCGTGGCCGCGGCGCTGAAGGCGAACGAGGCGTTGCTGGCGGAACTGATCCGGCAGGGCCAGTCCGACGGTTCGACTTCATCGCGAATCGACCCGGACACCACCGCGCGGGTAATGGTGTGCCTGACCCAGGGCCTGCGCGTGGTCGGCAAGGCCGGCCGTCCGCTGCCGGAAGCATCGTCCCTGGTCGACATCGCCATGAAGCTGGTCGGATAATCCGGCTCCATGAAAAACCGGCGATTTTTCCGTAATTAGGGAATGCTTGTTCCCTTTAATGAAGCCTTAGGAAAACACGATGTCCACCACTTCGACGGCCGCCGACAGCCCGCTGGGCGAAGCGAACGTCTCGACCCTGATCACGCTGCTTTTGGGAGCCGCCTGCGGACTGATCGTCGCCAACCTTTATTATGCCCAGCCGCTGGTCGGGCCGATCAGCGCCTCGCTTGGCCTGTCGCCGGAAGCGGCCGGGCTGATCGTCACCATGGCCCAGATCGGCTACGTCGCCGGCCTGCTGCTGATCGTGCCGCTTGGCGACCTCGTCGAAAACCGCAAGCTGGTGATTTCCACGATCGGGCTGGCGGCTCTGGCGCTGTTCGGCGCGGCGCTCTCGACCCAGCCGCCGCAATTCCTGTTCGCGGCGCTATTGATCGGGCTTGGCTCGGTCGCGGTGCAGATCCTCATTCCCTATGCCGCCCATCTCGCGCCGGAGGCGGCGCGCGGGCGTGTGGTCGGCAATGTCACCACCGGCCTGATGATCGGGATCATGCTGGCGCGGCCGGCCTCGAGCTTCATCGTCTCGCTGTCGTCCTGGCATGTCGTCTATCTCTTTTCCGGCAGCGTGATGGTGGTGCTGGCCATCGTGCTGTTCGCAGCGCTGCCGCGCCGGACCCCGAAGGCAAAGGTGAGCTATCTGGCGCTGCTGGCGTCGATGGGTCATCTCTTCATCACCACCCCTGCGCTGCGGAGGCGCGCGTTCTACCAGGCGTTCCTGTTCGCCGCGTTCAGCCTGTTCTGGACCACGATTCCGCTGCTGCTGGCCGGCCCGGCTTTCCACATGTCGCAGCGCGGCATCGCCTGGTTCGCGCTGGCCGGCGTCGCCGGCGCGGTCGCCGCCCCGATCGCGGGCCGTGTCGCGGATCGCGGCGGGAGCCATGCCGCGACGGCTGTAGCGATGCTGATCTCGGCGCTGGCCTTCATCCTGACGGAGATCGGTCATGCCGGCTCGACCATCTCGCTGGTGCTGCTGGTGATCGCCGCGATCCTGCTGGATTTCGGTGTGCAGGGAAATGTCGTGCTCGGCTATCGCGCGCTTTTCATGCTCGGCGCCGAAACTCGCAGCCGCCTCAACGGCCTCTACATGGCGACCTTCTTCCTGGCCGGCGCCGCCGGCTCGGGCGTCGGGGTCTGGGCGTTCGAACGCGGCGGATGGGCCCTGACGTCCTGGATCGGCTTTGCCCTGCCGGTGGCCGGGTTGATCTATTTTTCGACCGAGCGACGCGCCGATTGAGGAAAGGCCGGGGCATTTCCCTGCCTCACCGGATCCCCTCTTCGGCGATGGTCTCCTCCGTCACCTTGATGGTCTGCCGGTCCTGTTCGGTGAGCCGGGTCTTCTTCCAGCCGCCTTGCGCGAACCAACAGAGCGATATCATGGCGACGGCGACATTGGTCACCGGGAACGACCAGTAGATCCCGGATTCCTGCAGCACGGTGTGCTTGGAGAGGACATAGGCCAGCGGAAACTGGATCATCCATTGCGCGACCAGTGCTATCACCATGGTGGTCAGCATGTTGCCGGAGGCCCGGAACACCGCGACGATGCACAGCTGCACGCCGATGCCGCCCCAGGCCAGGCTCATGATGCGGATGAAGCGCGCGCCCTCGGCGATTACCTGCGGATCATCGGGCACGAAGAACGCGACAAAGAACGGCGCGAACGCAAACGCCACCACTCCTGCCAGGGTGAGAATCGCAAAGCCGGAAAGCGTGCCGAGGACGCCGATCCGCGCCGCCCGCAGGATGTTTCCGGCGCCGATGTTCTGCCCGACCAGCGTCGAGACCGCCATCGAAAGGCCCATCGCCGGAATGGTCACGACCAGCAGGATGTTGGAGCCGACGCCGTAGGCGGCCAGCGTCAGGGTGCCGAAACTCGACACCAGGAACGACATGATCATCATGCCAAGCCCGCGCGTCGACAATTCCACCGAGCCCGGCAGTCCCAGCAGGAACGCGCGCTTGAGGTAAAATAGGTCGGGGCGGAACCCGCGCCACGACAGCCGGATGCCGTGCCGGCCGCGCAGGAAGACAACCATGCCGGCCAAAGCCGCCAGCGCCTGGGTGATCAGGGTGGCGAGCGCCGCGCCCATCACCCCCTGCGGCGGCAACGCTCGCCAACCGAAGATGAAAAGCGGATCGAGCAGAAAATTCAGGGCGACGGTCCCGAGCGTGATCAGCAACGGCACGCGGGTCTGGCCGACGCCGCGCATCAACGCCTGGAACATGGCGTACAGGAAAACGAAGATGATCCCGACGCAGGAGACGCGCATGAAGCCGAGCGCGCCCTGGTAGACATCGGGCGCCACGCCCAGCAAGGTCAGCAACGACGGCGAAAGCAGATATCCGGCGGCGCCGAGCACGACGGAGGTGGCCGCTACCATCATCATGGTCTGCGCCGCGACATGGTCGACCATGTCCTGGCGGCCCGCGCCCATATATTGCGCCGAGAGGGTCGCGCCGGCAATCGCCAGACCGGATCCCAGAGCGATCACCAGGAAGACAAGGGGAAAGCTGACCGAGACCGCCGCGACCGCCGCCGCACCCAGCCGGCCGACCCAGAAGGCGTCGGTCAACTGGTATCCGGTCTGCAACAGGTTTCCCAGAATGATGGGAATGGCGAGCCGGATTAATGCCGTCGCGATTTTCCCCTCGAGAAACAGCTTCTGGCGGTCGTGCGGCATCGCGGTCCATGCATTCCCGTTGCGGCCGGAGGACGTCGATTGCGGCGGCCGGAACCGCTCCGCGCCAGTTCCTCAACCTCGATTGAGGCCGCCGCGTGTCCGTGCGGAGCACGCATCGAGATGCTGAAAAGACCTTCGAATCGCCGGACCTAGAGTTCGCGGCTGGCGACTTCGGCTTGCAGCGCGAAGCATGCACGCAGCTTCGAGGCCGACATTGGACGGGCCAGCATGAAGCCCTGCAACAGGTCGCAGCCGAGCTCCTGCAGCAAATCATCGTGCTCGGCCGTCTCGATGCCTTCCGCCACCACGCGCAGGCCGCAGGCCTGGGCGAGCCGGATCATTCCGCCCAGCAGCTCACGGCGCTTATCGTGCTGCTCCAGGAAACTGCGGTCGATCTTGACGACATTGCAGGACAATTGCTGCAGGTAGCTCAGATTGGAATGGCCGGAGCCGAAATCGTCGATCCACAATTCGACGCCCAGCGCCTTCAGCCCGAGCAGGGTTTCGCGAACCTCGTCGGATTTTTCCAGCAGCAGGCCCTCGGTCAGTTCCAGCACCAGGCGGCGCGGCGGCAGGCCGGTATCGGCGAGGATTCGCGCCACCGTCGCCACCAGCGACGGCTGGCGCAAATTCAACGGCGAGAGATTGACGCTGACCTGGACCGATTCGGGCCAGGCCGCCGCTTCGGCGCAGGCCTGCGACAGCACCCATTCGGTCAGCGCACCGATCAATCCGCTGTCCTCGGCCGCGGGAATGAAATCGAGCGGCGATACCGCGCCGCGGACCGGATCGTTCCATCGCAACAGCGCTTCGCAGGCGATCGGATTCCGGCTGCCGGCGCCGTAGATCGGCTGATAGTTCAGATGCAGGTGACCGGCATGCATCGCCGCACGAAGATCGCCGGCAAGATTGGCGGCATCGCGCAACAGCTGCATCCCGGAGGATTGCTGCCTTCGCTGGCGTGTCGGCACGGCCGGCGGCGGCGAAGCTGCCGGAACCGCCAGATGATGGTCGAACAGCCGCGGAATCCCGAGGCCGGCGCTCTTGGCGGCGTACAGCGCCTTGTCGGCCAGCGACAGCATGGCTTCCGGCGCGTCGGCATGGTCAGGCGCGCAGGCGATGCCGATACTGACGCCGATACTGGCCTCGCCAAACCGGTCGAGCCGATAGCTGCCGGTCAGCGCCATTGTCATTCGCTGCGCGGTGCCGACGGCTTCGGCGGCCGAAACATCCCTCAGCAGAACGGCGAATTCGTCGCCGCCGAGCCGGGCGGCGGTGTCGCCCTTGCGAAGATTGACCAGAAGGCGCCGGCCGACTTCCTTGAGCAGGAGATCGCCGGCGGCATGGCCGAAACGGTCATTGACCTCCTTGAAACCGTCGAGGTCGAGGCAAAGCAGCGCGCAGGGATCATCGTCGCGCGCCGCGGCGAGCGCTTCGCTCAGCCGTTCGTGGAACAACAGCCGGTTGGGAAGTTCGGTCAGCACATCATGCTGGGCAAGGAACTTGATGCGGGATTCAGCGCGGCGCCGCTCGGTGATGTCTTCATAGGTGCAGACCCAGCCGCCATCCTCCAGCGGCTGGTGACGGATCGCGATCAGGCGATCGTCGCCGAGTTCCTGGAAAAACGTGCCGGGCTGACGCCGGTCGACATCCGCCTTGCGTTCCCGATAGACCTCCTCGACCGTGCGCCCCGGATAATTGCCGATGGCGCAGGAGTTGGCGAGCACATCGTAGAAGCGGGTGCCCATGCGCAAGCTCGGCATCGGCAGGTTGTAGATGCGACAAAACTGTTGGTTAACCAGTTGCAGACGGTCCTGGGCATCGTACAGACAGACGCCCTGCGGCATGTGCACGATGGCCTGTTCGAAACGCTGGCGAAACGTTCCGGGCGAGGCGAAGCGCCAGGACAGATCGTACCACACCACGGAACCGAGCCGGGAGAGCTTGCGATGCGCCGCTTCCAGCCGCCTTTTGCATCTTTCAAGCAGATCGGGCATCTCGAGCGGGCCGGTGGGCGAAATACGCGGTGCCCGTATAGACCACGAAAGGCTTCTGATTTGCTTAAACCGACCGGCCAAAAGTGCGAAGCCGGCCAGGTTTGGCGATGTCAGGGGAACGCCGCCCCGCGCCGAAAGTTGAACTGCGCAAGGGCAGCGATCAAGAGGAGCGAAAAAGATGCGCCAATTGTCATGGGTATGTGGTCTGGTGCTGGCATCGGCCGCCTTTACTGCCCCAGCCGCCGCCCGGCACGTCCACCACCGGATCCACCACTACCCGCTTTCAGCCCGCTATCGCGCGCCGGCGCCGGAAGTCCTGACCAGCGTCGGAACCCCCGATTGCCATGTGCAGGGACGGCTGCTGCGCGCTGCCAATCATTGTCCGCCGCAAGCCGTGGCCGCCGCCCCCCGGTGAGCCCAGCGGCTTGCCGGCGCCGGTGAGGGCGCGCGGCCCTTCGCCGGCGGTCAGCGTTGTGGCGGTTCCCCCGTTGAATGCGCCAACACGGTGCGCTTGCCCCCGAACTCGCCGGGGCTCGCGGGTCTGTTTTGGCAGCGTGCCAGCGACAAGCGCGATATCCGGATAGTTTTTCATCCGTTGATCGCGTTCGATCCCCATCGCCGGCCGATTCCGGATTTGTGCGCTGCAACATTATTGTTGCGCCGCACACCATAGCCGCTTATATTGCTTGCAGCGGAGGTAGTGCACGCGGATGGGAATCGCGCTCACGCAATCGAATTGCGCGTTGCGCGCCCGGCGAAGGCAACCGAAGGACAGAATGATGAACACAGGAAACCGCATGGCTGCCGCGGCGCTCGGTGGAGCGCTGTGTCTTGCAACCAGCATGGGCCTCTCCGCCGCCGAATCCCGGTCGCCCACCCTCATGAAGCCGCTGATGGCGACAAGTCTCGACGTCGGATCGAAACTCGTCGTGGGCTATTTCCTCAATGCCGACGGCCAGTGCAAATTGACCTTGATGATCGCGGACGCCCCGCGTGACGACAACGTCGCGCCTTCCGGGCAGATCCTGCGTCTTCGACTGATGGTCGAGCCCGGCAGGGCGGCACTGGTGGACACTACGGACGGCAAGCTGCTTCAGTTCGCCTGCGAGCCCGACGCACAGGCCATGAACGCCACCCTGCTCGATCAGATCGCGGACGGTCGCGACAGCAAGTAATCCCTTCAGCGCGGCGTCCGATAGGGGCGCCGCGATGATCCCCGGTGCGTACCGTATGCGACATCCAATCCGCGCGGACTGATCCGGCAGGGGGGGCCGGCACCCTGACGGAGACAGGACCGGTCGCCGTCGTGCCTTCGACAATCCCGACTTGCTTGATGGAGCCGGAGAATACGGGCAAGCATGTGAGGCGGAGAGGGTAAAAGCCTACGGCCTCCGCCTGTATCATCCCCGAGAGGAGAGGGCGGAGAATGCCTGCGCAGGGCCGACAGCCCGTGTATGGGACCGGAGAATGGGAGGTCGACCTGGCGCATCGCGAGCTGCGAGCGCGGGGTCAGCCGGTTCCCCTCGGAGGCCGAGCCTTCGAAGTCATCGAAGCGCTGGTCGGGTCGGCTGGCGAGCTCATGACCAAGGACGAACTCATAGCGCGCATCTGGCCGGGCGCAACCGTCGAGGAGAATACCCTTCACGTTCACATATCGGCGCTGCGCAAGGCCCTGGGGCCGGACCGGGGGATGTTGAAGACGGTGTCGGGCCGGGGATACCGACTGCTTGGCGCGTGGTCGGTGCGGCCGCACACACGGTCGGAATCCAGGCACACCGAACCGGAGTCGGCCCGGCCTTTTCAAACCAACCTGCCCGAAGCTACCTCGGAATTGATCGGCCGCGATGCCGTCGGACACCACGTACGGGATCTGCTGTCCGCGTATCGCGTGGTCACCCTGACCGGGCCGGGCGGGATCGGAAAGACCAGACTTGCCCTGGAAGTGGCCCGCAGTGTGTTTGCAGACTTTCAGGGCGATTGTTGGCTTGTGGAACTGGCGTCGCTGTCCGATCCCGGTCTGGTACCGTCCGCCGTCGCTCGAATCCTGGGCTTGAGGCTGGGCGAGGAAGCCGGATCCAATGCCGTCGCCCAGCTCACGGGCAGCAAAAAGCTGCTTCTCGTTCTCGACAACTGCGAGCACGTCATCGAAGCTGCGGCTCAACTGGCCGAAACCATCGTGCGGTTGTGCCCGCACACATCCATTCTGGCAACCAGCCGGGAGGTCCTGCGCATTGAAGGCGAATATGTCTATCGCGTGCCGCCGCTGGATGCACCCGTCGAGGATCAAGCCGACCCCGATAGGGCCCTCGAGCACAGCGCCGTGCAGCTCTTCGTCTCCAGGGCTATGGCATCGCACGCCGATTTCCTCCCTCACCGGCAGAGCCTCGCGGCCATCTCGGCCATCTGTCGGCGGCTCGACGGCATCCCGCTCGCGATCGAATTCGCCGCGGCCCGTGCTGCCACGCTGGGGCTTAGCCATGTCGCGGCACGCCTGGACGACCGCTTCGGGTTGCTGACCAGCGGTCGTCGAACCGCGCTTCCGCGTCACCAGACCTTGCGGGCGACGCTTGATTGGAGCTACGAGCTCCTGACGCGTTACGAACAAGACGTCTTGCGTGGTCTGGCCGTCTTCCACGGCGGATTCACCCTGGAGGCGGCGGCCGCGGTCGCCGAGGCACCCGCGAATGCGGCGTCGGCTATCGAAGATATCGTTGCGAACCTGACGGCGAAATCGCTGGTACAATTGGACGGATCGGAGCCTGCCGGCCGCTGGCGAATGCTCGAGACGATACGCGCCTATGCGCTGGAAAAGCTGGACGAGGCCGACGAAGCCGTGCGCACCAGGCGACGCCATGCCGAATACTTTCGCGATCTGTTCGTACCGAGGGGTTCGTCCGCGCCGTTGCTGGGAAAAGCCGGCGGCATTGCCCGCTACGTCCGCGACATCGACAACGTGCGTGCGGCGCTCGACTGGTGCTTCTCGCCGGCCGGCGACCTGCCGATCGGGGTCGGGCTCACGGCCGCCTACGTGCCGGTTTGGTTAAATCTGTCGCTGGTCGCAGAGTGCCGGGAACGTGCCGAACGTGCGCTGGCCTGCCCCGCGATCGTGTCCACCTTGAGCGCGCCGCTGCGGATGCAGCTGTGTCTTGTCCTCGGGACTGCGCTGGTTCAGTCGCGGGGAGCCGAGGAGCAGACCGGCAAAATCCTCTCACAGGGACTCGAAATCGCAGCGAGCATCGACGATGTCGATGCCGAGCTGCGGGCGCTCTGGGCGATGTGGTGCTACCTGGACCACAAGGGCGAGCATGGGGCTGCGCGCGCGCTTGCGCAGCGGTTTTCGCAAGCTGCCAGCAGAAAAGGCGACGATGCGGATATGCTGGTCGGAGAAAGGCTGACCGGGTACACGGCGCACTACCTGGGCGACCAGGGTGAAGCGCGTCGCCGCCTCGAACGGGTGGTCGAGGCCTACGTTGCCCCGAACGACCAGCGACATATGATCTGGTTTCAACACGATCAGCATGTGATCGCCAGAACCATGCTGGCGCGGGTCCTTTGCCTTCAGGGCTTTCTGGATCAAGCCAGGCAGAACGCACAAACGAGCCTGAAGCGGGCACGGGCGGCGGACCAGACCCTGACCCTGCGTTATGTCCTGGGCTGGGGTATGTGCCCCGTCTCGCTTATCATCGGCGACCTCGATGCCGCTGCGGAGTCCGCGGCGATGCTCGTCGATCTTGCCGCGCGGTTCCGGCTGCCGTTCTGGCAAACGGTCGGGCGCGCGTTGCAAGGAACGCTCGCGATCCGGCGCGGCGACTTCGCGTCAGGCTCGGCTCTATTGGGCAGCGCACTTGACGCGCATGCCAGACGCGGCTGGATCGCTAGGTTTCCGGATTTCCTCGGCGCCCACGCCGAAGGGCTCGCCGGCCTGCAGCAGTTTGACCAGGCGCTCTCGGCAATAGGGCACGCGCTTGCGGGTGCCGAGCACGGCGAGGCACGATGGTACTTGGCTGAGTTGCTTCGTATCAAAGGCGAGATTCAGCTGCAAAGCGGAGGCGATCAGCCGGATGCCGAGGTGTGCTTTCGCAAGGCGATCGATGTGGCGCGATCCCAGGGCGCCCTGCTCTGGGAATTGCGCAGCGCGATGAGCCTGACGAGGCTCCGGCAGGATCGACCCGAGGAAGCGCGGCGGGTTCTGGCACCCGTCTACGGTCGGTTCACCGAGGGTTTCGATGCCGCCGATCCGTGCGCCGCGCGGGCGATGCTTCAATCTTTGCAGCCAGGTCACGCCGGATAGCGCGGAAGCCGCCGCGCAGGTCTGCCTTCAGAAGTTTTCAGAACTCCGTCAAGGAATTCGCACGCCGCAGCAATTACGGTCCGCCCGTCGCAAATGCTTCGAGGAAACCGCGATGGCCGCTCAGGACAATTCTTCAACCGATGGGGTCGGGCCAGGACGCCCGGGCGCCCGCTTGTCCCGCAGGATTTTCCTTGCGGGGTCCACGGGGCTGGCAGGAAGCATCGTGGCGGCCCAGGCCGCCGCCGACTCTCTTGCCGACGTGCCGCCGCGCGCCCCGGGCGCCGATCTCGGCGCGCATAGCGAACGGTCGAAATACGTCAGGATCGACCGAATCCCGGAGGCTGGACCGGGGATGCGCAATGTCGATCCGGACAATGCGATCAATGCCAAGACGCCGCATCAACAGCTGTTCGGCACCATCACGCCCACCGACCTGCATTACGAGCGCAGCCATGCCGGCGTGCCCGACATCGATCCCGCGCAGCATCGCCTTTTGATCCACGGCATGGTGGACAAGCCGCTCGTGCTCAACGTCGACGATCTGAAGGCGATGCCGTCGGTGTCGCGCGTCGTCTTCATCGAATGTACCGGCAACGGATGGGAGAACTGGAGGAAGGCTGACCCCGATCTCACCGTCCAGCACACGCACGGCCTGATCAGTACCAATGAGTGGACCGGCGTCTCCCTCAGATTCCTGGTCGATCTGGTCGGAAAGCAGCGCGGGTCGAACTGGATGCTCGCCGAAGGTGGCGACGGCGCCGGCGTCGACCGCAGCATTCCGCTGACCGAGGAGATCCTGGACGAAGCTTTCGTCGCCTATGGCCAGAACGGCGAGCCGTTGCGGCCGGCGCACGGTTTTCCGATGCGGCTGATCATGCCGGGCTTCGAGGGCAACCTTCATATCAAATGGCTGCGCCGCCTCAAGTTCGGCGACCAGCCCTGGATGACCCGTTGGGAGACCGCGCGCTACACGCAGCTTTTGCCCAGCGGGAAGGCGCGCCAATTCCAGCTCCGGATGGAGACCAACTCGGTCATCACCTCGCCGTCAGGGACGATGAAGATCCGTCCCGGCTACAACCGTGTCTCGGGTTTCGCGTGGAGCGGCCATGGCAGTATCGCCAGGGTCGAAATAAGTACCGATGGCGCAAAAAGCTGGAAGGTCGCCCAGTTGAACCATCCCGTGCTGCCGAAGGCGCAGACGCGTTTCCAGATCGACTGGGTCTGGGACGGCAAGCCGACCAGGATTGTCAGCCGCTCCACCGACGATAAAGGGAACACGCAGCCCGACCGCAGCCATTTCATCGCGCAAAATGGCACGAATGCGCTGTTCCACTATAGTGCCCAGCAGACCTGGAGCATCGACGAAGCCGGGAGGGTCAGCAATGTCCTCGCCTAGCAAGCTGGTCGCGGGCCTGGCCCTTGCCGTCAGCATGGGCGCACCGGCACTGGCCTATGATTTCGGGCGTCCCGCGACGCCTGATGAAGTCAAGCTATGGGACATCGACGTGCGGCCCGACGGCAAGGGCCTGCCCGAGGGCAGCGGCACCGTCGCGGAGGGAAAACATTTATTCGAGGACAATTGCGCGGCCTGCCACGGCGAGAACGGCCAGGGTGGCATCAAGGATCGGCTGGTCGGCGGCCAGGGTACGCTGATGTCGGACAAGCCGGTCAAGACGGTCGGCAGCTACTGGCCCTATGCGACGACGTTGTTCGACTACATCCAACGCGCCATGCCGTATCCGTCGCCGGGGTCGCTGAGCGCCGACGAGACCTACGCGTTGACGGCCTATCTATTGAACCTCAACGGGATCGTTGCCGCGGACGGCAAGCTCGACGAGGCGTCGCTGCCCAAGGTCAAGATGCCCAATCGCGACGGCTTCGTCCCCGACGAGGCATTCGATCCGGCCCGGCTGTTCAGGAGAAATTGAGATGTCGTGGTCGGCAAGCCGTGCCACAGCCGTCGCCTTCGCACTAACCGCAACGTTGACAGGAGCGCAAGCAATGGCCGCAGAGGGATTGATCACGATACGCAGCAGCCACGGCCCGGAAACGACGATGAACCGGTTCGAGGCCGAGGTGCGAAGCAGGGGCATGACGGTGTTTGCCCATATCGATCACGCCGCGGGCGCGGCTGCAGCCGGTCTCGCGTTGCGCCCGACCGATCTTTTGATTTTTGGAAACGCCAAGGCCGGCACTCCGCTGATGCAGTCGGTCCAGGCGATCGGGATTGATCTGCCACTCAAGGCATTGGTCTGGCAGGACGGGTCCGGCATCACCTGGCTGTCCTACAACGATCCGAACTGGCTGGCGCAGCGCCACGGCCTGGATGGAACCAGCAAGGCTGCGACCGAGACCATGTCCGGCGCGTTGAAGGCTATCGCGGGCAAGGCCACCGAACCGTAGCAAGATCCTTCGAACAGATGCCAGGCCAGCAAGGAAGTCGAGGTTCCGCCATGCACGCGACATACCACACGATCACCGCCGGAAGTGCCGAGGTGTTCTATCGACAGGCCGGCCCGATCGACGCTCCGGTCATCCTGCTGCTGCACGGCTTTCCCACCGCCGGGCACATGTTCCGCGACCTGATTCCGCTATTGGCCGAACGCTATCATGTCATCGCCCCCGACCTTCCCGGATTCGGCAACACCACGGCGCCTCCGCGGGGCGTATTCGACTACACTTTCGATAACCTCGCAGGGGTCGTCGACGCGTTCATCCAGGTGATGAAGCTCGATCGGTACGCCCTCTATATCTTCGATTATGGCGCGCCGACCGGGCTTCGGATTGCGCTTAAACATCCCGAACGGATCACCGCCATCGTCAGCCAGAATGGCAATGCTTATCTCGAGGGTCTCAGCGACGCCTGGGGACCATGGCAGACCTATTGGCGAGAACCGACGCTGGAGCATCGCGAAGCCTGCCGCGAGTCGCTGGTGCCCGCCACCATTCGCGACTGGCAATATCTGTCCGGCGCCGACCACGGCCGCATCAGCCCTGACGGCTATACGCTGGATATCGCCTATATGGCGCGGCCCGGCGCCGACGAAATTCAGCTCGATCTGATCCTCGACTACCGCAGCAACGTTGCTCTTTATCCGGCATTTCAGGCGTACTTCCGGGACCAGCAACCACCCTTGCTGGCCGTGTGGGGCAAGAACGACCCCGCCTTCCTTCCAGCTGGCGCGTTGGCGTACCGGCGCGATCTGCCAGGCGCGGAAGTTCATTTGCTCGATACCGGCCATTTTGCCCTCGAAACTCATGCCGCCGAAATCGGCAACATCATGCTGGATTTTCTCGACCGGGCCGTTGCGCGATGACGACGGTCCCGACAGGCGGATCGGAAACAGACGCGGCATGCCGAGCCGGCAATTCATGCCAAGCGATGGAAAGGCCATTCGATGACTGCAACGCAAATGCGGGCGCTGGTGCTGACGGCTCACGGCGCTCCGCTTCAGATCAGCCGGGTCGAGCGCCCCGCGGCTGCTGAAGGGCAGGTTCTGGTTCGGATCAAGGCGAGCGGGGTCAATCCGCTCGACCTCAAGATATCCAACGGACAGGCGGCGCATGCCCGGCATCCGCTGCCGGCCATCCTCGGCATCGACCTCGCCGGTATCGTCGAGAGCGTCGGAGCAGGCGTCGCAGGCTTCAGGCCGGGCGACGAAGTCTATGGCATGACGGGTGGCGTGGGAGGCCTGCAGGGGTCGCTCGCCGAGTTCGTTGCTGCCGATGCCAGGCTGCTGGCGCCGAAGCCGCAGAATCTCGGCATGCGGGAGGCTGCAGCATTGCCGCTGATCTTGATCACCGCCTGGGAGGGGCTGCTGGACCGGGCTCATGTCCACGGCGGACAAAAAGTCCTCATTCACGGCGGCGCCGGCGGTGTCGGGCACATCGCCGTCCAGCTCGCGCGGGCGTTCGGCGCTGAAGTATTCGCCACCGGCTCGCGCAGGGACGAGGCTTTTATCGAGCGACTTGGCGCGGCGTTCATCGACAGGGAAACACCGATCGACGCATATGTCGCGGAACATACCGCCGGCCGCGGCTTCGATCTCATCTACGATACCGTCGGCGGCGCCGTTCTCGATGCCTCTTTCAACGCGGTAGCGCGTTTCGGACATGTCGTGAGCGCTCTCGGCTGGGGCGCGCACTCGCTCGCGCCGCTGTCGTTTCGCGCCGCGACCTACTCCGGCGTGTTCACGCTGCTGCCGCTATTGACCGGAGAAGGGCGCGCCCATCACGGAGAGATCCTGCGCGAGGCCACCAAGCTCATCGAGGCGGGCAAGATCGCGCCGCGCCTCGACCCGCGCCATTTCAGCCTTGAAACAACCGGAGAGGCGCATGCTGCCGTCAAAGACGGACACGCGGCCGGCAGGGTCGTTGTCGATATTGGGGAGCGGACCCGCGTTTCATCTCCCTCATGAATTCCAGCTTGGAGAAACCACCATGTCAGGCATTACCGAAAGCTCAGAAAACAAGATGCTCGTCCAGGCGGGGTTCGATCGCTGGCGTGCCGGCACGGGCAGCCCCTTCGAACTGCTGCTGCCCGAGGCCGACTGGACCATCGTTGGTTCGTCGCCACTGTCGAAGACCTATCCGAACCGGCAGGCATTCCTCGACGAAGTTATTCAGCCCTTCAACGCGCGCATGGCTACGCCATTGGTTCCGACCGTGCGCGGCATCTACGCTGATGGGGATATGGTGATCATTTTCTTTGATGCGGCCGCCACGACGAAAGACGGGCTGCCTTACCACAACACTTACACCTGGTATTTTCGCATGAAGAACGGGAAGGTCGTCAGCGCCATCGCGTTCTTCGACACCCGCGAGTTCGACGACTTCTGGAATCGGGTGTCCCCGGCGGCGTGAGAACGCAGCGGCGCTGTCTGACGGTGCGAAGCATTGACCGTCATGGTGCACCATGCGGAATAAAACCATGAATTCCTATATTTTTTGAAATAACTATATAATTTTTCTTCGACCGGACACGATGCTCCAGCGCAGCTTGCACGCCGCTGTGGGTACCAAGTCCAGGTGCCGTGGTTCCCGACCCAGTCGGGCTGCTCTGATGCGGGATGCAGGCCTGTTGCGGTTGTTCGGCGTTCCGATCGATATTTGCTCTGCCCACGCAAAACGAACGGCGCAACCGGCGGCGTGGCGATATCACGTGCCCCCGCGCTCCCTACCTGCGCCCCCGGCCGATTCAAGCCGAAGCCGTAATCCACGGTTCCCTGCGCCCGTTGAGGATCCCGGCCGCAAGGCGGCAGAAATATGACTGGCACCACGATAGCGTGTATAGTAGATTTTGCTCGCCTCCGGGCATGCTCCCCGGAGCCCGTGCGACCACATTCGAAGAGAAGTGGATGGCAAGAAAGGCCCAGCCCAGGAGGAACGCGGCAAGCCCTCGAGCAGATGGGCCTCTGATCGCGATCCGCGCGCACGATGACAAGAAGAACCTGATCGAACATTTTGTGCCTCGGAAGGCAGCGCCGATCATCGCCGGCATGTCCATGCGCTGGGGCTATATCCTTCGCGTCCGAACGCGCTGGGCCGGCGATGCGGACATGCGCGATTATTTCGGCAACAAGGCGATCGGCGATCTCGCGGAGCTGGGCATCACAGATACGGCCATTCGGCAATTTGCGTCGGTCCAGCAAATCGAAGTCGAACTCTACGATCGGCCGTCGGCGGCGACAAAGGCCGATCCGCTGCTGGAAGCTGCATCTGAAATTCCCTGGGAGTATCTGCTGAGTTCGGCCACGCGAAGCATCGGGCGTTTCGAGTCGCTGCTGGTTACGCGATGTTTCTCGAACGGCACCACCATCAAGCCAAGCAAACCCGGAACCGTCCTGTTCGTGGAGAGCGCGCCGGGGCGCATCGACTACAGGTTCGAGGATGAAGAAAAGCGCATTGCCGCCGCGGTGAATGTTGATGAAGACAAGGGACTGGAGTTCTCTCGAACCGAGCCATACACCAGGCTGAAGGACAGGATCGCCAGGAAGGCCTGGCAGGCGATCCACGTTACCGGCGTCGACACCCATCAGGTCGCCTGGCTGATCGAGGACTTCTACACGGCCGTTGCCGGAAGGGCCGCGGTGGCCCGGAGGGCGGAGGTCATCGACGGATCCGACCAACTGCATGACGGAATGATCCTGCGCGGGGATTACGACAGCGAATTGCCGGTGCGTTATGACGAACTCGCCGATCTGCTGCTCGAATCGAAGAGGCCGCCCTACGTCATTACCCTGAACCTTTATTACTCGGGAGCGCGCACCGCCCGCGAAATGGTCAAACGCGGCGCCTATGCCGCGCTGGGCTTCCTCGACGAGATCGACGACGAATTTGCCGAGCTGTTCTTCCAGGCCTTCTATTGGTCATGGGGCCATGACGGTCGATCGGTCACCGAGGCGTTCCTCGATGCCTGGCAGTCGATGGACGGCGATCGCATCTACGGCACCAGCATCGTGATCTGGCTAGGCCGCAGCATGATCGGGCAGCCGGATAGGCCGGCGAAGAAGCCCGCCAGAGCAATAAAACGACGAAACGGAGGGCAATGATGGCCAGCGTTGCGATCAGCGACCGGATCCATGTCGACCTCTATATCGCTCCCGAAGTCAACTATTCGCTGCTGCACAACAACAGGGAGCTCCTGAATACGCTGACCCTGACCAAACTCGTGGACGGCCCGCTTCACAATATCGCGGTGCAGGTCGAGCTGTTCGTCGGGGCGGCGAGCTATCCGTACCGCTACACCCACCTGGTGCTGGACGACGTGCAACTCGCCCTGGCGTCCAAGGTCAAGATCCCGCTGACGGAAAACCTGCCACGTTCGCTGCGCGAACGCGTGCAATCGACGGTCTACGTCAAGGTCACCTGCGAGGGCGAAACCGCGTTTGAGGATACCAGGCGCGTTACGCTGATCCCCGTCGACGAGTGGCTCGACG
>Ga0302202_10001196_pt1 | contig 32553 bp, 24 predicted proteins | sample II_Bog_N3_3_FD_194579 | JGI IMG/M metagenome (GOLD analysis project Ga0302202, IMG submission 194579) | Peat permafrost microbial communities from Stordalen Mire near Abisko, Sweden - II_Bog_N3_3 | ecosystem: Environmental > Terrestrial > Soil > Wetlands > Peat | place: Sweden: Abisko...
GGCTGGATCTGGGCTACGGTACCAACGGAGTTAGCGCAAAGAACATCTATAGCAGCGGGGCGATCAATGCAACCACAGCAACAGTAACCGGCCTGCCTGCTTTCGGCGTGCCGATCTACGCCACGCTGTACTCCTACATCAACGGAGTGTGGGAGCCGATGGTGTACACCTTCAATTCGTCGGGTTCGCCGGTAGCGGCAACCATGATCTCGCCCACTTCACCAAGCACGCTTCCCAGCGGCAGCGAGACCTTTACCTGGACTACTGGCGGCGGCGTAACGGCCTATTGGCTCAACCTCGGAACCAGCCCCACGGGCGCAAATTCGAAGAACATCTACGACTCGGAGAGTATGGCGAACACATCGGCCACGGTAACCGGCCTGCCTTCAAACGGCGAGACCATCTACGCAACGCTTTACTCACTCATCAACGGGGTGTGGCAATCGGTGCAATACACGTATACCGCTTTCTAGCGCATTCAACAGCCCTCCCGCCGCGCTGGCTGCCCGCAAGGCCGCTTGTAGGGTGGGAAATCTGCCAGCACTGCCGGCATCTGGCTGCCGGTTTTCAGCTCTCGGTTTGAGGCTGAACGCTGGCGGATGCCGGTGAGCTTGACGAGAGGATCCCTACCTTCGAAGCTTCAGTCGGCTTTTGCTCGCGTTGCAGGCCCGCTCGGCCCAGCCAATCCCCCGTGCGGAAGAACACATACCAAGTTGCGCAATATTGCGGTACACTTCCAGTTGCAATCCAGCAAAGGAATCACCCATGCGTATCCGCTTCTTCGCGCGTTTCGTTCTTGTGCTTTTCGCCATGGCCGCGCCGGCGCTTGTTCAGGCCCAGTTCCAACCACCGACCAGCGAAGAACTCAAGATGACCGCCGACCCGGCCTACCCAGACGCCGCTGCCGTTTACCTTTACCGCGAAGAGAAAGCGGACGATAACCTCCACTTCAAAAGCGAATTCGTCCGCATCAAGATACTGAAGGAAGCCGGCAAAGAGCTCGCAACGGTGAATCTCGGCTATCTCAGGGGACTCCAAACCGTCGCCGCAGTCTCCGGCCGAACCATCCACTCGGATGGAACTGTCATTCCACTTACCGTGAAGCCGGAAGACCTGACGCGTCTGAAAGAAGGCCAGGTCGAGTTTCACGGTGTCGTGTTCAACATGCCCAGCGTCGAGGTGGGCAGCATCCTCGAGTACTACTACCAGATCCGCATCAACGAAAACTACTTTTCGAGTCCGGATTGGGAGATTCAAATACCCTATCCGGTTCGCAAGGCACATTACGTTTTCAACGCATTTCCAGGTTTCTTCGGCGGCGCTTCCACGTTCAGCACTACAGGCATGGTCGATGAACATGGCATTCCCGAAACCGACCTCCTGTGGTACGTCAATCTGCCGAATGGAAAGACCCTGAGCCAGGGGAACGGCCATTTCAACCTCGACCTCTCCGATATCCCCCCACTCCCAAATGAGGAGTGGATGCCGCCCATCGAGAGTCAGCGCTATCAGGTCCTCTTCTATTACTCGCCGGGAAGCTCCGGCGCTGCCTACTGGACCAACGAGGCGAACGTCTGGCATAAGGAAATCGACCGATTCGCCGAGCCTACCAGCGATATCAAGAATGCAGTCGCTGGCATCGTTGCGCCTGGCGATTCCGACATCGACAAGGCCAAGAAGCTTTACGCCGCCGTACAAGCCCTCGACAACACCGACTTCTCGCGCGCCAAAACGAAGAGCGAACTGAAGCAGCAAGGCCTGAAGGCCGCCAAGCGCGCCGAAGACACGTGGAAGCAGAAAAGCGGATCAGGCGAAGACATGGCGCTGCTCTATCTGGCTCTGCTGCGCGGGGCCGGCCTCACCGCATATCCCATGAAGCTGGTCAACCGCGAACGCGCTCTTTTCAATCAGAACTTTCTCAACTGGGGGCAACTGAACGATCTGGTTATCATCCTCTCGACCGGGGGGAGTGAAATCGTCCTCGATCCGGGCGAGAAGATGTGTCCGTTCCAGATGGTCGACTGGAGGCACTCCGGGGCCGGCGGCATCCGGCTGAGCGACAAGGGAGTTGTGCCCTGGACTACCCCCCAGTCGGCTTACAACATCAACACTCTTATACGCACCGCCAATGTCACCGTCAGCGAGGGTGGCGGCGTTACGGCCAAGCTACAGTTCTCGATGGCCGGCCAGCAGGCCCTCCATTGGCGCCAAATGGCTCTCAGGGTCGACGAGGACACCCTCAACCACCGCTTCGATGAGTGGCTTTCAACCCAGCTTCCCAGCGGAGTCCAGGCTCATCTCTCGCATTTCGCCAAGCTGGACGATCCCAACTCCGATTTAACCGCCTATGCCAACGCAACCGGCGCTCCTGGCTCTGCCACAGCCAAGCGCCTGTTGCTCCCCGGCACGTTCTTTTCCAACAGCGGCGATACCCGGTTCATCGAACAACCAAACCGCACCCAGCCCGTCGATATGCAATATGCCCAGACAATAAAAGACGGCGTCATCTACCATATGCCCACCGGCTACACTGTCGAGACACTGCCTCAGGTCACATCGCTTCCGTGGCCAAACCATGCCATTCTCCAGATCAAGTCGTCCAATACAGGCAGCGATGTAACCTTGTTGCGGACCTTCGGCCGCGCATTCACCGTCCTTCCGGCAAGCGATTACGGCGCTCTGCGTGACTTCTACCAGAAGGTCGCCGCCGCGGATCAGCAGCAACTCGTGCTGGACGCTCCCGCGAAATAAGTACTGTCCGGCGCAGCGCAATTCGGGTGTGAGTGGTCCAGAGAGAAATTTATCAACCTCGCAGGGGCGGAACGAACCGCTGTCAGGCCTCGATCCCGGGCCATACGGCTGTTCTGACCCGAACCCGCCATTGACGGGACCGTTATTCCCATCCAAGGTTAGTAAGAAAAACTAACTGCGACTTAGCTCCGGTTCACGATACACTTCCACTTATACCCCTGCAAGAGGAAAACCACATGCGGATTTCCGCCTTCCTACGCACTCTTGTCCCACTCGTCGCCCTCGCCGCGCCCATCCTCCTGCATGCCCAGTTTCAGCCGCCCACCCAGGAAGAGCTCAGTATGACCGCCGACCCCAAAGCTCCGGGCGCCGCCGCGGTCTATCTCGGCATCGACGAAGTCTCCGACGATCAACTCCACTACTACAGCCTGTACATGCGCATCAAGGTTCTTCAGGACAAGGGCAAGGAACTGGCCACAATCGAAGTCCCGTATCTGCATGGTGAATCCAAAATCAACGACATCAAAGGCCGCACCATCCACCCAGATGGGACCGTTATCCCGCTTACCGTGAAACCCTCAGACCTGTTGATCGCAAAAAGCGGCGGCGAACAATTCAACCGCAAGGTGTTCACATTGCCCGATGTGGTGGTCGGAAGCATCCTGGAATACCGGTACCAGATCGACTACGACGAGTACATCTCCTCCTCTCCCACCTGGGAGGTTCAACGCCCGTACTTTGTCCACCAGGCGCACTATGCCTTCACGCCGTTCAAGGGATTCCTGCATGGTTCGCAAAACCAGACCAGCATGAGCCTTATCGACGAGCACGGGCACACCGTCAATTCCCTCATCTGGTGGTCCATCCTCCCGCCGGGAACGGAATTGAAGTCAGACGCACTGGGCCGCAAGAGCCTTGACGTGACAGACGTCCCCGCCACCCCGGACGAAGAGTGGATGCCACCGATCGAGAGTGTCCTCTATAAGGTCATCTTCTACTACAAAAGCGCTACAAATGCCGGCGACTTCTGGATATCCGAGGCAAAAAGCTGGTCGAAGGATGTGGATCGTTTCGCCGAGCCAACCAGGCCAATCCGCGATGCGGTTTCCACCTTGATCGCCCCCGCCGATTCCGATCTAGAGAAGGCTAAGAAGCTCTATGTTGCCGTTCAGGCTCTCGACAACACCGACTATTCCCGCGCCAAAGAGAAAGCGGAGCTCAAGCAACTCGGCCTGCGTGCAGCCAAGCGTGCCGAAGACACCTGGTCACAGAAAAGCGGCTCCAGCCAGGACGTCGCCCTGCTCTACCTTGCTATGCTCCGTGCCGCGGGACTCACCGCCTACGATATGAAGGTCACCGATCGCGAAAAAAGAGTCTTCGATATGGGCTACCTCTACTTCGACCAGCTCACCGACGACATCGTGGTTCTCTCCATCGGCGGCAAGGATATCCTCCTCGATCCCGGCGAGAAAATGTGCCCCTTCCAAGCCTTGAGTTGGCGGCATTCCGGTTCCACGGGCATCAAGGAAAGCGCGGAGGGGCGCGCCATCGCCACTTCCGGGCTCCAGACCTACTCTGCCAACACCATCCTTCGCATAGGCGACGTCACCCTCGACGACCGCGGAGCTGTCACAGCCACCTTTCGATTTGTCATGACCGGCCAGGAAGCCCTCCGCTGGCGTCAGCAATCCCTTCGGTTCGACCTTGACGAGGTAAAGCGCCGGTTCGACCGGTGGGTCGAGCCCATGGTTCCCGAGGGCATCGAGGTCCACATCGACCACTTCCTGGCCCTCGACGCCCCCGACTCCAACCTCATGGCCGTCGTCAAAGCGAATGGGACTTTGGGCGCGGCAACCTCCAAACGCCTTCTCCTACCCGGCTTCTTCTTTCAAACCGCCGGCCGAACTCCCTTCGTCAATCAGGCCCAGCGGCTCGAACCCGTCGATATGCACTATGCCGAACAGGTCACCGACCAGATCGTCTATCATCTGCCCGCAGGGCTAACCGTGGAAAGCGCGCCACAGGAGACAAATCTCCCCTGGGAGCACCACGCCGCCCTTGCCACAAAGATCGCGGTTGTACCGGGCCAGGTCACGATTACCCGTCAATTTGTTCGCGGGTTCACATCGGTCAAACCCGAAGAATACTCCGACCTCCGCGCCTTCTACCAGAAAGTAGCCGCCGCAGACCAGCAACAGCTCGTGCTGACAACAGCTCCGGCGGCAAAAGGCAACTGAGCAGGCTGAAGTGCGATACACTTCAGGTAAAGACAAGCAAAGGAAAACTGCATGCGGATATCTGCCGTCAAGGGGCAATTGCTTCTATTCGTCGCCCTTTCCGCGCCTGCCCTCGCCCACGCCCAGTTTCAGCAGCCCACCAGAGAAGAACTCTCGATGACCGCCGACCCCAAAGCTCCCGGAGCTTCCGCGGCCTATCTGAATGTCACCGAGATCGCCGACAACAACATCGGCTTTCACAGCCTTTATGCGCGCATTAAAATTCTGGCGGAGAAAGGCGAAAGCCTGGCCACAGTCGAGATGCCCTACGAAAAAGACTTCGAAGGATTCGTCTACGAAGTCGCGGCAATCCAAGGCCGAACAATCCATCCCGATGGAACCATTGTGCCGCTCAATGGCAAGCCGGCCGACCTGCTGATTTCGCAAGTGGGCACCGACAAAGTCGCACACAAGGTGTTCACGCTTCCCGCCGTCACAGTCGGCAGCATTATTGAGTATTACTACCAGTTGCGCTACCGCGATGTTTGGGAGTATCCCCCCGCCTGGCATATTCAGCGCGACTACTTTGTTCACAAAGCCCACTACGTGTTCAACACCGCCACTGACTCCAATGTCGGTGTGTGGACTGTGCTACCCCCCGGCGTCAAGCTAAGCCCCGACGTCTTGAACCGCTTTTCGCTGGACATGGTGGATGTTCCCTCCGCTCCAAATGAGGATTGGATGCCGCCAATCGAAAACACGCTGTACCGCGCGCAGTTCTATATCCGCGAGTCAAATGACCCGGAAGTCTATTGGAAGACCGTAGGCGCCAAGTGGTCAAAGCTTGTCGATGAGTTCGCAAGTCCGTCCAAAGAGGTCCGCAATGCCGTAGCTGGAATCGTTTCGCCTGGCGACACTCCGCTGGACAAAGCCAAAAAACTCTACGCAGCTGTACAGGCGCTGGACAATACCGACTACTCGCGCGAGAAGAGCAAGTATGAACTGAAAGCGCTGAAGCTGAAGCAGATCAAGCACGCCGCCGATGTATGGCACGACAAGAGCGGTTCGGCCACCGAGATTGCGATGCTTTACCTGGCAATGCTCAGGGGCGCCGGGCTCCAGGCCTATGCCATGCGGGTGGTGGACCGCGACAAGGGACTGTTCGCATCAGGCTACATGTACTTTGATCAGCTCGACGACACCATTGTTCTTCTCAACATCGACGGCAAGGAAACTGTCCTCGATCCCGGCGAAAAAATGTGCCCCTTCGCGACCGTGAGCTGGAAGCATTCCGTCGCTAGCGGCATCCGCCAAAGCGCAAACGGCAGCGCTCTCGCAACTACGGCAAGACAAGATTACTTGGCAAACACCATCCAGAGGATTGCCGACATCGTTCTTGACAGCCATGGCGCAATCGACGGAAACCTTCGCTTCATAATGTCCGGCCAGGAGGCTCTCTACTGGCGTCAAAAGGCCCTCGAAAACGATGAGGCCGAGGTGAAAAAGCAGTTCGACGAGTGGATCGAGAACATGGTTCCCGATGGAGTTGCAGCCCACGTCGATCACTTTCTCTCGCTCGACGATCCCGACACCAACCTGGTGGCCATGATCAAAGCGCAGGGCACGGCAGGCACTGCCACCCCTAAACGCATCTTGGTTCCCATGCAGTTCTTTGAGTCGCGAGGCAGCCATCCCTTTGTCGATCAGGATAAGCGCCTTACTCCTGTCGACATGCACTACGGCGAGCAAATCAGCGACGATGTCACCTATAACCTGCCTCCTGGGCTTCAAGTCGAGAGTGCTCCCCAGCTTAGCAAGATTCCCTGGGAGGGCCATGCGGTTCTGCTCGTCAAGTCCCAGGCCGCACCCGGCCAGGTCACCATCACGCGCGCCCTGGTGCTCGCCTTCACCCTCGTCAGCAACGCCGAATACCAGGACCTCCGCGCCTTCTACCAGAAGGTGGCCGCCGCCGACCAGCAACAGCTCGTGCTGACAACAGCTCCGGCGGCGAAAGGCAACTGAGCAGGCTGAAGTGCGATACACTTCAGGTAAAGACAAGCAAAGGAAAACTGCATGCGGATATCTGCCGTCCGGAGCCAATTGCTTTTCATCCTCGCCCTTTCCGCGCCCGCCCTCGCCCGCGCCCAGTTTCAGCAGCCTACCCAGGAAGAGCTGAGCATGACCTCCGACCCCAAAGCTCCCGGCGCCGCCGCGGTCTACCTGAACATCGAAGAAATCACCAACGACCCCAAACACTTTCAAAGCTTCTATGCCCGGATCAAAGTGCTTCAGGAAAAGGGCAAGGAACTCGCTACGGTCGAAATACCTTACCTGCATGACCGCTCCTCCATCTCCAACATTGAGGCCCGCACCATCCACGCCGACGGAACCGTCATTCCGCTCAACGTAAAGCCCCAGGATTTGTTGATCGCCAAGACAGGCAGCTTCGCCGTCGGGCGCAAGGTCTTTAACCTCCCCAGCGTAGAAGTAGGCAGCATTCTTGAATACCGCTACACCCTCATTTACCCCGACCAAACTTACTCCGCCCCCTATTGGGAGCTTCAGAAGCAGTACTTTGTCCACCATGCAAAATACTTCTTTACGCCATTTGAGGGCTTCCTGAGAAATGGCTTAATCCAACCGGGCGAAATGAATCTCATGGACTCAAACGGTATACCGGCCAATACGCTCATCTGGCGGTCAAACCTTCCCCCAGGGGTTAAATTCATCGCAGACGTAATCGGCAACTACAAGGTTGAGCTCGCCGACATTCCTCCAAAACCGGATGAAGACTTTATGCCGCCAGTCCGAAGCATTCTTTATAGGGTGATCTTCTCCTACTCCAACTCGGAGGACCTGCAAAATTACTGGGTATTGGAGACCAAGCTGTGGTCCAAGCAGGTCGATCGCTTCGCCGAACCCAGCAAGGCAATCCACGATGCGGTCAACAGCCTGATTGCCCCCGGCGACAGCGATCTCGATAAGGCCAGGAAGCTTTACAAAGCCGTCCAGAACCTCGAAAACACCGACTTCTCCCGCAAGAAAGAAGAATCCGAACTCAAGCAACTCAAATTGAAGGCCGCCAAGCGCGCTGAAGACACTTGGACACAGAAGGGCGGTTCCAGCCAGGACATCGCCCTCCTCTACCTCGCCATGCTCCGCGCCGCCGGGCTTACCGCCTATAGCGCGCGAGTTGTCGATCGCGAAAACGGTGTCTTCGATTCCGGTCTTCTTAACTTCGATCAGCTCGACGACGACATCGTGATCCTCGCCACCGGAGGCCGGGAAATCCTCCTCGACCCCGGCCAAAAGATGTGCCCATTCCAGATCATTGCCTGGAGGCACTCGGGAGCCAGCGGAATTCGCCAGAGTCCTGACGGCCACGACGCGATCACCACCGCATTTCAAGACTACAGATCGAATACCCTGACCCGCATAGGCGACATCGCCATCGACGAGCACGGAGCCGCTACCGGTGCCTTTCGCTTCATCATGACGGGCCAGCAAGCCCTCCAATGGCGTCAGGCCGCCCTTGAATTCGATCTGGACGAGGTGAAGAAGCAATTCGACCGCACCCTCGGCTCCATCGTGCCCGAGGGCGTCGAAGCCCATGTCGATCACTTTCTTGGCCTCGACAACCCGGACGCCAACCTTATGGCCATGGTCAATGTGAGCGGTGTATTGGGCACGGCAACCTCCAAGCGCCTTCTGCTGCCCGGCTTCTTCTTTGAAAGCCTCGGCAAGCAGCCATTCATCGATCGGGAAAAGCGTCTGCTGCCCGTCGATATGCAATACGGAGAAGTGGTCGCCGATCAGGTCACCTACCACACGCCTCCCGATCTCTCCGTCGAAGGCTCGCCTCAGGACGCGAAGGTCGCCTGGAATGACCGTGGGGTTCTTGTAACTAAGACAATCGCGGTATCCGGCAGCGTCACCATCGGCCGGACCTTTGGCCGCGTCTTCACCGTCATTGAGCCCAACGAATACCAGGACCTTCGCGGCTTCTACCAAAAGGTCGCCGTCTCCGACAAGCAACAACTCGTCCTCACTGCATCCTCCTCCGCAGCGAAAGGCAACTGATGAACTCGCGTTCTCGCAGTCTTCCAGCTCTGGCCATTGTGGCCGCTTGCGTAGCCTTCACCGCCGCTCCTCCATCTGCCGCCGGAGAACATGCGCAACCCGCCCCGGATTGGGCGGTTGACGCCGCCAAGACGCCAACCCCAGCCACAGCCGGAAATGCCTCCGCCGTAATTCTTTTCGATGAGATCCTTATCACCGTCGACGACAAGAACCACGCTGTGGAGCGCGAGCGCAGCGCCGTGCGCATTCTCAAACCCCAGGGCCGCGGACATTCTCACTGCTCCATCGGCTACGACGTCGACGAAAAGCTTGACTACTTCCGCTCCTGGACCTTCACCCCCGAAGGCAAACAGCTTCAGGCCATGGAAACCGACTTCGCCGACTACGGCGCCTATGAAGCGCCAGTCCTCCAGTTCACTGAGCGCATCCGCACCGTCAATCCGCCCGCCAGCGATCCGGGCGCGGTCGTCGTTTGCGAAACCGAAGAGCACCTGCGCCAATACATGGACGAGGAGGACTGGCAGATCCAGTCTTCCATTCCCATTGTTTCCGAGGCCCTTGAACTTTCGCTTCCTCCTGGCGGCCATTTCGCCGAGTCCTGGGGCAAGTATCCCCCGGTGCAATCGTCCGAGATCGCAGCCAACCACCTTCGCTGGCAAATCCAGAATATGCCCGCTCTCGATCTTGAAAACATCTACGGCACTCCCGACTGGGGAGCCCTGGCCGCCAGAATGTCGGTCAAATGGGGCGACGCGGCGGTAAAAGGCGCTGACGCCCAGTGGCGCGAGATCGGCCTCTGGCAGGAGCAACTGGAGGAGCACCGTCCCGATCCCACCCCGGAAATCACCGCCAAAGCGCAGGAGCTTACCACCGGCGCACCCGATTTCTACACCAAACTCAGCCGCATAACCGACTACATACAGAAAAACATCCGCTACTTCATCGTTGCCAAAGGCATCGGCGGATGGCAGGCGCACTATGCCGCGGACATCTACCGCAATCGCTACGGCGACTGCAAAGACAAAACCACGATTCTTATTTCCATGCTCCAGTCCATCGGCATCCGCGCCCATTATTTACACGTCGATTCGCGGCGCGGCATCATCGATCCCGATGCTCCATCGCTGGTCGGGAATCACATGATCACCGCCATCGAGCTGCCCGATGGCCCGATCGATCCCCGCCTGATGGCAACCGCCAAGGCAGTCAACGGCAAAACCCTTCTCATCTTCGATCCCACCGACGAAGTAACCCCCGTCGGGCTCATTCGCTCAGCCTTGCAGGGAGCTTTTGGCAACATCTCCAACGGACCGGACAGCCAGGTTCTGCGCATGCCCGTGCTTTCTGCTGAATCGGGCGGCCTCAGCCGCAAAGGCTCCTTCACCCTCACCGCCGACGGCGCGCTGGCCGGAGATGTGAATGAGGTATTCACCGGCGACGATGCCGCCAATGAGCGCTGGCGAATCAAGGAAACCGACTCCAAGGAGCTCCACGAGTCAATCGAACGGGCGCTTGGTTCCGATCTGCCCGGACTGGCTTTCAAAGGATTCGAATTCCACCAGACGAACGATCTCGACAAGCCCGTCAACCTCGATCTCCACCTGGCGGCATCCAACTATGCCCACCCCGCCGGCACGCTTCTGCTGCTGCGCCCCCGCGTACTCGGGTCCCATGTCCGGTCGGTCCCCGACGTCATGGAGGGAAAGCACCGTACCTACTCCATCGAACTCGGTCACCCCGGCCATTTCCACGACAGCTTCGATATCGCCATCCCCGCCGGCTACGTCGTCGATGAGACCCCTGACCCCGTGAACATCGATCTCGACTTCGCCAGCTACCACTCGTCGGTCTCAGCCAAGGGTGGTCTGCTGCACTACGAGCGCGAATACGTTGTTCGCCAGGTCGAGATTCCTCCCGACAAAGCCTCGTCCTTCCGCCTGCTGGAGAGCGCCATTCTAGGCGACGAAAAAGGCACCGCCGTGCTTAAGAAGCAGTAGGTCGAAGATTCCGAGATCGAAAACTCCGGCGGGAGCAGGGGCCTCAAGCCCCCGAAAAGAGGCGAAAGGCAAGGCCCTCAAGTCCGGGCTCTATGCCATTTCCAGCCAGTCACCACTGCTTGCGCGGAGCCCACCCTTTTCTATTTCACTTTTTCACTGTTCCTCACACCCCTGCCCCGCACCCAGAGCAGAACCGCGCGCCCGCCGGATTGGTCTGGCCGCAGCGCCCGCAAGCGACAATCGTGGCCGGCTCAGCGGAAGCGGAGTTGCCCGCTCCCGGCATGTTCACCGTCACGTTCAGCGGCTGGTTCCAGCCCGGCATCGGAATGCCCAGCGCGGCCGCAATCCCCGCAGCCTGGATGGCGTTGAATTCGCGCACCCGGCCCGGCATGAAGAAGCACTCGATGAATCCGAGAATGGAAGTAATGCCCGTCCAGCAGAAGATGCAATAGACAATCCCCAGCCCGGTGCGCCGCAGATAGAAGTGGTGGATACCGAAGGTTCCCAGGAACAGCGCCAGCAGAATACCTACAACTTCGTCGCGGCGAACCGCCTCATAATGCTGGTAAAAAACTGCCTGCGGGTTGAAATACGACTGGCTGCTCATGGCTGATTCCTCTTACCTTCAAGATACGCAACCGGGATCGCCGGGGTTCCTGGACCATCAAGCCCCGGCCCCTCTTTGCTGTCATTCTGGAGCGAAGCGAGTCGAGGGACCTGCGTCTCGTCAACCTGTCGAAGAGCTGAGATTCCTCGAACCCCAATTCGTCCCGCCATGGCGTAGCATCAAATCCATGATGGATGCGCATACCTCTTCCGCCGCTGCCAGCGGCACATTTCTCATCGGCGGCGATCTTCCCGTTCACCGGCTGGGCTACGGAACCATGCGCCTGGTTGGCGACGGCGCGTGGGGAGAGCCTGCCGACCCAGATGAGGCACGCCGCGTTCTCCGTCGGGCCGTCGAATTGGGCGTCACCCTTATCGACACGGCCGACGCATACGGCCCGGAGATTGCCGAGCGGCTCATCGGCGAGGCGCTGGCGCCCTATCCGGCAGGTCTGGTCATCGCCACCAAGGGCGGCATCACCCGCCAGGGCCCGGCCAAAACCGAGTATGTGGGCCGCGCCGGCTATCTCATCCAATGTGTGGAAATGAGCCTGCGCCGGCTCAAACTGGAGCGCATCGATCTCTACCAGCTCCACCGTATTGACCCGCGCACCCCGCTTGAAGAGAGCCTTGGAGCGCTCAAACGGATGCGGGAGCAAGGCAAAATCCGCCATATCGGCTTGAGCGAGGTCACCCCTGCGGAAATCGAAGACGCGCGCAAAATCGTCGAAATCGTTACTGTCCAGAATCGATACAGTCTGGCCGATCGCCGCCACGAGCAAACGCTCCGCTATTGTGAGCAGCAAGGCATCGGATTCCTGCCCTGGTATCCCATCGCCGGCGGCAAGCTGCTCAAGCCCGACCATCCGTCCGCGCAAGCGCTGGGCCGCATTGCCGCCGCGCATTCGGCCACGCCCGCGCAATTGTCTCTGGCGTGGCTGTTGCAGCGTTCGCCTGTCATGCTGCCCATCCCAGGAACCTCAAGCGTCGTCCACCTTGAAGAGAACATCGCCGCCGCAAATCTGAAACTGCCCGCGGAGGAGTGGGCGGAGTTGGAAGCGGCAGCACAGGCCTAACCAACCTGTCAAAAATTTGGCGCTTTGAGAGGGCGCGGCCTCAGCCGTGCCGCAAATGCCGCAAAATGAACATCGACTTTGCTCAGGCAAGTAGCCTGGACCATCAAAGCGCTGTGGTCTTGTAACAGTCCGCCACCGGTGTGTCCGACCCGCGATGGATGAAACGGGGTGTCTTGTGTCGTAGAGTTTTATTGTGCGATCGGCGCAGAGGTCGATCATTCCCCGGTGCGGAAGTGCCCGTGTAACAGCCGGACACCGAACCCTTGAGTACCCCGTATTGTAGCCAGCCGGAGGCACCAGTCCGCTGAGTGCGCTTGTTAGCCCAACTTCCGCAGTTGGAACGGCAAGTCTTTTATTTTCAGCACGGGTTTCCTGAAGTCTTCACTACAAGTCCGCAAATTCGATGTGGTTTGGGATTTCGAGGCCGAGGCGTTGCAGCAAGATTGCCTGGTGTTCGGCGGGGCGGCTGACGCATCTTTTGCGAATCGCGACGCCGGCGCGTGTGGGCAGCACGACATCGACCAAAGAGATTTGTTGCAGCTCGGCGAAGATCTTGCGCGGCTCGTCGCCAAGGCCGGCACGATGGCGCCACGCTGTTTTGCAAGGGGGTAAGTCTTCACTACACGCCACTTCACGATGATTTGTACTCAGACTCAACAGCCAGATTCAGAAACAAAGAATCTTGCTCCCGGCCATCCCCAGATTCGCGGCCAAACCCTACGTAAAATAATCCTAAAAACCGCAGTTGCCTAGCAAAAGAGCGCCTGTATCGAGTCGTTTTCGGGGCCTGCGGGGGATGATTCTGGCCACGATATAGTTCAGCAGGATCTTCCATCTGTTCAGGGTCGGCAACTGCTCCGCAACTCGTCTGACGTGGCTTATGGCTGCTCTGATATTGGCGACGAACATCATCAAGGTTGTCCTGGCGGCGTGCATCGGCGTCAGGTAGAGTGTTGTTTGTCCTGCGTGCTGGATGGCTCGTCCCACCGAGGCTAGCAGCAATGCCCTGCTGGTAATGGCCTCCATCCGGGCTTCAGGTCTAGCCGCCCGGCAGTACCAGCTCCACCAGTTGTAAACCAGGGCCACGGCGCGAGCGCTGGTCTGGCAGCGCTCGATGTCCTGGGTGGTAAAGCCGCCCCAGCCCCATTGGTTCTTCAACTCGTCGAAGCCGTTCTCCGCGTCGGCCCGGTCGCGGTATAACTGCGCCATCGACTCCAGCGGGTAGCTGCTGTTGGTCACCAGCACGGCGTATTCCCACAGTTCGACATCTTGATCGGGAAGCAGTAACTCCATCTGCCCCTCGGCGGCCTTGCGCGTAAGCGCCACATCGGACTTGGCTGGCCGGCGCAGAATCACTACCCGCCGCGGCTTATCCCATCCGGCTAGCTTCAAGGTATCTTCCACCGCGCTCCAGCCCTGATCCAAAGGTCCGGGCGCAGTCCAGTCCTTGCGGGCAAACTGGCGCATCAACAGCTTCTTGACGCCGCTGGTCTGGCGCAGCTTGAAAAGATAAGGCTGGCCGCGTGTTTCCAACTCGGCGATGAAAGGCTCGTTGCCGAAACCGCAGTCGCCGCGCACCAAGGCGGGCAAGTTCTCCGGGCTCAGGCTGTCCAACAGATCGCTCAGTCCAGGGCGCGCGTGGGCCGCCGTGTGTTCTTTGCCGGGGCTGACAACCACGTCGAGAACCATCCGCAAGGGACTCACGAAGTAAGTATGCAAAGCGTGGCTGGGACGGCCCGGCTTGTGCGGGTTGTAACTTACATCGGCTCCGCTCTGCTTGCCGAACAGCGTCTTGATGGTGGTGTCGATGTCCAAAATCCACGGCGTGCCGAGAGCCGCCTCGACACTGGCGAGAAGTTGCGGGCGCAGCCAGTTCCTGCTCTGGTCCGCGCTCATCCGCGCCAAGGCCCTGCGCAGCGCGTCCTCGCTGACGATTTTTCTCATGCCAAGAAGTTGCGGACTGACCCCGTCGCCGCGCAGTCCGGTGATATGCGCGTAGCGATGGTGACCGGCGAGGATCGACAGGAACCAGGTGCCCAGAACGTCCCGCTTTTGGCTGGCGTTGCCGCTGCTGTAGGTCAGCGGGCAACTCGCCACCCAGGACTCGTAGACCCCGGCGGTGGCAAGAAACTCGGCGAAAAATGCCAACTGGGCGTTGGGCGTCGCGCTGGCTTCGTAATCCCAGCGTATGTGGATCCGGCCGCCAGGCGTCTCGACCGAAAACGACTCCAACTCCGCACCATAAGCGGAAAGCTCTGCCCCTGACGACTCACCCATCGGGTGACACCCCCCATGACCTTCAAACCCGCTACCAGTCTACAGATTCGACGTTTTCAACGATTCAACTGCCGAAAAGAGGATCATATCCAGTACAGCGCTAGCTCGGCTTCAGTTACGGAAGCACCAGTACTTCCACGCCCGAGGCCGCGCCTTGTTGCCGGAACACCCGCTCGGTAGCCTTTTGAAACTCTTCCGGCTTTGCGTTGGGAATGTCGGTGAACGTCTGCGGATTGCGGTCGGTCAGCGGAAACCACGAACTCTGTACCTGCACCATCACGCGATGACCGCGCCGGAATGTGTGGAAGAGATCGGGCATGGTGAAATTCACGTCGGTTTCCTGGCCACGATTCAGCGGCTCGGGCTTCTCCCAACTGTTTCGAAATTTTGCCCGGAAAGGTTCTCCTCGCAGCAACTGCTGGTAGCCGCCCATGTGCAGCGGCGGAGTGTCGAGGATGCGTTTGCCGCTGCTCGATTTCTCGTCAGCGGGAGGATCGCTCTCCGGGTAAACGTCGATGAGCTTGACATCGAAATCGGAGTCCGTGCCGGAACTGGCGATCTTCAGTCGTGGCGAAATGGGACCGGCGATGGTCAGGTCTTCCTCCAGCGGATCGGTCTCGTAAACCAGCACGTCGGGCCGGTAACTGGCGAAGCGCTGATCGTCCACCATGTAGCGCTGCGGCACCGTGTCGGTGGTGTAGCCAACAAACGGAACGGGATGGGCGGGGTCGCTCAAGTACTCGTCAACGCCTTTTGCTGCCGAGGGAGGATCGAAGCTCAGCTTCCCGTCGGCGTGGAAGTAGAGAGTCCTCGAAGTGGTGCCCTTCGGCGGCCATGCATCGAAGCTGCGCCAAACGTTGGTCCCGGTTTCAAAGACCACTGCCTTGGGCTGCACGGCTCCCTTGCCTTTCAGATAATGCTCGAAAAAAGGGAATTGAATGCTGGCGCGAAAGTACTCGCTCGTCTTGGCATTGAACTGCACATCGCCCAGATGGCTGCCGTCGCCCCGCGCCCAGCCGCCGTGAACCCATGGGCCTTCCACCAGCGTTGTCGGTGTCGCGGGGTTGAATTTGTTGATGGCGTAGAAGGTTCGATACGGACCGCTCAGGTCTTCCGCGTCATACCAGCCGCCAACCACAAGCACAGCGCACCTCACATTCTTCATGTGCCGCGAAAGATCGCGCGCCTGCCAGTAAGCGTCGTAAGTATCGTGATTGGCCTGGTCGTTGAAAAGCCAGTTCGAGCCTTTTAGATATAACTTGTCGAGGTTGGCGATGTTACCGGCCTGAAGATAGAACTGGTAACTGTCCGGCGTGCCGAAGTCGAATGGTACGGGGGGCTTTGGAGTCTGCGGTTCTGTTTGCGGATGGAAGAAAGGTGCGTAGAAGCCGAAGTTGGCCGACAGCATAAAGGCTCCGCCATGATAGGAATCGTCGCCCAGAAACAGGTCGGTCATAGGCGCTTGCGGGCTGGCTGCCACCAGCGCTGGGTGCGAGTCGATAATTGAGGCCGAAGTATAAAATCCGGGGTAAGAGATTCCCCATATCCCCACCTTGCCGTTGTTGTTGGCCACATGTTTCACCAAAAACTCGATGGTGTCGTAGGTGTCTGACGAGTCGTCCACGTCCTTGGGAGATTTTTTCTCGTCGATGTGCGGAGTCATCTCCATAAAACTCCCCTCGCTCATCCAGCGTCCGCGCACGTCCTGGTAAACAAAGATATAGCCGCCCTTCTCGAATTCCTCACTCGGGCCCAGGTGCGTCGGATACTGGTCTTCTCCGTAGGGAGCGACGCTGTAGGGAGTGCGATCCATCAGGAACGGATACGGCCCCGCGGCAGCATCCTTGGGCACATACGCTGCGGTAAACAGGCGCTTCCCGTCGCGCATGGGGATGCGGAACTCGTACTTGGTATAGTGTGCGCGGACGTATTCGTCTGTGGGCGCGGGAGTCGCCGGCTGCTGGCAAAGTGCGGCTGGGATTCCCAACAGAAGAACGGCCAGAGCAACAAACGGGAAGAAGCGCGATTTGAGCATCGGCACCGAATGTCTCCTTTGAGTTTTAAGTTGTCAGGGAACAGTTGTAAGTTGTCAGTTCTCAGTTGTAAGTGGACTGCTACTTGTTTTGAGCGATGGCGGGCGTTTGTTCGAGCACCTGCGGACGCCATCGAGCACAGAACACTTTCAACTTAAAACTTACTACTGAAAACTGACAACTTACAACTGAGAACTAACCACTAACCACTAACCACTTCCCCCCTACTCCTCGTCCTCCTTCGCCTCCGCCGGCGCCTTCTCAGGAACCGTCAACGGCTTGGTAATGTCGTCGAGATAGGCTGGCACGGCCTCCACGCGTTCCAGCGCGGGAAAGCGCTCGCCGTCGTGATAGTTCACATCCACCAGGGAGACAAACGAGTCAGCCTGCACAATAAGATGTATCGGCTCGGTGCCGCCCTTTGCCTCGCGGATGGCCGCTCGCAGCGCATCGGCGGAGAAAACGTGTCCGTTCACGGCGATGACCTTTTCGCCGGGCGCCAGCCTCGCCTTGTCCGCGGGCCCTCCCCAGCGCACGTCCGCAATCTCGCCCTCATCTCTGATTCGCAGCCCAATCGAGAACCAGCAGTCCGGACCCTTATATTGTTGCGGCGCCACGGTCGCGAGCGTGCGCTCAACGGCATTGGGCTTGTCTTTGAAAACCAGCTTGTAGCCGCCCTGCTCAATGCCGGCCACATCGGCCCTCAGGTTGATCTTGTCTACCCGATCATGCAGGAACGCAGCCCAGTCGTAAGGCACAACGGCGTTCAGATCCGCGACCAGCTCATCGAACGTGTAGGTCACAATCAGCGGTCCCGTTTCTCCGCCCTTGCCCAGGAAAATCTTCTGGAAGTCGTCCAGCGATTCTTTGTTCTGCGTGAGCTTGCGGATCAGCGTGTCCGCGTCAAGCCACAGCAGTTCGCCCTCGTCGTAGTAGTCCTGGCCGCGCTTCCAGTTTCCCCACGCAGGACTGCCTGTGCGCAGGATGCTCGCGGAAATCGCAGTGTCCTCAGTCGAGCGCCACTGCCGCCCTGGGCGATTGTCCAGACCGGCCGCGGTAATGGCCAGCATGTCGCGATACTGGGCCTGCGAAATAATCCCGGTGCGCGCGGCCAGCATATCTCCCAGATACTGCGTCATTCCCTCGTAAACCCACAGCAGAGCGCCCTGTTGCGCGGTGGCAAAGTCAGGCTGATACAGCCCCACAGGCCGCCGGTACTTGCCGTTCCACGAGTGCGTGAACTCGTGCGGCAGCAGATCGGCCTCCATTAGCTGATGCGCATCGTCGGCGTACCCCTTTTCCTCAACGCCGTTGTCCGACGACTGCCCGTGCTCCAGGCCCTCGTCGCCGGCTCCATCCGATAGCGTCAGCAGGAAGTGGTAGGCGTTGTAGTGATGCGATCGATAAAGGGCGCCTGCTTCGCGCACCAGGTTGTTCAGTTCGGCCAGCAGCGATGCGCGCAGGTTCGAGTCTTCTGGCGAATCGGAAACCACATCGATAAAATGCTTCGGTGAAATCTCCGGGGCGAGAGCAAACTCGTGAAAGTACTGCCCGGTGATGACCGGCGAATCCTCAAGTTGTTCCACGTTGGTGGCCGCATAGCGCGTGGTTGATCCCACGGCCGGAACCGGGTAGTGACCGGAGCCGATGGGCGTAAGCGCGGTGCCGATGCCCCAGCCCGCCGGAACAATCAGCGACGCCTGAATGGGAATGTCGCGAACCGCCGTCTTGGCCGGGTACAACAGCAGCCGCTCCCACTCCAGCACTGCCATCTTCTGGCTCACACGCTCCGTCACAATGCAGTCCAGATGGGCGTGGATCGTAGCCACGCCTCTCGGCACAACCAAATGGAACTGGAACAGGTCCACATCGTCGCGCCGCCACTGGATAGGTTGTCCATTGGCCGTGAACACAACGCCGGTAATTGAGTCCACCGGGCCGGTGGGCCGGTGGTTGCCCGGAATCCACTGCGGTGTGGTGAGCGTGAGCGGCCCCGCGGTCACCGGCAAATCGATCTCCGCGTGATAGAGCTTTCGAGGCGCGTCCGACAGGTCGGCAACAATCTGGATCGGGGCACTCTGCGCCAGTGCGGGGACGAATGCGCATGCAAGGAAAAGAGCTTGCGGCAAGGAAGCGGAAAGGCGGAACAGCCTGGTCATCGGCGGCGATATCTCCTCAGGTTTCAGCTTACCGCAGCACACGCGAGTCTCGGCATTTAGCTCATGCTGTCCTCAGGATGTCTCGCAAATATTGCCGGCTGATAATTACACGGTCGATTACTCGGCAAAGGTCTCCGCAAGCGCAGCCAGCACCTCCTTCAAAGTCTCCGGAGCAATCCCACCGGAGCGTTTCAATAGGCGTGTCTTGTCGACGGTGCGAATCTGGTCCAGCAGAATCAATCCATCCTTGCCCGCATGATGCACAGCGATGCGAAATGGGGCAGGACGGCTCCCGGTGGTCATCGGAGCCACAATTGCGGTCCGCAGATAATCGTGCATCTCCGGAGGAGAAATCACCACACAGGGTCGCGTCTTCTGAATTTCGCTCCCAACGGTTGGATTCAGGTTCACCAGCCAAACCTCGCCGCGCTTCACCGATCCAGGCTGCCCAGGCCCGCTCTTCACCACACCAACTCCGCGTCGCCCTCATTGGCAAAATCCGGCATCACCAGCGAATCGCCGTCGCAAGCCGCCAACTCCGCGCTGGCCGCAGCCCAGCCAGCGCGCGGCTCGGCTTTGGGCCGCCGCAGAACCACCGCATCTCCCTCCACCAGCATCTCCGCCTGATCCACCAGCCCCACCTGCTGCAGCAGCGGCTTGGGAATCAAGACACCCTGCGAGTTTCCCAATCGCCGAATAGTTATGAGCATGTCGCCCTCCATGTAACAACAATGTTACCACGAAGCGGTGGAATGCCAAATTGACGAAAAGGTAGGTGATGGTGCGATTCCGGCTTAATCAGGGCACACCTTGGCCGGTCCTTCACTCATCAAGCAATAGCGCCCCTTCAGGGAGAATTTCCCGCTCGTTGTTACAAGGGAAGAACTGCGTGATGCAGGAGAAGCGAAAATCCATCAATCTATCCCGCTCAGATTCGGTCTCCTGCGTCGTAAAGGAGACCATGATTCCGTATGGCCCCTTGTATCTCCGAGCGTTCCGAAATGGATGAGATGAATTAATATGCTCCAGGTCATAAGTGACGCGGAATTGGTCCTTTTCCCCCGCGGAGACTGTCAAACTCGGGACATATGCCCCTTCTCGGAGATACCAATCGCGCACTGGAAGCTCGACCTCTTCTGCGTACCACCGTTGCACAATGACGCCATGCTCGACATTCACTCCGGCACCCACCACTGAGTCCCGTAGACCTACGCAGTCCAGCACTTTCGGTAGCCAGTCTTTTGCTTTGTCGTCTGGGCTCGCACGGAGGAACTCGGGAAGTGTATGCCGAATCGAAAGATTGAGGTAGCAGCGGGTGCCGTTGTCCCCACACTCCGTCGCTAAAACTCCGCGATTCGCCCATTTCCGCAGAACCGATTCCGCTTCCACAGATGAATGGCCCACATTGATTGTTTTCAAGTCTGCGAGGAGCTGTTCTGCCTGCCACCGAAGGCGCCACTGCGAAATCTCTGCAAAGACCCAACCAGCAATTAGCAAACACAGTGACAGCATGATGATTCGACGCGACCAACGGAGGGCTGTCTTCATACTCGCCTCGAAGATAATCTTTGGAACTGACTTGCAATTGTCTCACTTCGGCTGCCAGCGGCACCAAGTTGGACAGTTCCGGCAGGTTGGTCGGAAATCCTGAAACTGTATCATCAAGGAATACGACGCAATCGATGTGAGGACGGTTCAATATGCATCTGAGACCAATAAAAACTGACGCCGACCACGAGGCCGCCCTCAAGGAAATCGAGCGCCTTTGGGATTCTCGGGAAGGCACCGCCGACGGAGACCGCTTGGAGATTCTCATAACCTTGGCGGAAGCCTATGAAGAAGCCCATTTCCCCATGGACCTGCCCGACCCTATTGAAGCCATCACGTTCCGTCTTGAACAGCAAGGCGAGGACAAAAGAGCGTTGGTTGGAATCATCGGCAATCGAACCCGCGTCTATGAGGTTTTGCGACGGGTTCGTGCCCTGTCGTTGACCATGATTCGGCAGTTGAACAAGCATCTCAAGATTCCAGCCGAAGTCCTCATCCGACCCGTCCGCTCCCGGAAAAGGAAGCAAGCGGCATGACAATGGTCGTGAAGGCGCCCGGTTGAGTTCAACGCAACCGCTCCCTTTACCCCTTCTTGATTGCTCCTTTAGCCCCCACGTGTTAAAGCTAAAGTACAGGGTACAAGCGGAATGGGCTTGCCACTCGGAACAGCACGGTTGCGGCGCGCTCTCCTCCATGGCTCAAGTTCATCCCCACCGGCGCCCTGAATCCGCGGTAAAGGAAACCCCAGTTCGCCATGAGCGCCGGCCTTCCAATCGAAATGGATACGCTTTTCGGAGACTACCCGCTCGACCGGGCGTTCGACGAAATGCGCGAACCCGGCGGCGAGTTGCGCGAGCACTACCGGGCACTGGCCGAGACCCTGGCCGGACTGCCCGCGGAGGAACTCCAGCGGCGCAAGCAGTCGGCGGACCTGTCGTTTCTTACCCAGGGCATCACGTTTACCGTCTACGGGCGCGACGAGGGCACTGAGCGTATCTTTCCCTATGACCTGCTGCCCCGCATTATTACGGCTCAGGAGTGGGACCGGATCGAGCGCGGCCTCACCCAGCGCATCACCGCACTCAACCTCTTCCTGCGCGATGTGTACTTCGACGCCAAGATTCTCAACGACCGTGTGGTGCCGCGCGAATTGGTATACAGTTGCAAACACTACCGCCGTCAGATGCGGGGCTTGCAGGTTCCGCGCAACGTCTACATCTCGGTGGTTGGGTCTGACCTGCTGCGCCTCAATACCGGCGAGTTCGTGGTGCTTGAAGACAACCTGCGCGTTCCCTCCGGCGTAAGCTACATGCTTACCAATCGCCGCGTCATGAAGCGCACGTTTCCCCAGCTCTTCCACAGCTACGGCGTGCGGCCCATCGAGCACTATCCGCAGGTGCTGCTGGCCACGCTGCGCTCGCTCGCTCCCGAAGGGCGGCCCGAGCCGAACATTGTTCTCCTTACGCCGGGCGTCTTCAATTCGGCCTACTTCGAGCACACCTACCTGGCGCGCCAAATGGGCATCGATCTGGTCGAAGGGCGCGACCTCGTGACCCACGACAACATGGTCTACATGCGCACCACCGACGGTCTCAAGCGTGTCGATGTCATCTATCGCCGCGTCGACGACGACTTCAGCGATCCGCTGGTATTTCGCGGCGACTCCATCCTGGGCTGCGGAGGGCTCTTCAACGCCTATCGCGCCGGCAACGTCACGGTCACCAACGCCTTCGGCACCGGACTCGCCGACGACAAGGCGCTCTATGCCTATGTGCCGAGCATCATAAAGTACTACCTGAATGAGGATCCGATTCTTCCCAACGTGAAGACCTTTCTGCTTACCGAAGACAAGGAGCGCCAGCACGTCCTGGCCAATCTGGATAAGCTGGTGGTCAAGGCGGTGGGCGAAAGCGGTGGCTATGGAATGCTCATCGGCACGCAATCCACGGCCCGACAGCGCGAGGAGTTTGCCCGCCAAATCGAAGCCAATCCGCGCAACTACATCGCCCAGCCCACGCTCGATTTTTCCCGTGCTCCGTGCCTCATCGGCAATCACCTAGAGCCGCGCCACGTCGATCTGCGGCCCTACATACTATTCGGCGACAAGGTAAACATCGTGCCCGGAGGCCTGACCCGCGTAGCTCTGGAAAAAGGATCGCTGGTGGTTAACTCATCCCAGGGCGGCGGCAGCAAAGACACCTGGGTTTTGGAACAGTAGCGCAACACTGAGTTAGGGAGAATACCCGCGATGCTTTCGCGCGTTGCCGACAGTCTTTACTGGATGAGCCGCTACCTTGAGCGGGCCGAGAATACCGTTCGCCAACTCGACGTGACCATGAGCCTGCTGCTCGATACAGGCGGCAGCAGCCCTGAAGTTCGCTGGCAGCGGATGATGGCTTCGCTCGGCAAGCCGGCCGGCATGGAGTGGAAAGACGATCTGGACGCCATGGCTCGTTCGCTGGTGTTCGACAGCCTCAATCATGTTTCGGTTACGTTTTGCGTCAACTGGGCACGCGAAAACGCGCGCCAGGTGCGTGAAGAGATCTCCACCGAGCAATGGCAGCGCCTCAACCGCCTCTATCATCAAATGCACTCGCCCCACACCCAAACCCAGTTCCGCTCGAATATCAACGATGCGCTGGCCTCGATTGTCGATGGTATTCACCTCTTCAAGGGAGTCAGCGACACTACCATGATCCATGGCCAGGGCTGGCAGTTCATGCGCCTGGGCCGATACCTCGAAAGAGCCTACGCAACCGCGACACTCCTTGAGGTCTACCAGCCGGAGGTGTTCCATGGGCAAGACCGCGAGCACTCCGGCTACCAGTACCTCGAGCTGGTAGGGTTGCTGCGTTGTTGCACATCGTTTGAAGCCTACTGCCAGGAATACACCGCCGACCTTGCTTCCGACCGCATTCTCGAGTTTCTCCTTCTCAATCGCGATTTTCCCCATGCCATCCGCTACTGCGTTGACAGCATGCGCCACGCCGTCGAATCCGTCCAGCGCACCGGCGGCCGGCGCGCTCCGGAAGAACTCACCTCGGTCATCGGCCGACTGCACGCGATGCTAAGCTTCACCACCATTTCAGACATCCTCTCCGGCAACCCGGCCGCATTCCTGCACAACATTCGCGAGCAGTGCATGACCATCCACGAACTTATCTACCGTTACTATGTCCATTACTCCATCCAATCCGCGCTGGCTGTTTAACGGGGAACGAGCATGAACTTCTATTCCATCCGCCACCTTACGCGCTTCCGCTACTCTCAGCCCATCAGCGAGAGCATCATGGAGACGCGCATGCACCCGCGTTCCGACTCCAATCAGCATTGCCTCACGTTTTCGCTCTCCGTCAGCCCGCGTTGCCGCGTCTTCAGCTACCGCGATCACCTGGGCAACAACGTGCAGCACTTCGACATTCCCGGCGAGCACACGCAACTTGTCATTGTTGCCGAGTCGGTCATCGAGCAGCAGTCTCTGCCCGACGTGCCTCACTTTCTCTCCCCCGATGCCTGGGCCGTACTTGACGACATGGTCGAGGCCGGCGACTACTGGGAGATGCTGCTGCCCTCGACCTTCGCCGTCGAAACGCCGGCGGTCGCGCTGCTGGCCAAGCAGATGGGCGTCACTCGCCGCGACGATCCGCTGATGCTGGTGCAGGAGCTGAACCAGCGCCTCTTTGAATACTTTGAATATGTGCCCCAGCACACGCGCGTGGACTCGCCCATAGACGAAGCCATCGTCAGCGGCAAGGGGGTTTGCCAAGACTTTGCCCACACCATGATCGCCCTGCTGCGCCATGTTGGCATCCCGGCTCGCTACGTCTCCGGCTACCTCTACCGCAGTCGCGAAGACCACGACCGCTCCACTCCCGACGCCACGCACGCATGGGTAGATGTGCTCATGCCCCATCTTGGCTGGGTCGGCTTCGACCCGACTAACAATCTTGTCGCTCATCACCGCCACATCCGCACCGCCGTGGGCCGCGACTACGCCGATGTCCCGCCCACTCACGGCATCTTCCGCGGAAAAACCGAGAGCGAGCTCTATGTGGCCGTGCATGTCGAGGCCAGCGAGACAGCCCCCGCCCTCGACCGCAAAATGCCCATCCCCGAGGACTGGAGCGTCCTGGTGGAGCGCGCCCAGCAGCCCCCGGAGGAAACCATCCCACTCATCGATATGCAGCAAATGCAACAGCAACAATAGTGCAGCTCCGGCCCCTTAACAATATCTGTCATCATGAGCGCAGCGGAAGGACCTGCTTTTCGTGAACCTGTCGCAACTCACCCTTCGCGCCCTCATTCGTCCATACGTTAGATTTCCCCTGAATCCCATCCATCGAGGCCCCGCCCCATGAAAAAGCTGCTCGCCCTCTTCGTCCTCGCCATTCCCCTGGCCGCTTCCGCCCAAAGTCCCAAACCGCCCACCACGCTACGCGGCGTGCTGCTTGAGCAACTCCACACCACGCACGATCAGGAAGAATGGTTCGTCCCCGCGAACATCGCCGTGCAGGGTCTTACCGCGGCGCAGGCTCAATGGAGCCCCGGGAAAGGCAACCACTCCGTCGGCCAACTGGCATACCACCTCTGGTACTGGGACGTGCGCGCGCTCCAACAGTTCAATGGCGAGAAGCAGGCCCCGTTCGACGGTAACAACAACGAGACTTTTGACAACTTCACCCCCGCGCAATGGGACGACCTGGTGAAGAAGCTCGACCAGGTAATGATCAATTGGGAAAAAGCCGTGGAGACAGCCGACGACCAGAAGCTGGCCGCGAATGCGTCGTTGATTGCGCACGTGGGAGCGCACAACGCCTACCACATCGGGCAGATTCTTTACGTGCGCAAGCTACAGGGAGTTTGGGATCCGAACAAAGGCGTCAAGTAGATCTGGCGCAGTCAGCGCAGATGCCAAACCTGCCAAAAAATGCGCCGTGCCCCATCCATTCGCCTTTTTCTGGCGAATGGGTGGGCGACCACAAAGCTCAACCCCGCGGCCTTGTCCGGCCTGTATATCCTTCTATGCAGTCAGCGAAGGCACGTCCAGAGTATCGCGGTCCCAGCGGGCGCAATTCGCAGCCGCCTCATAGGTGCTTTGCAGAAACTGGAGCAGTGCCGCATCCGGATCGGGCGAAAGGCGCATGGCCTCGTACGGGAACACGAATTCGCCAAAGCTGGCGTTGAAGCGGGCCTGCGCCGGCGCAATAGGATACTGCGCGTAGCCGGGCGGTTCCGGATAGGCATAACTGTAAAAGAAAGGCTCAATGCCGGGTGCGCCGGGCCAGAATCCGCAACTGCTCACCTCGTGCGAATAAGCATCGCGCGTTACCCGATCGCACAATCCAGGCATGCTGGGATGCTCCGGTGCTGTGCGGCCGGAAAAGCGAGTACAGGCCAGATCCAGCGCGCCCCAGAACAGATGGATGGGGCTAACCTTGCCCCTGAATGCTCCACGAAAAACACTGAAAACACGCGTGGTTTGCAGCAAAACCCGCCAGAAACGCCGCGCGAACTCGGCGTCGTAGGCGCAGTGAATCCGATCCTGCGCAAAAGGGATGGGATTCGCGACCTCGCACGGCATTTGCCAAATGCGCACCGGCGTTCCAAGGCTATCGAGCGCGGCCATCGCCTCACCGTAAAACTCGGCCACCGACATGGGCCGCAGAATGACCGCGCGCCGCTCGCCATTGCTGGTTTGGGCCACAAGCTCGTGATCGAGAAAATCGAAATCGATCTGCAACATGCGAGATCCATGGCTCATCGGCAAAGTGGTGAGCCCGCGAACGGTGGGGTAGAGCGTCACGTTCCAGGTGTGGTTGACGTGCGGCGTCAGTGCCAGCCGCACTTTGCCCACAATCTGCATCCACATCTGCAATGTTGCGCAGGTGTCGCTCCACTCGCTCTGCGGCAGCTCCGGCCACACCTCAGGCTGTCGTGTCAGGGAATCGGTCTCGCTCATCTTCCGCCTTGCTCCTGCACCATCGTAATTGCAATCTCCGATTGAAATCGCGAAGAAAATGAAAAGGGCGCCCTGGTATTCGCCAGGACGCCCAATCCGGTTTAACGCTCAGTTGCGGATTTAGTTGAAATTCCCGCCCGGCAGACCCCTCAACTCCTCCATCTGTCGCTTCAAATCCTGAAACCCTTTCGGGTCAACCTTCAAGTCTTCCGGCTTGAAGTTCTTCCGGAACTCATCCATCTGCTGCTTCAACTCGTCCATTTGCTTCCGGTCAAACTGAAAACTGTTGGCCTTCCACTCATCGCGCACCTTCTCCGCCTGCCGGCGCAACTCCTCAGCCTGCTCCGGGCTCATCTTGAACTGCTCCATTTGCCCCGCCTTCATTTGCTCCACCAGCCCCTGAGCCTGATCGCGCAGCGACTTGGCCGCCTGCCCATCGGGGCCAAACATCTGAGCCATATCCAGGTCGACTTCGGCAACCAGCGGGCAATCGCCCGAGGAAAAAAGCTGATCTTGCTCAAGCATGCCTGTCTTATGCTTCGAGTCCACCTGCAGGGTCAGCGTTTGCTGCTTCCTGTCGCGCAGAATCGTCACCTGCACCGGCTTGCCCTCGTTGGCCCGCAGCGCGCGATCCCAGCCGGAAAGCGTAGTAATCGCGTCCGGACCCACCTTCAGAATCACGTCGAAGGCCTTCAGTCCCGCCGCCGCTGCCTCGCTCTTGCGCGCCACCTGCTTCACCATCAGCCCGTTCGTCACGCCCAGGTAATCGGCCATCTGCGAGGTAAGCGGCTCCACCATTGCGCCCACGTTCAGCGTGCTGCCGAAAATCGGCATCCCAAACACGCCAGGCAGCGATGCGTCCCCGCCACCGCCGTTCAGGATTCCAAGCCCCGGACTCGGCTGCGCAAACACATCGCCGCCTTTGCCAAGCTTGGTCCACACGTTCCGCTCCATCACCCTGCGATCTGCCAGTTCCACCCCAAGAGTCTGAATGTTGCCGTCGCGGCTTATTTCAATGCTCACCTTGTGTCCCGCAGGAATCTCTCTCAGCATTCTGCGCAACTGCTCGGCGCCCTCAACGTTCTGCCCGTTCAGCTGCAGCACAACATCGTTCACTTCCAGCTTGATCTGCCCAGCCGGCGCATCGTGGTCAATCAGCGTGATTACCGCGCCTCTAACCTCTTTCAGCTTCAGCGCCTGAGCCTTGTCCTGATCCACATCCGCCACATCCACGCCCAGGTATCCCTGGGAACTGGCGGAGTGCAGCAGCAGCGGACTCCCCTCCTGAACCAGTTCTACAACCCCGCCCCCCTGCGCATGCGTGCCTGGTGGAGCAATTGCCATGCCCATTCCCACCAGCACCACACTTCCAACACTTCGCCACTGCCTCAAAATGTGCTTCATTTTTCTTCTCCCGCGGTTCCTTTTTTCCCGGCCCGCACTCTCTTCTGACGGCGCGGTGATCGGAAAGGTAGGTAGGTTCTACTGAATCTCCGGTACTCGACTCAAAGCTTGTCTCGAAACGGTCCGGATTTCAGGATTATGGTCCGAATTGGCAACAGTATGCAATACCTGTCTTACGCTGGTATCGCCTTCCACCGGCAAAAGTATGTTAATCGCCGCAGTGCGAATCCGAGCGTCGCTGTCGTTCATCAGCGCCTCCAGAACCGCGTCGCGCACCCGAACATCCTGTGCTACGTAAGGCTCCAAGCCCTCCAGCGCCTTCTGGCGAACCCCGGCGTTCTTGTCGTAGCGCAATGCAACCATCAGCGCATCCCGAATGCCTGTCGCCTGGCAACTGTGCCCCGCCCGGCACTCATCCGCCAGCAGTCCCACCGAGTCGTCGCGAACTCCCGCCGAGGCCGAATCTTCGCTGGCCAGCATCAGCAGTTGCCGAATCGAAGGATCGTTCAGCGATCCCTGAATCCGTTGCGGCACCACCTGGTTGTAGCGAACCTCAACGATCTGGCTATTCGGCTGCCGCACAATGCTCGATATATTGGCGATTTCCGCCGGCCCGCCCGGGTTCTGCGCCTTATCGACCATTGTCTGCACAGACTGCGCTGTCTGGGCCGTCTGGGCCGCGCGGTTCTGGGCAAACTCAAATCCGCCCAGGCTCCCCGCGCCGGCTCCGGCCACCAGCAACAGGCAAGCAGCCACCGGGGCGGCTTGCAGGCTGGCAAAGTTGTTCATCATGCGCTGGTTCACGCGTTCATACCAGCGCCGCGGTGGCAGCGCGTCCAGCGCCTCTTCGAGGCGCATTCTCGACCGCGCCACCAGGTTCGCTCCCGGCTCGCGAACCGGATGCGCGCTCGCCAGCAGCTTCAGTGCCAGCAACTCTTCCTGTTCCTTATGGCACTCCCCGCATCCGGTCATGTGCCGCTCCAGCTCATGGGTGTGCTCGTCGGAAAGCTCTCCGTACGCCGCCGTCACAATCCGCTCGTGCGCTAGCTCGCAATTCATCGTCACGTCCTCTCAACCTCAAATGACCAGTATCTTGTCCCCGCTATCCGCATCCCTTTTCGGGATTGCCGGGGATCCCCTACCGCAACTCCGCCAACTGCGTTCGCAACTTCTTCGTTGCTCTGAATAACGTATTTTTGGCGGTCTCTTCCGTCGTGCTCAGCATCTCCCCAATCGTTCGCAGTCTTAGTCCCTGATAGTGCTTCAGTTCAAAAACCATTCGCTCCCTGGGCGTCAGCTTGTCCAGCGCCGTCTGTATCTTTTCGCCCAGCACCTTGCGGTCCAGTTCCTTCGCCGGGTTTGAAAACGACCGGTCGTCGGAGACTGAAGCCAGCAGGTCGATCTCGTCTCCGGAATGGTCCATGACCACCGCGTGGTCTTCGCGCCGCGTCTTCTTGCGCCGCAGCTGATCCAGACAAAGGTTGGTCACTATCCGGTAAATCCACGTGTAAAACGAGCACTCGAACCGGAAATTCCCGATATAGCGGTAGGCCTTCAGGAATGCTTCCTGATAAATGTCCTCCGCGTCGTGCTCGCTGCCCGTCAAATGCAGAGCCAGCCGCAGCACCTGGTGCTCATACTGCCGCACCAGCGAGTCGAAGGCCGTCCGCGATCCATTCTGCGCCTCGCGGATCAGTTCCATCTCCGGCGCGCGCGCCTGCAGGCGATCTTGCCCGCCCTTCGGTCCGTCGATTGCGGTGGTCGCAGCCATACCTGGGAAGGATTGTACCCTCCGCGCCGCCGGCCATGCTACACCGGACGGAGCTGCAACCGTGGAAGTGGGGTAAATCACCGCATCCGTTGCCATAGTTTCTTGCGCTCCGGGAAAAGAAAATGTCCGTGTTGGGTAGACGGCGAAAGCCCGGCTTGGTGAGCATTCCGGTCCGCAGATCCAAAGCGTCCGCCAACTTGCTAACTCGCCATGCCTGCGAAGCGGGCGCTAACTTGCTAAATTCACTTCCAAGAACCCGGCTCCCTTCTCACTCCAACTCTTCGAGCTCCCCCAATCCCAGCTAAACTAGAAAGCGATGAACGGAAATCTCTTTGAAGCTCCCACCCCCGCCTCCTCTGAAGGCTGGTTCACCGCCCACTGCGACGGCGGCTCCCGCGGCAACCCTGGTCCATCCGGCTACGGCGCCATCGTCGAAGACCCGCAAGGCCGCGTCGTTGCCCGCCTCAGCGACTTCCTTGGCAACCAGACCAACAACTATGCCGAATACTCAGGCCTTATCGCGGTGTTGAAGTGGGCAAACGAGAACGGCACGAAGCGCCTCCGCGTCATCTCCGACTCCGAGCTCATGGTCAAGCAGATGAAGGGTCAATATAAGGTAGCCAGCCCCGTTCTGCTCCCGCTTTATCAAGTGGCTCGCCGCCTGGCTGCCAAACTCTACCGCTTCGAGATGCGCCACACTCTTCGTGGCGGCAACCAGGAAGCCGATCGCCTGGCGAATGAAGCGATGGACAAAGGCATGGGGAAAACCAGGGAACAGGGAACAGGGAACAGGGATCAGAGCCGTCCGCCCGAGGCCTCCTCGGTCTCATCGAAGCGGGTGCCCCAGATCTCGAATTTGAGATCTGGGAGTCAACCAACTCCTCCCGCCAAACCCGCCCGCCAGATCCTCGAAGGCTATGTAAAAGGCGGCGTAGTCCATCTGCTGGAAGGCGAACTCCCCGACGGCATCTTCGTAAAAATCATCCGCGAATAGACACGCGGTGTTTGTTCCTCTCCCCAGCCGCCGCCTATGCGGTTCCAGCTTCCGCCGCCATGCGCGCGCGCCAAGCCTGCCACAAATGACGTCTCTCGTGCGCGACGATGATATGGAGACCCGTAGCCAGGCTGAAACGCACGCCAGGCATAAACGGGTTTGGATAAAGTACCGAGGCTAGGTCGATGTCGGCGTGAGCATGCAGAAACGCGCGTACCTCGGCCTGTTCAGCCAGAAAACAGCGGAATCCCTCCGCCAGACTCGACTCCGTGCTCGGGACGATACTTCGCGGCGCTTTTATTCGAGCTTTCACTGGCGGCTCTATCATTCGTACGAAGAACCCGCCTATCCATCCCGGAATCGCTTCGCGCCGGCGCAGTCTCCCACGCTGCCGGGCCCGGATGGCTGGCACCTCCATCGCGGCGAGATAGGCGCGGTTCGTGATCCCCAGATGATCCAGGCACTGGGCCACGCTCCACGAACCGGGCTGAGCGCGCCAAGAGGCGTTAGCTTCCGTGATCCCGGCAATGAGTGCCCGCGCATCGCTCTCTGCGGCGTCGAGTTCGTCTTCTATTTTCTTGATATCCGCCGGCAAGCTCACACAATACCCCTGAAATATGAAAAGATCGGGTGCCCCAGGTCTCGATTCTGAGACCTGGGAATTCCCCACTCAACGAAACAAAATCTATCCGTTGTAGTTCGCCACGACCCTCGCCACTTTCCCCTCGGCGGACAGCTCCATAAACTCCGCCGTCCGCGTCCCCCTCTGATTCGCGTAAACCAGCACCACGCTGTTCAACGCCCAGAACACATCTTCAAGCCGAAACTGCAAATCCGGATAGGCCTCCAGCCCGCGCTGAAAGTACGAGCGCAAATTCGCCTTCCCGGCCACCAAGCCATCCGTCGTCCCCAACAGCCTGGCCGCGACCGGTGAAGTCAATTCAACCGCATCCTCATAGTGCGCCAGTATCAGTTCCAGATCGTGCGTGTTCCACGCCGCAACCCAATCGTTCGCTAGTATCCACGCCTCTTCTTTGGTCATTCCATCCCCCCATTCAACTTCAGCGGCAATCGGCCTCTACGGCTCATCCTTATAGATATGAACTTCCAGCTTGCCGCCTTCCTCAAGCCGCGCCCGAAACATGCCGGGAGTGTTGAAGCTGAAGGCGGTTTGCCCGTCCGGTGTGAGCGCGATAACGCCGCCGTCCCCATGCAGCGCTTCCAAATCCTTGTGGATCACCTCGTCGGCGGCCTGCTGCAACTTCATGCCCTTGAACGCGACCAGGTTGCAAATCTCGCGCGCCACCCCCAGCCGGATAAAGTACTCGCCGGTGCCCGTGGCGGATACCGCGCACGACTGGTTCGACGCATAGGTGCCCGCGCCGATAATCGGCGAGTCGCCCACGCGTCCCGGCATCTTGCCCTGTAATCCTCCTGTGGAGGTGCCCGCTGCGATATTCCCCTGCCGGTCGAGCGCCACCACGCCCGTAGTGCCGTGGCTGCGCGGGTCTGCGCCCTCATCGTAAAGCGCTACAGGCACAGGCGCGCCCGGCGGCGGCGCGCCGGCTGGACGCGGCGGAATCGGCTTGCCCTCTTTCTGCAATTGCTTCACCAGCGACTGCCACCGAGCCTCTGTAAAAAAGAAGCTCTGGCCCACTTGCTCCAGTCCCACCCCCGCGCCA
>Ga0302202_10001199_pt1 | contig 32527 bp, 21 predicted proteins | sample II_Bog_N3_3_FD_194579 | JGI IMG/M metagenome (GOLD analysis project Ga0302202, IMG submission 194579) | Peat permafrost microbial communities from Stordalen Mire near Abisko, Sweden - II_Bog_N3_3 | ecosystem: Environmental > Terrestrial > Soil > Wetlands > Peat | place: Sweden: Abisko...
CCTCCTACTCCTTGCCGGTCTCCCGACGCACTACCAGCCGGCCGAAAGATTGACCCGTGGACGACCTTCCCCCGCGTCATGGCGGGCGAAGGCCCGCCATCCATGGCTTGCTTTCCGGCAGCGTCGAAGTCGTGGATGCCGACCTTCGTCGGCATGACGGGTGTGGTTTCGCCGCCCAAGAGTCGGTCGTTCGGGCGGTTGGTATGAGTGTTCATGGTGGGGCGACGCGATTGTTGCTGCAAGACAGTTGGTTTTTAAGACGGATTAATTGGACCGGAAGCAAAGCCACGGATTGCATGAAAAGAAAGAAGAATTCACTCAGCGCGAACCGCGTTGCGACCCGTCTCCCTGCAATCCGTGTTGTGTCCTGGCTTTCTCGATCCATCCAAGCGGTCTCGATCGTCCGCGCCGCAACGGACTGGACACACACCTGTATCGTGAGTGGGGACCGCTGCCGGTTTGACGGGAGGGCCGGCAAAATTGATGACGCAGGGCCGTAGAGCATTTCAACCGTGACCGGAACGTCGTCCCCCCGGGTCGCTGTGGCCGCATAGCGATGCAGACGATCCCGACAATAGCGAAGGGTGCCTCGGTCAGGCGTGATGCTGGCACGGGGGTTGCGTGTTGGTCCGGATCGCCAGACTGACGGACAACCAACTCGCTGCGACAGACCGCAGAACCCACCCGCCGCGCCACAGAAACAGGCATCCTGCGTACCGAAACGCCGTCGCCCGCACGCCATGAACAGGACGCACGCACCCCGCCCTTCCACGCCAGACCCGGAGCCCCCCATGCCAGCCGACACGAGCCTGCCGAAGACGCGGTCCCCGCTCTATAAATCCCTGTTCGTCCAGGTCGTCGCTGCCCTGGTCCTCGGCATCGTCCTCGGCATGGCGACCCCCGGCTTTGCCACCGGCCTGAAGTTCTTCAGCGACGCCTTCCTCAAGCTGATCTCCATGATCGTGGCGCCGATCGTGTTCTGCGTCGTCGTGCACGGCATCGCCGGCGCCGGCGACCTCAAGAAAGTCGGCCGGGTCGGCGGCAAGGCGCTGCTGTATTTCGAGGTCATGACGACCGTCGCGCTGATCGTCGGCCTGGCGCTCGCCTTCATCGTCGCACCCGGTCAGGGGATGAACATCAATACCGCCAGCCTCGATCCGCATGCGCTGGCCACCTATGCCGACAATGCGCACAAGCTGAAGGGCGGCGGCATCGGCAGCTTCATCCTCAACATCATTCCCACCACCTCGTTCGATGCACTGGCCCGCAACGACGTCCTGCAGGTGCTGTTCTTCGCCATCCTGTTCGGTGTCAGCCTGGCCCTGGTGGGCGAACCCGCCAGGCCGGTGGCGGCGCTGGTCGAGTCCGTCTCCACCGTGCTGTTTCGCGCGATGGGGCTGATCGTGCGGATGGCGCCATTCGGGGTGCTGGGGGCGGTCGCCTATACGGTGGGGCAGTATGGCGTCGGCTCGTTGCGCCAGTTGGTGTCGCTGGTCGCGCTGTTCTGGATCGCCGTCACGTTCTTCGTCATCGTCGTGCTGGGCACCGTGATGCGGCTCGCCAGCGGTCTGAACATCCTGCGTTTCCTGCTCTATTTCCGGGAGGAGCTGACGATCGTACTCGCCACCGCGTCATCGGACGCGGTGCTGCCGCAGATCATGCGCAAGCTGGAGCGGATGGGCGTCAAGCCCTCGGTGGTCGGGCTGGTGGTGCCGACGGGGTATTCGTTCAATCTTGATGCTTTCTCGATCTACCTGACCCTGGCGACGGTGTTCATCGCGCAGGCGACCAACACGCCGCTGTCGTTCGGCGATCTGCTGCTGGTGCTGGGGATTTCGCTGGTGACCTCGAAAGGCGCGCACGGGGTGCCGGGGTCGGCGATCGTGATCCTGGCGGCGACCTTGAACGCGGTGCCGGCCATCCCCGCGATCGGGCTGGTGCTGGTGCTGTCGGTCGATTGGTTCATCGGCATGGCGCGCGCGCTGGGCAACCTGATCGGCAACTGCGTCGCCACGGTGGTGATCGCGGCCTGGGAGAAGGATCTCGACGTCAATCTGGCGAAGAAGGTGCTCGCCGGTGATGTGATGGTCGATATCATCGGCGACGCGGCGCCCGAACCACTGGCAGCGGAATAGCGGCGTTCAGTGCGTCCACAGCAGCCACGGCACGCCGACGCACAGGAACACCGCCAGGAAGAAGCCGCCAAACACCGCACCCAGCCGCCAGAAGTCTTTCGCGGGCAGATAGCCGCTGCCGGCGTAGATCGGGCCCGGGCCGGTGGCGAAGGGCGTGATGATGCCCATGATGCCGATCGTCATGCTCAAGGCCAGCGCAGCGGCGGTCACGTTCATCCCCGGGATCGACGCGGCCACCGCCAGCATGGTCGGCAGCAACGCCGTGGTATGCGCGGTCAGGCTGGCGAACATGTAGTGCAGCAGGAAGAATGTGGTCACCAGCGCCAGCAGCGCCGGCACCGCCGGCCACAGGCCCAGATGCGCGCTCAGCAGCCCCGCCAGCCACTTCACCATGCCGACCTGCGCCAGGCCGCTGGCCAGGGTGACCAGCGTGCCGAACCAGATCAGCGTGTTCCAGGCCGGCTTGTTGGCCAGCAGATCGTCCCAGGTCACCGAACCGGTCAGCACCAGCCCGCACACGACGACCAGCGCCGCGGTGGTGGCATCCACCACGCTGCCGCCGAACACCCACATCGCCAGCGCGCACAGCACCAGTCCGGCGAGCACGATCTCCCGCCGGGACAGCGGCCCCAGCGTGCGCAATTCCTGGCGCGCCCAGACCGGCACCTCGGGGCTGAGTTTCACTTCGGGCGGATACAGTTTGTAGATCAGCCAGGGCGTCGCCAGCAGCAGGATCGCGCCCACCGGCAGGAAGCCGCGGAACCAGCCGGTCCAGGTGACCTCGACATGCTGCGTCTTGCGGATCAGTTCGACCGCCAGCAGGTTCGGCGCGACGCCGGTGAGGAACATCGAGCTGGTGATGCAGGTCGCCGCCAGCGCGGTCCACATCAGATAGCCGCCGATCCGCCGCGACGACGGATCGTTCGGGCGGGAGTCATACAGTTCCGGCAAATGCCGGATCACCGGGAAGATGGTGCCGCCACTGCGCGCGGTATTCGATGGCGTGAAGGGCGCCAGGATTCCGTCCGCCAGGGTTATCGCGTAACCGAGGGACAGGGTGCGCCCGCCCAGCCAGGACACCAGCAGCAGCGAAATCCGCCGGCCAAGTCCGGTCTTTTCATAGCCTTGCGAGAAGATGAACGCAGCGACGATCAGCCATACGGTGCCATTGGCGAACCCGGACAGCGCCCAGTTCACCGCCGACCCGGTCAGGTTGAAATCCGGACGGGCGAGCTGTGCGGGATCGAACAGGACGAAGCGGGCGAGGGCCGCGGCCGTGGCGACACCCACCAGGCCGACGGCCGCGGCGGGGATCGGCTCAATCACCAGGCCCACGATCACCGCGGCGAAGATCGCGAAATAGTACCAGGCGTATTGCGCGAGGCCGGCGGGTGCGGGCGACAAAGCGATCACGCCGCCCAGGAGCAAAGGCAGCAATGCGATCAGAGCGTGCCTGACAGGTTGGTGGGCCGGTCCTTGGTTTAACGTCCCGGGGGCGAGATGTGTGACGCTCATGGCGGCCTCCAAACCGGCATCCGCTGTGCGGTTGGCCGGGATCGTTAGCCGGGATCGGCCGTGGCCGCCTTGATGCGGATCAATTTTGATGGGCGTCCGCCGGATCACGACGGGCTCGTGCATCTGTCATGATCACCCGTCGATCCCGTGCGATGCGGCCAGCGCTCTGCTTCGTGACCGGCGCGTAAACCAAATCTCAACCATTCCCGGCGATCCTGGCAGGAACGTCAGGACACCGCGCGCATGTCTCCACCGAAATCGCCGCCTGCCCCGCTGCGCAAGCCGACGGTACCCGAACTGGTCCGCGCCCTGGACCTCCACGAGCGCTACGTGCAAGGCCAGACTGGTGGCGCCAGAGCCTGCCTGAAACTCCTCGACCTGTCTTATGCGCCCTTTGCGGGACGCAACCTTTCGGGCGCCGACTTGACCGGCGCGAAACTGGTGCGCGCCGATCTGAGCGGCGCCGACCTGCGGGGCACCTGTCTGTTCGGGGCGGATATGCAGAAATCGAACCTCGCGCGCGCCAATATGGAGCGGGCGGATTTGCGCGGCGCGACCCTGCGCGGCGCCACCGCCCAGCATGCGTCGATGTCGGAAGCCGACCTGCGGGAAGGAATGCTGGTTCGGGCAAAGAATGGCGAGTTGATCGCGCTCACCGCCGGCACCGGCAATGCCGAACTGTCGCAGGCCACGATGACCCGCGCGGACCTGAGGCGGGCGAAACTGTCCGACTCGTTTATTATGCAAACCGACCTGCGCGACACCGACCTGCGCGGCGCGGTCTTCATCCGCGCGGACCTGAGCGGATCCGACCTGACCGGGTGCAACCTGCAAGGCGCCGACCTGACCGACGCCAATATGTCGGGCACCAACCTGGAAGGCGCCATCCTGAACAACGCCCTGTTGCGCAACACCAACCTCTCCGGCGCCAACCTGCTGGGTGCGCTGCTCGACGGCGCCGATCTCTCCATGGCCAATCTCGCCGGCGCCGAGGTCACCAGGCGGCTCGATAATCTTGAGAGTGTCATTGGCAACACGCTGCGCGAGCACCGGGAGTGGATTCTGACCAACGGCCGCAATGGCCGGCGCGGCGACCTCTCCGGGGTGGATCTCAGCGGGCAGGACCTGTCCCATCTCAATTTCTCGGCTGCGGTGCTCAAGCAAGCGGTGCTTCGGAACGCCAACCTGACGGGCACCGTGCTGGCGATGGCAGACCTCTCGGTCGCGGACCTGCGCGGTGCCCAACTTGTGGGTGCGGATCTCCGGGGCGCCTTTCTCGAGCGTGCGACACTCAACGATGCCACGATGATCAACGTGATCGCCTGCACCATGGAGCTGCACTCGGGACACAAATGGCCCACCAACTTCACCAAGGCCCGCATGGTGCAAGTCAACGCCGCGGGGGTGGACCTGACCGGCGCTCGGCTCGATGACGCCGACCTGTCGCAGGCCAATCTGCGGGACGCCACCCTGTGCGAAGCGAGTTTTGCAGACGCCGTCATGATCGGGGCGGACCTGCGGGACGCCGATGTCAGGGGCGCCGATTTCCGGGGTGCGACCGGACTGAAGCTGCCCGGCGTCGCCTGACTCCCCATCGAGATGTCAGCCGCCGGCACTGCGCTGCGGCGCGACCGGGAAACGGTGCGCCATAGACCGGTCGCCGGCTGACCGGCCGTGACACCCCGAAGGCCGCGAACGACGTCGCCACCATCGGAATGATCAGGCCCTGGTTTCCAGTCATCGCCATCACGACGACCGTCGCGGTGATCGGCGCCTGACAGGGTCAGCCGGACAGACGTTGGCGGGACGCGGGACCTCGATCGGCAGGAACACCTCACTGGCGCGGTTGGCCAAAGCGGCGAAGCCGATCGCGACGGTGCCCACCGCCACCGCGCCCATGCGGAACACCAGCCGGCGCAGCCGGTCGGGCGTTGGACACAGGATCGACCTGGGGCCTCAGACCGACCCCAAGTCCACGCCGGGTTGCGACCGCGGTCAGCTCGACAATGCGAGATCGATGAGCTGAATAGCCCGCGCCTTGTCGCCACCACCGAGGGCCCGCAGCGCATCCTGGATCCGAGCGACCACCGGACTGTCGCTGGGCGTGGCGGTCTGGCCTTGCGCCACAGAGCGGCCGAGTGCCCGCGTCTCGGCCATTTCCAGCGACTGTTGCGCCTGACCGGTCTGTCCCGCGACCAGCGCGGTCCTGGCGGCTTTCAGGTAATCGCTGGTGCCCGCGTTGGCGCCTTCCCGCGAAGCCGGCAAGGTCGGCGCGATCGTGGAGCGCGTGTCGGCCGGCCCGATATTACTGGCATTGTCGGACCGCGGCAGCGATACGCCGACACCCGGCTCATGGCCCGGGCGAGCCCCCGTGGCGGGGTCTGCAAGCGGTGGTGCCTGTGCCAGGGCCGACAAGGCACTCATGCCAAGCAGGGCGGCGGCGGCGGCGAGATTGATGATACGCATGCGATGCGACTCCTTCCGATTGAGCAACTCCGTGGCGGCGCGCGCCGGCAGGCTCAGCCGCGCGTCTTCCGGTCGACTTCCAGCGCAATCGAACGGAACACCTGATCGGCGGTCAATTTCTGGGCGGTGGACATCGTGTCGTACAGCGCCTGGAAAACGGGTACCAGCTTGCGCATATCCTGCGCATGTTCTGTTGCGACCTGTGCGTAGGATTGCATATTCTCGGTGGCGGTCATCGCGGCCAGGGTTTGCACGCGCTGTTGGACGATCTGGTCGATGTCGCGCGCATTGTCGCGCATCACCTGGCTGAACTGAGCCCATTGCGGCTGTTGCAGCAGCGTTATTTGCAGCCGGTTGTGCAGATCGGCGATCCGAACTTCGACCTGGCCTTGCATCTCGGCGCCAGCGCCAGATTGGGTTGCAGCGGGATGATCCGCTGCCGGCGGCGCCGCCATGGCGGCGCCACTGCACAGGCCGATGCCTGCGGTTGCCGCGATCAGCGTCCGTTGGACGAACCTGCGCATCAGGATACCCTTCGCATTGAATTTGCTCGTGGCGATACCGGACCGGGTCCGGCGGCGGTGGGGCGATCACTGGGCATCAACATGGATTGTTCGTCTTTGCCGGCGTCCTTTCGGCCTGCCGTTTGCCGCGGCCCTGGTTCCAGGGCCGGGCTTCTGGTGTTCCAGACGGTCAACCGCCGCGGTTACCGCGGGGTGTCGTGGTTGGCGTCATGGGTGATCTCGTGTCCGGCGGAGGAGATATCCTGGCCGACGCCGGCAGTGGTGTGGCAGGCACCCAGCAGCGGGGCAGCGCCGATCAAAGCGAGCAGAGCCAGGGCGATCCGGAGATTTGTGCGCATGGTGACAGTCCTTTCATGGTGGCAGGCTGAATCGGGAAAAATCAAGGCACGTATCGGCACCAGGCTGACCGGTTCGGGTTCACGTCACGGCGATCGGCGGCAGCCTGACCAGTCCGTCCGGCATATCTGTTTCTCACAGATAATAAGAATCCCGCACCCGGCCGGCCAGGGTTGCAACGGCCTCGCCTCGGCCGTGTCTGCCGGCCCATGAGTCCGATATCGCGTCGCGGCCGGCGGATTAACAGGGGGAAATTTTGATCACCGCGCAATTCTTTCCCGGGGCTATGAAGTGGCTGGAGAGATGAGGGGAAACCCGAATGAAGCAACAGGTGCACAAGTAAAGTTGATGCGAGATCCCGGATGGTTACCCATTGAACCGGGGGCTTGTGCTTGTGTGCGGTGAAGTTTCAACAGCAATCATACAAATTTTAGTGAGCGTCAGTGCGGGCGTCCAGGTCTTGCGGTTCGGCCGAACGACGATTTGGCATCCGCATTCCGGGCGCCACCCGTTGCGTGTCACACATCCACCTCTTCCACCGTCTTCGCCCGCTCCTGGATAAATGCGAACCGCAGTTCCGGCCGCCGGCCCATCAGGCTCTCCACCAGCTCATTCGTCGCTGCCCGTTCCTCCGGCGCCGCCACGACCTTCAGCAAGGTCCGCTTGGTGGGATCCATCGTCGTCTCTTTCAACTGCGAGGGCGGCATCTCGCCCAGGCCCTTGAACCGGCTGACCTCCACCTTCGAGCCGGCCTTGAACTCCCGCTTGATTTTTCGTTCCCGATCGCCGTCGTCCATCGCATAGACGGATTTGGCACCCTGGGTCAGGCGGTACAAGGGCGGCTGCGCCAGGTAGACGTGCCCGTGCCGCACCAGCTCCGGCAGCTCCCGATAAAAGAATGTCATCAGCAACGACGCGATATGCGCCCCGTCCACGTCGGCATCCGTCATGATGATCACCCGCCCGTAGCGCAGCCGGGCGCGGTCGAAGCGGTCGCCGACGCCGCAGCCCAGCGCCTCGATCAGGTCCTTCAGCTCCTGGTTCTGACGCAGCTTGTCGGCGGACGCGCTGGCGACGTTCAGGATCTTCCCGCGCAGCGGCAGCACCGCCTGGGTCTCCCGGTTGCGCGCCTGCTTGGCCGATCCGCCGGCGCTGTCGCCCTCCACCAGGAAGATTTCCGTCTCGGCCGCATTCTCCCGGGTGCAATCGGTCAGCTTGCCCGGCAGCCGCAGCCGCCTTGTCGGCGACTTGCGCGCGATGTCCTTGCTTTCCTTGCGCCGGATGCGCTCCTCGGCGCGCTCGATCACGAAGGCCAGCAGGTTGTCGGCCGAGGCGGGATCGCCGGCGAGGAAATGGTCGAACCGGTCGCGCAGCGCGGTCTCCGTCAGGCGCGCCGCTTCGTTGCTGGTGAGTTTTTCTTTGGTCTGTCCCTGGAACTGCGGCTCGCGCAGGAACAGCGACAGTTTGGCCGCGATCGGGTCCAGCGCGTCGTCGGCGGTGATCTGGGCGGCGCGCTTGTTGTTGCGGTGCTCGCCCCAGGCGCGCAGGCCCTTCACCAGAGCGGTGCGAAACCCCGCCTCATGCGTGCCGCCTTGCGGGGTCGGCACGGTGTTGCAGTAGGAGTGCAGGAACCCCTCGCCCTCCTCCAGCCAGGCGACGGCCCATTCGACCCGACCGGTGGCTTCGCCCGGCAGGGTCGCCTCGCCGGCCCAGATCATCGGCAGCACCCGCGGGGCTGCGCCGATATCGGCCTCCAGGCTGTCGCGCAGGCCGCCGGGGAAGTGCAGCACCGCCTCGGCTGGGGTTTCCTCCTTGGGGCCTTTCAGCAGCGCGGGCGCGCAGGACCAGCGGATTTCCACCCCGCGGAACAGATAGGCCTTCGACCGGCACAGCCGGTACAGCCGCGACGGCACGAAAGTCAGCGCGCCGAAGATCGAGGTGTCCGGCTTGAAGCGGATCGAGGTGCCGCGCCGGTTCTGCACCGGACCGGCGCTGATCAGTTTGGTGCGCGGCTTGCCCAGCGCATAGGTTTGCTTCCACAGCACGCGGTCGCGGGCGACCTCGACCTCCATCACCTCCGACAACGCATTCACCACCGAACTGCCGACGCCATGCAGTCCGCCGGATGTCGCATAGGCCTTGCCGCCAAATTTTCCGCCGGAGTGCAGGGTGGTCAGAATCACCTCCAGCGCGCTGAGGTTCTTGAACTTGGGATGCGGATCGACCGGGATGCCACGGCCATTGTCGCGCACCGTCAGCCAGTTGCGCTCCTCCAGCGAGACCTCGATGAAGCTGGCATGGCCGGCAACGGCCTCGTCCATCGCGTTGTCGAGGATTTCTGCTGCCAGATGGTGCAGCGCGGTTTCGTCGGTGCCGCCGATATACATGCCGGGGCGGCGGCGCACCGGCTCCAGGCCCTCCAGGACCTCGATGTCCTTGGCGGAGTAGTCGTCGCCTTCCACGGCCACAGGCTTGGCGCGCTTCGCCACCGGGGCCTTGCCGCCCGCTTTGTCTGAACCCGGCCCAAACAGATCGTTCATGCTGTGTTCCCACCGTTCTCCGGCACCCTACAAGGGGCGGGCGAGTCTGGGCAACTGTCATCTCGGCGCTCTGGGTCTGGTCAGGATTTTGCGGTACCGGCGCAGGCGCTGCCTGATCACCGGCAGCAAGGTGACGACGGCAGGTCTGCAGAATTCGACGCGGCGTTGGCGCCCGTTGATAAATCACCGAATCGCATGGTGCAAAGGTCAGAGCTTCCTTCGTCATGGCGCGCGAAGCATGCCGCCGTACTCTTGATCCGGTGGGCGCACCATCCACGCCTTGCGGTGGTGCTCGCGGCACAGTGGTGGATGGCGGGCCGGAGCCTGCCGCCGGGCGCTTGTCCCGGTGGCCCGCCATGACGGAAAGCAATGGTTCTTATCGCATTCGTCATTGGGTATGCCGGTCAAACCCCCTCTGGAAATTTGCTAGCGCCGCCGGTGATGCTCGCAAGTCCGCTTTTTTAGCGCGGAGGAAAGGATAAAGCGCACGGAGCGCCACGGAGGGCCCCACGATGTCAGGCAGTCCGAGATCCGGCCCGAGTGCGTTCGATAATCCGTTCAGCGTGCTGCCCCCCGATTCGGTGAACGACCGGCAGGATTGACCTCCGTGGCGCTCCGTGCGCTTCATTCTTCCTTGCTAAAAAACAACGGACTTGCAGACGCGACTGGCGATGCCCGACCGTTCCCTCGTACGATGCCAACGGGTGATACCATCGCCGAACGCGATATGAGCCAAAGCGATCGCTATGTCTCGCGTAAAGCGGTTATTTCGCCTCGGGCCCTAAAGTCGTCTGTGTCGGATTTGCCGCCTCATTCGTCACTGTCATTCACATGAACGACAAAGTTATGCTGGCAACCGTCAAACGGCCCCTCAGCGCCACGTCAGGCTTGTCGTGGCGATTTGCAGCCATGGTGGTGCGGCCCGTGCCGTTGGCCAACGCCGCGCCGAACGCGGCTGACTTGCGAACGTCTCAGGCAAAACCCTCACCACCCGCATAGCCGCAAACGAGCATCATCACCCGCAGGCGCATCTCGCGTCGCTGCAACAGGGCTTCGCGCGGCGCAAACCCGTCCGGAACGCTATCCTCGGTCGTGAGGCATTCGCGCGTGACCCAGGGGCCGGAAACCGCCAGACCCCTGATGACTTCGGGCAACCCGGGAATCACCTGGTGCTCGGGGAACTGCGCCCGCGGATAGAGCCGGTCGCCCCCTTGACGGATGGCGAGCAAAATCCTCCCGCGGCGGCGTTAGTCGATGGACTGGCGGGAAATATGCAGAAGCCGCTTCGGCTGACAGCATCACGCCGGCTCGACCCTTCAAGTAGTTCCGGGCAGCACATCCCAGGTCAAATACCCTCGGCCGCAGCCACCAAAGCGGGAAGAAAGATCCAGAGCGCTTCCAGCACTGCCGCCGCTTCCGCCTCGGTGTATTTGTCGGCGGGGATCAGGTCCGGGCTCTGCCAGCATTGTGCCAACCCATCGACCAACTCGATCAGCGCCGCGGCCGGCGCCACAGACGAGCGCAGCGACTGGATCACCTGTTGCCAGGTACCGAACTGATCCGCACGCCCCCAGTTCGGGACGCCCGCCGCCAGGGTGGTTTGCACGACACGCATCGCATGCAGCACGGCCGCGGTCGGCCGTCCGAGCGCCAGGCACCGGATCGCCTCCTCGATATGCCAGGCGGCGGACGGGAAATGGGTTCGCACCGCATCGTGCAACGGACCAAACTCCCGCAGGCTCGGCCATGGCGGTGCGATCGTCGCAACCCGCAGCACGCCGAGTTCCTCCATCACCCGGGTCTCGACCTCGCCGATCGCCGCGTCGAAATCCGCCACGTCGATCGTTCCCAGTTCCGCGCGGCGTAGCAGATCGCGGCACAAAGCGGCGGCCAGCCGAACGGCGAGCCGATGCAGCAGTGGCGGCACAACACGCAGATGTCGCAGCGCCGCCGCCGGCACCGCGCCGGCCGGGTCGTCCGCCGCCACGCAGGCGGATCGGGTGTCGCGCAAGGCCGCGAGGGCATCGGACACCGCCCGCGTCGTGCCCAACAGACTGTCGGGCGGCGGCTCCCGCAGCGCGGCGGCGACCACGAGCGGCGGCGGGCTGGGATCGGCCGGCCGCGTTGCGCCGGCATCGCGCGGAACCTGTTCGCGGTACAGGGTCGCGACCGCGCTATCGGGGTCCGGCGCGCGCGCCAGTTCCACGCCATCGGCATCGATCTGGCGCCGCCAGACCCGGGCTTCGGCATCGGCGGTCAGCGCGACGATCTCATTGGTGGCGCCGAACCGGAAGACATCGAGGATTTTCTGTCCCTCGTAGCTCTCGAGGTAGCGCAGGGAGCGCTGCTGGTCCTCACCGACCGGCGTGTCCCGCGTCGGGTGAAACGGCTCGACGATGGCGGCATGGTCCCGCGGGCGGATGATGAAGAGGGCGTTGCCGCCGCGCTGGCGCGCGACCACGCCGAGACCCTGCGCGTCCAGGCGCAATTCGTGCCGCACCAGGTCGCGGTCGGCCAGGATCGCGGCGACCGCGGCATCCTGATCCGGGGTCAGGTCCAGCCGCGGTTCGAAGCGGGGGAAATCCGCCGCCAGGACGAAGGGCCTTGTGCCGAACCAGCCGATGCCGACGCCGGTTTCGCGGCCGTCCGGCAGCCGCACCTGGGCGATGCCGGACAGGCCCGCCATCGACTCGAACAAGGTCGGCGCCCGCCGGTCCAGCACGACGATGCCGCTGCCGAGACGGTTTTGCAGCGCGGCATCCTCGGCCCCGATCGGCTCCATCGATGCGCGCGACGGGACGGGAACCGCGGCGATCTCCGCCAGGCGCCCGTTCCGCAAGGCCTGGTACGCCCGCACATGCCGAGCCGGGCCGGCAAATTCGGTGCGCGACAGCAGCGGACCGGCGGCGGAGCCCCGGTGATGTTCCAGGACGCATTCCCGGATCAGCCCGGCCGCGTCCAGGACCTCGCGGATCACCAGCACGGCGATCCCGAGACGCGTGTCGCCGGTCACCGCCTGTCGCGCCATCCAGGTCCGCAACCCGGCCTCGTCCGCCGCGCCGGGCACGCCCGGCAGATCGTAGGCCGTGGTTTCGTGGCCATCGGCGAACAAGGTGGCGCGATACACGATGTGGTGCAGCGGCGGCGGCGGGCCATCCAGCAGCAGGCGCGCGGCGAGTTGCCGGTCGCTCCAGGCGTCGTCCTGCGGGGAAGAGCTGTCGGGCACGCGCGAAGGGTTTCCTCATGATCCGGACCAGCCGGTCCATCTGGTTAGCATAACGAGCTTCCGGATTGCTTTCATCCAGGATCAGCCAAAAAAAGATATTAGTCGCCAGATAGTACGATCGTCTGATGATGGCCGGTCTTTCGGTGGCATCCGCTGGCACAAACCCGGCCATCGCGCGAATAGCCGGCCGCGAAGAGGCGCATTCTTTCGCCGGATCGAAAGGGCTTCCGGTGGCTCGTGGGACGGCTGGGTCTGAGGGTGGAGATTTATCATCAAATGAGGCAGTCGCAATCGTCTGCCCTGGGAGACCCGGATCGCCCCGAGCGTGGTTTGATTGCACACGATGCAGGTGTGGATTGTGAGTACCGGATCGATCTGCACGTCCTAGCAGAAATAGCTGGACGATTTCGTGCCGGGCATCCGGCGCGATGCGCGGTGTGTGGGCCGGCCTGCGCCGGTTCGGCTGGGTTTGACAACTGCGCCCGCCGCTTGACTATGCGAGCGGACCACGAGGACGTCCGGGGCATGTCCAGACTCACCGATTACACCAGCTACGCCGATGCGCAGCGCCACTGCAGCAGCGCCGCGCTGTGGGCGTTGTTCGACGGCGATCGCTCTCGGCTGAACATCGCGCATGAATGCGTGGACCGCTGGGCGGCGCAGGCGCCGGACCGGACCGCATTGCGGATTGCCTATGCGGATGGCCGCGACGAAGCGATTGGCTTCGGGACGTTGGCGGCCTGGTCCTCCCGCTTCGCGCACTGGCTGGACCGGCGTGGCATCGTCCCCGGGGATCGCGTGGCGATCATGCTGGAGCCGTCGCTGGCCTTCTATGCCGCTTTGTTCGGGGCGATGAAGGCGGGTGCGGTGGCGGTGCCGCTGTTCACCCTGTTCGGACCTGACGGCGTGCGGCTGCGGGTCAACGACTGCGACCCGCGCCTGCTGCTGACCAATGCGGAGAAGGCCGCGGGCCTGGACGGCATTCCCGTGGTGGTCGCTGATGACGCCTTCCTGCGCGACCTGGCGGCCCTGCCGGACCGCTACCAGCCGCGGACCGGCGCCGATGACCTGGCGATGTTCCAGTACACCTCGGGCACCACGCGCGAACGGCCCGAGGCGATCCGCCACACGCACCGCGCCATCGTCGTGGTCGCCAATGCCGCGCTGTACGGCACCGGCGTCCGGCCAGGAGACCGGTTCTTCTGCCCGTCATCCCCCGCCTGGGGCCACGGTTTGTGGCACGGCACCCTGGCGCCGCTGGGGCTGGGGGTGGAGACCGGCACCGTCTCCGGCCGCTTCGATCCGGTCCGGCTGCTCGGCGCGCTGGCGGATTTTGGCATCACCAACCTGTCCGCCGCCGCGACCCATTTCCGCATGATGAAGAACGCCGGCACCGCCGCACAGCACCGCTTCGCGATCCGGAAACTCAGCTTCACGGGCGAACCGATCGACCGCGACAGCCTGGCCTGGACCGAGGCCACCTTCGGCACCCGGCTGTGCAGCATGTACGGCACCACCGAGGTTGGCGTGATCCTCGCCGACTATCCGGGCGCCACGGATTTCCCCGGTCGTCCGGGGTCGCTGGGCAAGCCTGTTCCCGGCGTGACCGTGCAGGTGCAGGCCCCGGACGGCTCTGTTTGTGCGTTCGGCCAGTTGGGCGAGATCAAGGTCTGGCGCCGCGATGCCTGGTTCCCGACCAAGGATCGCGGCCGGGTCGATGACGACGGTTATGTCTGGCACGCCGGACGCGCCGACGACGTGATCATCTCCGCCGGCTGGACCATCGGTGCGACGGAGGTCGAGGACGCGCTGCTGGGCCACCAGGCGGTGCGCGAGGCCGCGGTGATCGGCGTGCCCGATCCGCTGCGCGGGCAGGTGGTGAAGGCTTTCATCGTGACCGATCAGCCGGCGGATGACCGGCTGGCCGTTTCGATCCAGGACCATGTCCGCACCCGGCTCAGCCAGCACGAATATCCCCGCCAGGTCGCCTTCGTCGCCGATTTGCCGAAGACCCCGGCGGGCAAGGTCAACCGCAGATTATTACGCGCGCGCGAAGCCGCCGCGATGGAGTCCCCATGAGCGTGCCATTCCCCAAGATCACCGACGGCGCGATGGATGCGTTGCGCCAACGCATCGGCGTGCCGATCGAGAACACCTTGGAACCCTGGTGCCACGAGGCCACGCGCGACAATATCCGCCACTACGCGCATGGCATTGGCGACGACAATCCGTTGTGGTGCGATCCGGCGTACGCGGCGCACTCGCGCTGGTGTGGGGTCGTGGCACTGCCCAGCTTCCTGTTCGCGACCAGCCGGATCGTTTCCGGTTATGTCGGGGGATTGCCCGGCGTGCACGCGATGTGGGCGGGGGCGGACTGGACCTGGCACTTGCCAGTGCGGCGCAACGACGAAATCAGCACCGAGGCCTGGCTGAAGGACCTGATCGAGCACGAAACCCGGTTCGCCGGACGCGCCGTGCAGCAGGTCTATCACGTGCGGTTCTTCAACCAGTCGGGCGATCTGGTGGCCGAGGCCGATAGCTGGTGCTTCCGCACCGACCGCGACACCGCGCGCGAGAGCGGGACCAAATACACCGAAGTGAAGGCCCGCCCGCCGCAGACCTATACCGAAGACGAGTTGGCTCGCATTTATCGCCTGTATCACGATGAAACGGTGCGCGGCGCGCAGGTTCGTTATTGGGACGACGTGACCGCCGGCGAGGCCTTGCCGCCGATGGTCAAGGGGCCGATGACCGTGACCGGTTTCATTGCCTACGCGCAGGGCTGGGGCGGGCTATATATTCGCGCCAACAAGCTGGCGTGGAAGCAGATCCATGCGCATCCGGGCCTCGGGATTGCCAACCGGTTCGGCATTCCCGACTGCCCGGAACGGGTGCACTGGGAGCCGGAATTCGCGCTGATGGTGGGCGCGCCGGGGGCGTACGATTACGGGCCGGAACGGTGTTCCTGGTTGACCCACCATCTGACCAACTGGATGGGCGACGACGGGTTCCTGCGCCAGGCAAGCTGCAAGATCCGCCGGCATAACCCGGAGGGCGATACCCTGTTCTTCAACGGGACCGTCGTGCGGAAATATATCGCGGACGGGCGGCATCTGGTGGAGATCAGCCAGGAGGCGCGCAACCAGACCGATGAGGTCTCGGTGTTGGGGACCGGGGTGGTGGAATTGCCGGTGCGGAGGGCGGCGTAGCACTGCAACCAGGATGCCCGATTCCCGAGGGCGGTCAGGCCGGTTGGCAGGCCGTCGCTCAGCCCACCGCGACAGGCGTGTCGGACCGGCCACCCCATTCGGTCCAGGAGCCGTCATAGACCGCGCCTTCCGGCAACCCGGCGAGGCGCATCCCGAGTGTCAGGATGCAGGCGGTCACACCCGACCCGCAGCTCGTGACCACCGGACGGGCGCCATCCACACCGGCAGCGGCAAATCGATCGCGCAATTCGGCAACCGGCCTGAAGGTGCCGTCAGCATTCAGCAGATCGGTGTAGGGCAGGCTGGCGGAGCCGGGAATGTGCCCGCTGCGCATCCCCGCGCGCGGTTCCGGCGTCGCACCCGTAAAGCGTCCGGCCGCTCTGGCATCCAGTACCAGTTCGGCCTGGCTTGCCACGTTGCCGAGAACATCGCCAACCCCGCGCAGCCGGATCGCCCGATAGTCCGGCTGGAACACGGCCGGGGCGGGCACCACGGCGGGGCCATCCTGGACCGGCCGTCCCTCCCGCACCCATTTCGGCAGGCCGCCATCCAGCACCGCCGCCTGGTCGTGCCCGAACAGCCCCATCAGCCACCAGCCACGCGCGGCCGAGGCCAGCCCTTTCTGATCATAGAACACCACCCGCGTGGCGTTGCCGATCCCCAGCGCGCCCATCAGCTTGCCGAAGCGGCCGGGCGTTGGGACCATGTGCGGCAGGTCGGTGTCGGTATCCGCGACCTTGTCGATATCAAAATACCCCGCGTTCGGGAGATGCGCGCGCAGGAACTCGGCGTGCCCGTCCTTGTTCTCATTCGGCAGGTATTTGGTGGCATCGAACACCACCAGATCAGGCTTGCCGAGTTCGCCCGCGAGCCAGTCGGTTGTCACCAGCGGTCCCATGCGTCGTCCTCCAACCCGGTTTTGCGATGGACCGCTTCGATAGACGCTGTCCTGGCGTTCGTATAGGGCTCGCAACCGGTCCAGCCCGGGCGTTCGTTGTCTCGACGCAGGCGCGAACCGGTGGCAGGCTCGCCACAGACCAGAGCAACAGGGGGAAACCATGGCAGCGCTGTCCGATATCCTGGAGACGACGGCATTCGAAAAGGTCGCCGGCGGCTTCATTTTCACCGAGGGGCCGCTGTGGCATCCCGACGGCTTCTTCTACTTTGTCGACGTACGCGGCAACGGCCTGTTCCGCATCACCCTGGGACAGCCGCACGCGCTGGTGCGCAAGACCGAAGGCGGCAACGGCCTGACCTTCGATCTGCAAGGCCGCCTGATCAACTGCGAGGGCGACGGCCGGCGCGTCACCCGGACGGCGCTGGACGGGACCGTCACGACCTTGCTCGACCGGTTCGAAGGCAAGCGGCTGAACCGTCCCAACGACGTGATCTGCCGGTCGGACGGGTCGTTGCTGTTCACCGATCCCTCGTTACGCGTGCCGCTGGCGGAACGGGAGATCGAGAGCGCTTCGATCTACACGATCTCGCCCGGGGGCTCGGTCAGCGAGCTGGCGAAGTTCGAATATCCCAACGGGTTGGCGCTGTCGCCGGACGAACGGACTTTGTATGTCGCGAACACGCGATGGACCAAATACATCCATGCGATCGAGCTGGATGCCGCGGGGCAGATGGTGCGGCGGCGGATTTTCGCCGATATGTCCGCGGATGGAACGAACGGCGTGCCGGACGGGATGAAGGTGGATGCGGCGGGCCGGGTGTTCTGCACCGGCACCGGCGGCACCTGGGTGTTTGAACCGGACGGCAGCCTGATCGGGGTGATCGAGACGCCGGAGGTCTGCGCCAACCTCGCCTTCGGCGGGCCGGATTTGCGGACCTTGCTGTTCACCGCGAGCACCTCGGTTTACACCCTGCGGGTGAAGACGCCTGGAATGCCGCATCCCTGGTACAAAATCCGGGGCTGATCGGGGAACCCGTATGCGGCGGCCCCAGGCTTGAGTAGATTCCGACCCTGCCGCAATGGCGGTGACCGTTCTACACGGCATGGCTTCGAAATGAAGGATTGAAGCGACCGGAACGGACATGATCCCGTATGAATGACAGTACGCACGGCGAACCCGGTCCCGAAGAAATCTGGCAGCAACCCGCGGCTGCGTTGCTCAGCAGGCTTGCAACGACCATCGCGGGCCTCACCGGCGCGGAGGCCCGCTCGCGCCTGGCAGCCTATGGACCGAACGATGCGGCGGCGGTGAAGCAAACGCCGCTGTGGCTCCAGTTCCTCGCCCGCTTCCGCAACCCGCTGATCGTCATCCTTCTGGTCGCCAGCGCTTTGTCCGCGGCGACCGGTGACGCCGCAAGTTTCGTCATCATCATTGTCATTGTCACCATCAGCATCACGCTCGATTTCGCGCAGGAAGTGCGGGCCCAGAATGCGGTGGAGTCACTGCGCCGGTCCGTGGCGGTGCAGGCAACGGTCCGGCGGGACGGGGCCAGCCTGTCGGTGCCGATCGACCAACTGGTGCCAGGCGACATTGCCGAACTGATCGCCGGCGACCTGATTCCCGCTGACTCGCGGCTGCTGGAAAGCCGCGACCTGTACGTCAACCAGGCCCTGCTGACCGGTGAACCGTACCCGGCCGAGAAACGGGTCAGCGACGCTGCGCAGGGCGCGCCCAACCAGGCCGGCGCATCCAACATCGTCTTCGCCGGCACATCGGTCATCAGCGGCACCGCAACCATCCTGGTCTGCCGCACCGGCAGCCGCACCGCACTCGGACATCTCGCAACCAGCCTGGCCGAGAAACCACCCGCCACCGCCTTCGCCGTGGGGATCCGCAGCTTCGGCCTGCTGATCATGCGGTTCACCGTGTTCATGGTGTTGTTCGTCCTGGTGATCAACATCTTCTTCAGCCGGCCGCTGCTTGAATCGCTGATGTTTGCGGTCGCGCTGGCGGTTGGCCTGACCCCCGAACTGCTGCCGATGATCGTGACTGTCACGTTGGCCCGATCGGCGATGCAGATGGCCCGCCGGAAGGTCATCGTCAAGCGCCTGTCAGCCATTCACGATCTCGGCGCCATGGACGTGCTGTGCACGGACAAGACCGGCACCTTGACGGAAGCCACCATCGCGCTGGTCCGCACCATCGACGGCACCGGGGCCGACAGCGCATCAGCTTTCGCCTATGCCTTCATCAACAGCCAGTATGAAAGCGGCATGAAAAGCCCGCTCGATGCGGCGATCCTGGCCGCCCACCCGTTCGATATGACCGGCTGGAAGAAGATCGATGAAGTGCCCTTTGATTTCGAGCGGCGCCGGGTTTCGATCCTGGCCGAACACGATGGCAAGCGGCGCCTGATCGTCAAAGGCGCACCCGAGGATCTGCTGCGGTTGTCCGGACATTACATAACGCCGGACGGCGTGGAACACCCGCTCGACACGGAAACGCGCCGCACCTTCGCGGCAACGCTCGACGGGCTCGGCGCGCAGGGTTTCCGAGCCCTGGCAATCGCCAGCCGGTTGGTGGAGGCCAGCCACCAGACGATCGGCGCCAGCGATGAATGCGATCTGGTGTTCACCGGCTTCGCGGTTTTCCTCGATCCGCCAAAATCCAGCGCCGGCGCAACGATAAGGGCGATGGCGGATGCGGGCATTTCGGTGAAGGTGCTGACGGGCGATAATGAACTCGTGACGCGTCATGTCTTTGCAGAAATCGGCGTTCCGGTGACCGGCGTGCTGACTGGCGATGCGCTGGAACATCTCACGGACGAGGCGCTGCTCGGCCAGTTGCCCCGGGTCAACCTGTTCTGCCGGGTCAACCCGCAGCAGAAACATCGCGTCCTGCTGGCGCTGAAGCGGCTGGGCCATGTGGTGGGCTTCCTGGGCGATGGCATCAACGACGCACCGGCGCTGCACGCGGCGGATGTGGGCATCTCGGTCGATGGCGCCGCGGACGTGGCCCGAGCGGCGGCCGATTTGATCCTGTTGGAACACGATCTTTCGGTCGTGCGCGAGGCCGTGGCCGCCGGGCGCGCGACCGTGCAGAACGTATCGAAATATGTGCTGATGGGCGCGAGTTCCAATTTCGGCAACATGTTCAGCATGGCCGGCGCCGCGCTGATGCTGCCGTTCCTGCCGATGCTGCCGATCCAGATCCTGCTGAACAACCTGATCTATAATGTGTCGGAGATCGCGATCCCGTTCGACCGGGTCGATCCGGAATCCATCATCGGACCGGTGACGTGGGACATCAAACTGGTCGAACGCTTCATGCTGGTATTCGGCCCGGTCAGTTCAGTTTTTGATTTTATTACATTCTATGCCCTGCTGACCTTCTTCGATGCCAGTGCGGCGGTGTTTCAGACCGGCTGGTTCATCGAGTCGATGACGACCCAGGTGCTGGTGGTTTTCTGCATCCGTACACGGCGGCGGTTTTACCGCAGCAAGCCGTGCGCTTTCCTCGCCGCCATGACCCTCGCAGCCGTCGCCGTCGCGGTCGTACTGCCGCTGGTTCCCCCGGGGCGGTGGTTCGGCTTCGTGCCGCCGCCGCCGATGTTCTTTGTCTTCGTCATCGGCGCGACGCTCGCCTATCTTGCGCTGGTGGAAGTGACCAAAGCGATCTTCTACCACCTTATGGCCAAACACTGATGACCCCGGAACGGCACCGCACCGGACACACCGGATGGCTGCGCGCGGCGGTCATGGGTGCCGATGACGGCATCCTCTCGACAGCGAGCCTGGTGCTGGGCGTTGCGGCGGCGCATGGCGATCATACCAGCGTCCTGATCGCGGGCATCGCTGGCCTGGTCGCGGGGGCCATGTCGATGGCTGCCGGCGAGTATGTCTCGGTGCATTCGCAGAAGGACACCGAACAGGCCGACCTGGCGCTGGAAACCAGGGAGCTCCGGGTGGACGACAAGGGCGAGCATGACGAACTGGCGGCAATCTATGTCGGCCGCGGCCTTGATCCGGCGTTGGCGAAACAGGTGGCGCTTCAGTTGATGGCGCACGATGCCCTTGGCGCGCATGCCCGCGACGAACTGGGCATCTCCGAGGAGCTCCGCGCTCGTCCGGTCCAGGCCGCGCTGGCCTCGGCCGCCAGCTTTTCGGTGGGAGCCCTCATGCCGCTCCTGGTCGCTGCCTTATCAGCCGGCACCGTCCTGATCGTTGCGGTATCGGGGATTTCGCTGGTGTTCCTCGCGGTACTGGGGGCTTTGGCGGCGCGGGCGGGCGGCGCGGGCATGATCTCTGGCGCGTGCCGCGTCGCATTCTGGGGTGCCATGGCGATGGCGATCACCGCCGGCGCCGGGACCCTGGTCGGCATGATCGTGTGACGCGTTCGGCTGTCATGACTTGCTGATGTTCCAGAAGGTCGGCGCCGGCCCCTTGCCCGGTGCGCTGATCCCGGTGCTCCAGGCTGCCCGCGGCCGATAGCGTCCCAGCGGAATGAAGGGAACCGATTCGAAGGCGGCGAGCTGGATCTCGCGTTCGAGGCGGGTCTTTTCTGCCTCGTCCGCCGAATCCAGCCATGCATTATAGGCTGATTCGATCCGCGGAATGTCGGGCCAGCCGATCCAGGCATCCTTGCCGTTGCCCCGCAACAACGACCCCAGCAGCGGGTCGCGATATTCCGGCACCGGCGTGACGCTGACAAACAGCGACCAGCCGCCCTTGTCCAGCGGCGCCTTGCTGCCGCGGCGTTGCAGCACGGTGCCCCAGTCCATCACCTGATCGTCGATGTTGATCCCGACACGGCCCAACTGGTCCGCCACCACCTCGGTCGCGGCGTTGTAGAAGGGCTGGTCGGAGGTGTGCAGCAGCACCAGTCGTTCCCCCTGGTAACCGGCATCCGCCAGCATCGCTTTCACCTCGGCTTGCGACCGGCGATGAGTGAAGGCTTCCATGCCGGCCTGATCGACCTCGGGTTTGCCGGTCACCAGAAACCCCTGCGGCAGGATCACCCCGGAGGGGTCGCTGCCCATCATCGCCTCCATCACCTCCTTCTGGTCGATGGCGGCCAGCATCGCGCGCCGGAACAGAGCATCGCTGGTGGGCGGATTGAGGTGGTTCGGGCGCAACTGGCTGATGAAGCCCCAATCGTCGATCCGGCCGGTGACCACATTCGGCGCCTTCTCCAGAATCGGCAGCAGATCGGGCAGCGGCATTTCCACCCAATCGACCTCGCCGGTCACCAGCGCGTTGGCCGCGGTGGCGGCGTCGGGGATCATCTTCCATTCCACCCGATCGACCAGCACGCGATGGCCGCCCGATGTGAAGCTCGCCGGTTCGTTCCGCGGAACGTAGCGCTCGAACGGCACCATCGCCGCGTGGCTGCCGATGACGTATTCGTCCTTCAGGAACCGGAACGGACCGCTGCCGATGGTTTCCGTCATCTGCTTGTAGGGATCGGTGCCGTCGGCAATCCGTTTCGGCACCATCACCGCCGCGGTCTGGAACTTCGACAGCAGAGTCGGCAGCGACGGCAACGGCTTTTTCAGCCGCAGGACGATGGTGCGGTCGTCCGGCGCCTCCATCGCATCCAGGCGCGCCTGCAAGGTGGCGCCGGCGGGATCGCGCTGCATCCAACGGCGCAACGACGCGGTGCAGTCGCGCGCCAGCACGCGGTCGCCGTCGTGGAACCACTGGTCGGGCCGCAGTTTCATGACCCAGCGCTTGCCGTCGTCCTCGATCGTATAGCCTTCCAGCATCTGCGGCTTCGGGTTCATGTGCTCATCGCGGCCGAACAGCACGTCGTAGATCATGAAGCCGACGTTGCGGGTCGTCATCGCGCTGGTCCAGACCGGGTCCAGGCTGGCCAGCGGGGATTGCGGCACGAACAGCAAAGTTTTGGCGGTGCCGCCCAGCGCCGGCATCGCCAGGGCCGAGGCGGCACCTGCCAGCAAGCTGCGTCGTTTCATGTCGTTTCACTCTCAGGTTTTGTCGATGTTCCAGAACACCACGCAGGGTCCGGGCAGAATGCCGGTCACGTTGTCGCGCCAGGCCGAGGTCTGCCGGTACCGCCCCAGCGGAATGAAGGGCAGGGACACGAAGGCCTCCTGCTCATAGGACCGTTCCAGGCGGACCTGTTCGGCCGGATCGGCGGTGCCCAGCCAGGTGTCGTAGATCTGGTTCAGCTTCGGATCGTCCGGCCAGCCGAACCAGCCCTGCTTTGCGGTGCCGCGCAAAAAATTCGTCAGCAGCGGATCGTGGTAGTCCGGCACCGCGACCACCGAGGGAAACATCGACCAGCCGCCCTTGTCCAACGGCTCCCGGCTGACCCGCCGCGTCTGCACCGTGGCCCAGTCCATGGCCTGGTCGTCGATGGTCATGCCGGTCTCGGACAACATGTGCCCGATCACCGTCGCCATCGGGTTGAAGAAATTATGGTCGGTCGCGTGCAGCATCACCATCCGCTCCCCGGCATAGCCGGCCTGGTCGAGCAGCGCCTTGACCTTGTCCTTGCTGCGCGGGCCGCGCACCAGGTCCAGCCCGACGTCATCCACCGCTTGATTCCCGGTGGCCAGGAAACCCACCCCGGCGGTGCCGTTTTGCGGGTCGCCGCCCATCACCGCATTGACGACCTCGCGCTGGTCGATCGCGGCCAGCATCGCCTGGCGGACCAGCTTATGGCTGGTTGGGCCGACGAGATGGTTCGGGCGCAGGAACATGATCTGCCCGTAAGTATCGAGGTTCCCGGTCTTCACGCCCTCGGCTGTCCGAAGCATCGGCAGCAGGTCGGGCAGCGGGATTTCGATCCAGTCCACCTCGCCGGTGACCAGCGCATTGGCTGCGGTGGCGGCGTCCGGGATCATTTGCCATTCCACCCGGTCGAGGAACACACGATGCCCGCCCGCGGTGAAATCCGCCGGCTCGTCGCGCGGCTTGTACCGCTCGAAGCGCGCGAAGGCGGCGTGGCTGGCGAGAACGTGTTCGTCGGGCAGCCAGCGGAAGGGGCCGCTGCCGATGGCTTCCGGGATCTGCTTGAAGGGATCGGTCAGCGCGAGCCGTTCCGGCATCATCAAGGCGGGCTGGATGAATTTCGACAGCAAGGTGCGCAGATGCGGGAACGGCTTGTTCAGCCGCAGCGTGATGGTGCGGTCGTCCGGCGCCTCCAGCGCATCCAGCCGGTCCGCGAGCGTGGTGCCGGTCTGGTCGCGACGCATCCACCGCCGCAATGAGGCCACGCAGTCGCGTGCCAGCACCGGTTCACCATCGTGCCACAGCATTCCCTCGCGCAGGCGGATGGTCCAGCGGCGGCCACCGTCCTCCATCAGGTCGCCTTCCACCATCTGCGGTTTGGGCGTCTGCGCGGCATCGCGGCCGTACAGCGTCTCGAACACCATGAAGCCGAGGTTGCGTGAGATCTGCGACGTGCTCCAGATCGGGTCGATGCTGTTCAGCGCCACCTGCGGCACGATGGACAAGGTCTTGCTGGTGCCGCCGATGGCGGGGCGGGCGAGCATCGCAGCCGCGGTGCCCGCCAAAAGACTGCGTCGGCCGATCATTCCCTGTTTTCCTCCCGATGCACCGCCGGTTCGCGGGATCGGGGGCATTTCAGCAAACTCGCGGGTGAAGCGCCAGGGGTCAGTTGGCCGGGTCAGTTGGCCGGGTCAGTTGGTCGGGTCAGTTGGTCGCGTCCCGCACCTCGTCCTCGATCGCGGCGAGCAGGCGGGCGGGAAAGTGCCGCGGCAGGCCGGCGCCGATAAACACGATGCGGGTGCTGTGGTCGTCCAAGGGCCAGCGGTCCAGAAACACCGGTTCGGCGAAGACGTGCTGCACGCCGTGGATCACCGCCGGACCGTCCGGCAGTTCGGCGAGCGCGACCAGCCCTTTCAGCCGCAGCAACCGCGTCCCGCAATGCTCCGCCAAGGCCTGCAACAGCAGGGTTAGTGCGACAGCCGGCAGTGGCGACGAGCGTTGGAGCATGATCGTCTCGATGCCGTCACCGTGGCTGGCGCGATCGAAGGGCGAACCCACCAACCGGTCTGGCAGCGTCCGCCCCGCCGGATCGCCGTTCGGAAACAGCGCCGCGGCCGTAATGGCGCCGGCCAGCCCGATCGATGCGCCGGGGTTCATCGCCGCCAGCCGACCCCGCAAAGCGTCGGCGGGGCCGGCCAGATCGGTCTTGCTGAGCACCAGCCGGTCGGCCACCGCAACCTGGCGGCGCGCCTCGGGGAAGCGGTCCAAGGTCGCCGCACCCAGCAGCGCATCGACGACGGTCACCACGGTGTCGATCGCGTGGCTGGCGGTCACCGCCGGATCCGTCATCAAGGCGTGCAGAATGGGCGCGGGGTCAGCGAGGCCGGAGGTCTCGATCAGCACGCGATCGTATGTGACGACGCCTTGATCGCGCCGCTGGTGCAGGTCGAGCAGGGTCTCAACCAGGTCGCTGCGCACGGCGCAGCAGAGGCAGCCGGTGGTGAGCGTGATCAGGGTCTCGTCGCTGCTGGCGATCAGCGCGTGATCCAGACCGATTTCGCCGAACTCATTCACAATGACGGCGGTGCGCGCGAAGCCGGGGTCATGCAGGCAGCGCGCGATCAGCGTGGTTTTACCAGAACCGAGGAAACCGGTGACGATTGAAACGGGGATCACGTGGGTACTATCCAGGGCGGCAGCGCTGGTGACAAGGTGGCGCGCAGCCCAAGTCAGGCGATCAGAGACAAACCAGCCCAAGGTTTGCCCCCTGGTCAACCACGGACGCCTCTGCTTTACGTCCCCGCGGGGGGACGCATGATCACAGGTGCTGCACGCATCGCCGAAGGACCAGCCGCCAAGGCCGGCGGCGCCAGCCTGCGCGTTCGGTCGTTCGACCCGCTCCTTATATTATGGGTACTGCTCGCGGCGGCCTTGCTGTTCCTGGTGATCAATCCCCTGTTCCGGCTGGTGCAGACCAGCCTGCAGGACGCCGATACCGGCGACTTCACCCTGTTGAACTACGTCGCCGCCTTCGCCCGCCCGCGCTATATCACCGCGATGGTGAACTCGCTGAAGCTCGGGGCGAGCGTCACCGGCCTGTGCCTGCTGTTTGCCGTGCCGATCGCCTGGGCGGTGTCGCGCACTGACATGCCGTGCAAGGGCGCGGTCAGGATGCTGGTGCTGGGGGCCTTCATCACCCCGCCCTATCTCGGCGCGATCGGCTGGATCCTGCTGGCGGGACCGAACTCCGGCTGGCTGAACCAGGTCTGGATGGCGGTGACCGGCGCGCATGAGGGGCTGTTCAACATCTATTCGTTCGAGGGGCTGGCCTTCAACATCGCCATCTACTCCTTCCCCTACATCTTCATCTTCACCGCGGCCGCGCTCGACGTTGTGTCGTCGGAAATGGAGGACGCGGCGAATATCCTGGGCGCCGGGGTCATCCGCACGACCTTGCGGATAACCCTGCCGATGGTGCTGCCGGCAATCGTGGGCGGGGCGATCGTCACCTTTCTGGAGGCCATCGCCCTGTTCGGCTCCCCGGCGCTGATCGCGATTCCCGCGCGCTTCAGCGTGGTGACGACGCAATTGCTGCAATTTTTCAGCCAGCCCATTCGCGCGGAAGTGGCGGCGGCCTATGCGGTGCCGCTGCTGCTGATCACGGTGGTGCTGTTCGGGCTGCAACGCTGGCTGGTCCGCCGGCGCGGGTTTGTCGCGCTGACCGGCAAAGGGGGCGAGCGGCGGATTATGGAACTCGGCCCCTGGCGCTGGGTCATGCTGGGCTATGCGGGGTTCGTGCTGTCCCTGGCGGTGCTGCTGCCGTACATTGTGCTACTGCAAGCGGCGCTGGCGAAAGCCTGGGGGCGCGGGTTCAGCCTGGACAACCTGACCCTGCGCAACTTCTATTACCTGCTGTTCCAGCATGAAACCGCGGCGCAGTCGGTGATGAACAGCTTCACCTATGCCGCCGCCGCGGCCTGCATCGCAATCACCCTGGGCCTGTCGATCGCCTATATCGTCAGCCGCCGCCTGCTGCCATTTGCCGGCGTGCTCAGTTTCATCGCCATGGCGCCCTTCGTGGTGCCGGGCATCGTGCTGGCGATCGCGTTTTACGCGGCCTACGCCCCGCCCCCCTTCGCGCTGTATGGCACCGCGACGATCCTGATCCTCGCCTTCGCCACAAGGTTCCTGCCGATCGGCTACGTCAATGCCGACGCAGCAATCCGCAGCATCAACCCGGAAATGGAGGAAGCGGTCCGCATCCTCGGCGGCGGACGGCTGCTGGCGATCCGGCTGGTGATGGCGCCGCTGATGAAGCGCAGCCTGATCGGCGCCTGGCTGCTGGTCTTCATCCCCGCGACCCGCGAGCTGTCCAGCGCCATGTTCCTGTATGGCCCGCATACCCGCACCATGTCGGTGATGCTGATGGACATGAGCGAGGAGGGCAATTTCGAGCAGCTCGCCGCGTTGGGCTTCCTGCTGCTGGTATCCACCCTGGTGATCGTCGGCGGCGCGTCCGCCTTGCTGGGCCGCGACTTCATGCTGCGGCGGGAGCGTCCATGAGCAAGCTGTCCCTGATCGGCCTGGGCAAGAGTTTCGGGCCGGTGCCCGCCGTGGCCGATGTCGACCTGACCCTGCGTGAGGGCGAGTTCGTGTCGCTGCTGGGACCATCCGGCTGCGGCAAAACCACGACCTTGCGGATGATCGCCGGCTTCATCAAGCCGACCGCGGGCCGCATTGAGATCGACGGCGTCGCGGTGTCCTCGCCGAAATTCACCGTGGCGCCGGAAAAGCGCAACATGTCGATGATTTTCCAAAGCTACGCGATCTGGCCGAACATGACGGTGGGGCAGAACGTCGCGTTCGGCTTGAAGCTGCGCAAGCTGGCCTCGTCGGAGGTCAATGAGCGGGTGAACCGGATCCTGGATGCGGTGCAGTTGCGGCATCTCAAGGACCGCTATCCGGCGGAGCTTTCGGGCGGTCAGCAGCAGCGGGTCGCTCTGGCGCGTGCCATCGTGATCGAGCCCGCGGTGCTGCTGCTGGATGAACCGCTGTCGAACCTGGACGCCAATCTGAGGGAGGAAATGCGCAGCGAGATCCGCCGGCTGCATGACGCCTTCCGAATCACCACCGTCTATGTGACGCATGACCAGGCGGAGGCGATGGTCACCTCCGACCGGATCGTGGTGATGAACCACGGACGGATCGAGCAGGTGGATGATCCCGTGACTCTCTATAACGTACCGCGCACACGCTTCGTGGCCGGCTTCATCGGCCGGACCAACTTCCTGGATGGGCGGGTGGACGGCGACCGGATCGTGTTCGACGGTTTTACCGTGCCGGCGGGTTCGGCACCGGCCGGTGTTGCGGGCGCCAGCTTCGCGGTGCGACCGCAAACCATCGCCTTGCACCGGACGGGACGCGCCGTCGCCGACTCGGGCTGGTGGGTCGAAGGCCGGGTGACCGAACGGGCCTATCTGGGCGAGTACTGGGAATACGTCGTCCGGCCGGCCAATGGCGGCCTGCGGCTGCGGGTCACCACCACGCCGGCCGATGTGTATCAGGCTGATGAGGCGGTTTGGCTGGAGATCGATCCAGGGCGGATCGCGCGGATCCCGAGTCCCGAAGGAGCGGCTTGATGAGCAACCAACACATGCTGGCCGAGGTCGATGGGGCCATCGGCTGGATGACATTCAACAAACCGGAACGGCGGAACGCGGTCTCCCTGGACATGTGGGCGGCGATGCCGGACATCCTGCATAGGTTTGAGGACGATCCGGCGGTGCGGGTGATTGTGCTGAAGGGCGCCGGCGACAAGGCCTTCGTCTCCGGCGCCGATATTTCCCAGTTCGAGAATGCCAGAGCCTCAGCGGAGGCGAATGCCGAGTACGATCGGGTGAGCGAGGCCGCCACCAAGGCCTTGGTAGAGTGCGGCAAGCCGACGATCGCGATGATCCGCGGCTGGTGCATCGGTGGCGGGCTGGCCATTGCCATCGGCTGCGACCTGCGGATCGCGACGGAGGGCTCAAAATTCGGCATTCCGGCCGCTCGTCTGGGGCTGGGGTATGGCGCGCCCGGGGTGAAGAAGCTGATGGACCTGGTCGGGCCCGCCTTCACCAAGGAGATCTTCTTCACCGCTCGGCATTTCAGTGCGGCCGAGGCGGCGGGAATGGGGTTGATCAACCGGGTGGTCGCGGACGCGGCGCTGGCGGATTGCACGCGCCAGTACTGCGCGACGATCGCCGATAACGCGCCGATGACGATGCATGCGCTGAAGCGGACGGTTGGCGAGCTGGTCCGCGGCTATGAGGCCGACTGGGACCTGTGTGACCGGCTGGTGGCCGGCTGTTTTGAGAGCCAGGACTTCATCGAGGGGCGGCGGGCCTTCATGGAAAAGCGCCGGCCGGTGTTCCGCGGGCTGTAATCCCGCCTTCCCTGACGGGGGGGGGGCCGGCGCCGGCGATCGATCGTGATCGAGACTGAATCCGGATTCGCCGGTCCGTTGCAACCCTCCAGGGCCGGAGTACGGACTGGCCGAAGACCCGGGATCGGGCTTTTGCATGGTCGCGCTGCGGCGGCCGGGGATTGCACATCGCGTTTCATAGCGGGACGATCAATAAATCGCGATCCCCCTGATCACGGCGCGACGCTGCCATTTGGCCGGGCTGAATGGCCGATGAGATGGGCTGGTTTGGGACATCCGCTGGCGATTGGCGCCCCTTCTGGGAGGGGGGAACCGGCCGGTCGATGATCGGTGCGCTGTATCATAAACTGTCACCAGACGCTTTCCGCGGGAACTGTTTCGGTTTGGCGCTTGCAGGGAGGCCGGCCATCATTGTGGCATCACCGGATGACCGCAAATATTGCGGTGCACAACCCCAGGCTCAGGTGAACAGTGGCCTCCCAATACCTGGTATTTCCGACAATATAAGCGGGGTAAACTCTCGGTATTCTACAATACAAATTTGGTCTTATATAATATAATATCAGACATATTAATATATTGTCATACACATCACATTACCTGGATCACATTCATGTATTGTCAAAACCGTACAACTCCGACCGATATATAGAATGGCTTCCTACCACAATATTTATTTGGAATGTGATTTTTTTACACTCATATATTTGCCAATCCGATGAGTTTGTCATCCCAAAAGCCCGCGATATTTCTCACATTTCAAATGATTTCAATGTTTCCGTTTATGTTGTGCTGCGATATTCAGGTGTCATACCGCTGCAAATTAGGCGATGCATTTCCTAATTGACACCTTGCGCACGGAATGTTTTGCTTCTGCCCAAGGACGGGCAGCGGACGAGCCCCGCGCGTCTGACGAGAGGGTCCAGTACCGGTTTTGGGATGCATGCCGAGCAAAGAAATTGGTTGCACAAAATTGGTACGCGTCTATTATTCCGTGGCGCTGGCGCGAATGTGTCGTGTCCTGGCGAGGCGGTATAGTCGGAGAGTATGATGGCAAGCTCAGTTACCGTTGCGGGTCCCGGTGGCGTCCCCCTTCCCCCACTGGCTCCGGCGCAAGCGGTCAGCTCCCCGGGTGGCTACGCTCTGCAGCAAATCGCCTACGCGCTGTCGACCATCACGGGTGCGAACTACGGTACCTCGACGGGGACAACGCTGCCTCCGACGTCCGGGGCAGGTCCGCAGATCGGCGTGGTGACGACCGGCGGCGGCAGCTCCGTTACAGTGCCATCCGGCTACAACGCCGTCATCGTCGAAAACACCACGCCGGGTACGGTGACGGGCAGCAATACGACGATTATCGCAAACACCACGGGCGGCACCTACAACACTACCGGCACCAGCACGGTCGTGGCGGCCGGCGGCAACAATACCATCGTCGGTAAAGGCACCAGCAACATCGATATTGCCGGCAGTGGCAACAACCTGGTCGCGCTGACCACCTCTGGTTCGGCAAACAGCAACGTCACGCTGGGCAGCAACACGAACCTGCTGTTTGCCTCGGGCGGGACCGGCGGCGGCAGCGGTGGCGTCAACATCACATCGGTTGGCCAGGACACGCTGGTGGCATCGGGCAACAGCTCGATCTCCGCAGGCGGTAACAACAGCCAGATCTATGGCGGCGGCAGTGGCGGCAACGTCAATGTCACTGCCAGTGGCAGTGGTCAGATCATCGCCGGTGGCGACAATTCGACGACTGTCACCGAGAGCGGGTCCAACGCACAGATCTACGGTGGCTTCGGCACCACGCAAGGTTCACTGAACGTTAGCTTGGGGCCAACCGCTTCGGGTGCGGTTGTGTCGGCTGGGAATGGCAACACGTCGGTCAGCAGTGCCGGCAACAACACCCAGGTTTATGGCGGCTTCGGTAGCCTCTCCGGTTCGCTGAGTGTCTCGGGCACGGGCAATAACGCGGTCGTTGTGGCCGGCAACAGCAGCGCGGCCGTCAGCTCCGGCGGCAGCAACGCGCTGATCTTCGGCGGCTTCGGCAGCAAATCCGGCTCACTGAATGTCACCACGAGTGGCTCGAGCGCGGTCGTGGTCACCGGCAACAGCAACGCCACCGTGAACGCGTCGGGCGCAAACGCACAGATCTATGGGGGCTTCTCCAGCACGCCAGGCTCGTTGAACGTCAGCACCAACGAAACCAACGCGCTCGTTGACCTCGGCAACAGCAGCGCGACCATCAGCGCTGGTGGGACTGGCGGCAAGATCTATGGCGGCTTCGGGACTTCGGCCGGCGCTATTCAGGTCACCGTCACCGCCAACGCGAACCTTATCGATGCGGGGGCAAGTGCTCTGTTTGCATCGATCGCCTCTGGTGTCGGCTTCACCACGATCTACGGCGGCTTCGGTAGCACCGCCAGCGCCGTGAGTGTGGCCGGTGACGGCAGCAACAGCTACATCGATATCGGGGACGGCGCCGGCCACGTCAGCTTGAACGGCTCTTCCAACGCCGAGACAGTCGTCGGCAGCTTCGACAGCACGCATGGCGCTCTGTCTGTGTTCGAAAACAGCGGCGTCAATGATGTGGTTGTTGACGGCACCAGCAATACATCGATAACGGTCGGCAGCGGCACCAGCGGGCTGGAAGTCATCGGCGGCAGCGGCAGCTTGTCCATTGTCGCGACTGACAACACCTCGACCTCGACCATTTTCGGTGGCTCTGGTCCCAGCAATGTCAGCGTTGGCGCCGGGTCGCTGACCTTCGTACTTGGCACTGGCCCGGCGACGATCACCACCGGTGTTGGCCCGAGTTCCATCGACACCGCGGTGGCCACACTGTTCGGCTCTGCCGGTAGCGACGCAACCTTCATGGGTTCGGCCGGCGGCGCGCTATATTATGCCGGCAGCGGCAACGAAACCCTGAACGCCGCGGGCGCATCCGGCGGCTCCGCAGTTACGTTGGACGGCGGCTCCGGTGCCGATAGTCTGGTGGGCGGCGGTGGCAACAACGACTTCATCGCAGGGTCCGGCAACGACACCCTGGTCGCCGGGACCGGAAATAACACGTTCGAATTCTTGAATGCGGTCACCAGCGGGCATGCGGTGACCGACGTGGTGACCAACTTCCTCAGCGGCGGCAGTAATTATATCGCCCTGTATGGCTATGGCGGCAGCCCCTACACTGCCACGGTGACCGGCGGCAATACCGTGTTGACGCTGTCGGATACCAGCAAAATCACCTTCACCGGCGTCAGCAACTCCAATCTGATCACGTC
>Ga0302202_10001201_pt1 | contig 32498 bp, 33 predicted proteins | sample II_Bog_N3_3_FD_194579 | JGI IMG/M metagenome (GOLD analysis project Ga0302202, IMG submission 194579) | Peat permafrost microbial communities from Stordalen Mire near Abisko, Sweden - II_Bog_N3_3 | ecosystem: Environmental > Terrestrial > Soil > Wetlands > Peat | place: Sweden: Abisko...
CCGTTTCCCAAACCTGCCCCATGCGCCGGTTCTGGCGGCACGCACACCCCTGGCTCTGCGCCTGCCGCGGCCCGGCCCTGCGCCCGGTTGCATGCCGAAGCCGCGCCACTTCGCGCGGCGCCGAAGGCGGGGTTGAACCGCACCGAACTTGGCCGGCGTGACAATGGAAAGGCAGCGGAGGCGCTTCTTTTTTTTCGCAGCCGGAACCGCGGGTTGGTGGTGAAGCGGCCCGGGCGGCAATGGCGGCGTGCCCACTGGCGGCTTCACCTGTCGCCGGGCGGTCGGTGGCAGGCCGGTGGTCCGGCGCGATCCAGGGAACGGTCCCGGGAGGCGGCGTGCGCCGGGCTGGGGCCACGGGGTTTCCGCACCCCGGTCTCCCGACCTTTCTGCCGGTGGCGGCAGCTCTCCCTCGGGAGGGCCAGCCGGAAGGGGGGGCTTGCGGCGTTCTCCGCAGCCGGATCGTTTGCCGGTGAGCGGCGGCCGGCGCCGGTGCGCGTCCTGGCGGTGGAGATTCCGGCCGGTGATCTGCCGGCCGGCGGATGCGCTGGGGGGGAGATGTCATCGCGCCGCCGCCGTGGGGCAGGCCGCGAAGGTGGCGGGGGCCTGACGACCCCCGCCGGTTCGGCTCAGCCTCCGAAGGCGTTCAACTCCGCCTCGGCAGCCTGGAGGCTGACGGTCTCGGGGTTCGTCGGCGGCCGCTCGTAGGGCTTCCAGGCGTTGCCGGTGACCGCGGCGAAGGCGTCCACCGCGCCCTCGGCGGCGGCCAGGAAGGAGTATGCCTGCAAACCGACCTCGGCGGCGAAGTGGCGGGCGCGCTGGGCCTTGCTGTCGAAGCCGAGCGGGCCGTCGCGGTCCTCGTCGCGCGCGTCGTTGGCGAGGCGGGAAGTGAGGTCGCGTGCATCGGTGACCTTGGCGCCGTAGAAAATGCCCGCGCTGTTGGCGGAGCTGACCATCGCGCCGACGATGCGCTGCAGGTGGATCGCCATCGCCTTCTCGTTGACCGTGTCGGCGAGCAGCTTGGCGTGGGTGCCAATCATTTCCTCGGTTGCTTCGCGGATTCCGGCGTAGTCGACCGGGTCGAGGCCGAAGTGGCGGGCGATCGAGGCGGCGACCTGCTCGTTCGGGCAGACCATGGCGGCGCGTTCGAAGGTTGCGGGGGTATCCTGGCGGAAGTTGCGGGTGGCGGCGGGCTTCTTCGCGGGCTTCGTGGCCATTTTTCGTCTCCATCATTGTCATCCCCGAGAGCGGCCGGCCGGTTGCCAGCACTGTTTCCCTCGGGTGCGGTCTCTGGGGCGGGGGGCGAAGCCAGGGGGAACCCCCGAGGCATGCGAGCGCGCGGGGTCGGGTTGCGGCAAGCGCGGAGCCAGGGGGCCCACCGAGATGGCGGGGATCAAGGGGCAGGTTGAGGATACGGTGCGCCGGCTTTTGGGCGCGCCTTATCCTCAACCTGCCCCCTGCGCATCGGTCTCGGCGGCACGCACCCCCTGGCTCTGCGCTTGCCGCGACCTGGCCCCGCGCAGTCGAGCGTGCCGAGCCGAAGGCGCGCGTCTTGCGCGCGGGGGTTCCGCCTGGCTTCGCCCCCTGCCAGACCGCACGCATCCGAGGGAATGTGCTGGCATCGGATCGCTGCGTCGTGGGATGGCAGGGTGTGGGGACGTTGGCCCACGGAGCGCGAAGAAACCCGTCGCTGCCACCGACGTTTGGCAGGATTGCCGCTTCGGCGCGCTCGCCGCCGGCGTGCCGAACGGAGAGGTGCCGCGATCGTCGCCGGCGGCGCTCCACCCCAGGGCGATCCGCGCCGGGGACGCCGGCAAGCGAGGACGGCACCCATGCCAGGCTGATCGCCGACACCATGGGCGAGAAGGTCAGGGCGAGGTGACCCTGCGCAGCGGCCTCGCATGCGGTGCTCCCCGCGGCGGCCGGTTCTGCGGTGAAGGGCATGGCGGACGCGTTGCCACTCCCGGACACGACGTGGCGGCGAAGACCCGCAGCGTCGGCGGATGACAGCGGCGCGGGCCTCCCTGCCTGCCCTGGTCGGTGTTGGGCTGCGGCTTCCTGCTGCAGCTGCGCGGTGCACGGTGAAGCTTTCACCGGCGAGGGATGGAAGCGCTGCGCGGCAAGATGGAACCTTGGACCTGGCCGCAGGACCCCGGCGGAGGGGCGATTGCGATGGTCGCCGGTGTGGCGGGGTTCTGGCGCCCGCCACATTTCCAGCCGTCACGTTTGGCGACGCGGTGCCGGACATGCCACCCTGGCCTACGCCAGCATGCGGGTCCGTCGCGCTCGACCCGCGCTACGATGTCGCCCTTGGCTTCGCGCGGGCGGGGCACCTGACCGACATGCGATGGTGGTGCAGTCAGCGCCGGCCGGGACGGTGCAGACAGGCGTCGCGTGATCATCCATACCCCGAAGGCGCGCGCCGAAGCCCGGAGGGCGCGCCGAAGGCGCGGGGTGTTACCGCCGTTCGAACCTGGACGGCGACCCGATTGCCCGAAGATTTTCATTCACCTTTTCACTCACCTTATTTCACTGTCATCGGGCATTTTCATTCACTCTTTCATTCACCTTGGTTTTCACCGTTTCATTCACCATTTCCAATCGCTTGCTTGCTTCCTTGCGGTATTATGGAGCACCCGCCATCAGCCTGCGACGGTCTGGCATGGGGGCGTAGCCATTCAGGGCGGGGAGCTCTGGCATTGTGACGGCGGAAGTATCCCAAAACCACGGCGCAAACCGGCTTTGTCCGGCGAGGGTAGCGAGATCGCAGCGGCAGCCGCTGTCGGCGTCCGCTGGGAGGAGATAGAGGGCGACCGGCTGGGGCGTGCTGTCGATCACGACCGCGGTAGCGGTAGGAGCGGAAGGCAGCAGGCCGTCGCGAGCGACACGGGCGAATGATCGGTTGGCGTTGCTGAAGGCGATGATGAGACGTTCGTCCTCTTCCGCCTCGATGGGGATCCAGTTGGCGTTGGCGGCCACCGCAGAGATGTTTTCGATGTTGGCGTAGCCGGCCGTTGTCATTGAGAAAGTGGCGGCGATGATGATGTGGTGAACGTGGCGTTTAGCGGGAGTAGGTTGATCTGGCGCACGAAAAACAGAATCGAGTTCGATATTTAGTTGCCTCAGAAGGCTGGCGGCGGCAATATGGCGGCCGAATTCCGGGAGGTTGGCATGCGGCTGGAACTCATTGCCGGAACTGAGAATGTCTTTTGCTTTCCGAAGCGGCGTCGGGAGCGACCGACGGTGCAACTGCTCGGCGCCTTGCGGTCGGATGTACGTGAGATTGACTTGATTGCCGAGGCGTTCGGTCTGGATCAGCCGGGGGTGGCACTGAAGGACGAGGCTGATCGCTGCATGGCCGACTACATTGCGGCGAACGTGCCTGCCGCACCTGTCGAGGCGCGTGATCTCGCGCTCGATGCGTTGCGCATATGTGCGCTGGTGACGGCCATTGATGCCTGCCGGGCGATGGAAGCGATGGACCGGCAGGTGATGGACGCCCAGACCAAGGTCGCCGAGGCGCAGAACAGGGGCAGCTACCAGGCGGTATATCTGCAGGAGGTGGTGGAGGACGCAAGGCAGCGTGCTGCGGAAGCGACCTTGCTTGCGCATGTCCGTTCGGAGGAAGCCATGGGTGTTGCCCGGGCGGTCGACATTGCCATGCGTGGCGAGGTCTGGACGCCATATGATCCGCACGCCGAGGCGGCTGCTTTGTTCGGGTTTTCGCTGAGCGCCTGATCGTGGCGGAGGTGGAGGTCCGGCTGTCGTTTGGCCGGTCCTCTGCCGTGCGGCTTCAGCCGGTGGTTTGATCCAGATAGTTTTGATACCGCCGGCTTGCTTCCATGGTGCCGAGCGTGCCGTTGGCGATCAGCCGCAGGATCAGCATGCTGACGCTTTCCGGTTCGGTGAAGCCATGCTGTTCGGCCAGGGTCCGGATGTCGCGTTCGGCATCGCATGTGGTCTTGTCTTCTTCCGATGTCTGACGGCCGGTCATGGCAGGATGCTTTCCCGGGCATCGGGCATGGACGTGAGCGGCTGAACGGTGGCTGCCGCGTGACTCATCGCGGGTTTCTGCCGCCGGCAGCTGCCAGATCGGTCTTCCGGTCATTCTCCGGTGCCTCGACGGTATTGATGCAGACTTCCTGGATGTCGCCATCCCAGGGTCGCGCTTCCGCCCAGCGGATGGCCCTGGCCTGGGCATCGGCGGCGTTATCGGCCTCGACGACGATGTCGAGACCGGCGACCAGATGCACGGTGCCGATGACATTGAACCTTGGCGTCAATCCCTCCCTGGTCCTGCGTACGCGGCGGGCGTTCACCGTGCGGAGGCGGTCATCCCAGTCACAGCGCGACCCATCCGGCAGCAGGGCCTGGTCGTCGTCCTGCTCTTCGTCGCGGCCGATCGCGTTCGGCGCGTGACCGGGGCCGCGTTCGGCGCCGGCGATGGTGGCAACGTCCACCCTGACGGGTTCCGTCGGGACGCTGCCGGCCAGCTTCTCATGGACATCGAACACCGTGGCGATGGCGTGGCGGTCGCGCTGGATCGCCAGCGCCTGCGCCGCGGCCTGTTGCGGGCTGTCCGCGTCGATGTCGATCTCCCATTTCACCAGATACTCTGGCATCGACTCCTCCCTGGTTTGCCGTTCCGTGTATTTACACCAGGACCGTTTACGCCGTCGCCGCGGCGGGCGGTTCCTGCCGGGCTTCCAGCCTGGTCAAGGCACTTTCTCCAAATGGTAGAGCGTTGCGCCGGTGTTCTCGATGGCGCAGCCCGGCGGCGACGTGCCGTCATCCAGGAGAGTGAGCAGGTCGGCCTCGACACCCCCCACCTGGCGGCGCCAGCGTGCGTGGTCCCAGACGTCGATGCCGAGTTCCTTCGCCCTCGCCCACGCCGCCCGGCGCAAGGCCCGCTGGTCATGCACGGTGAGGTTGAACGTCACCGTCGCATCGATGCGGCCGGTCATGCTGGTGGCCCTTCCATCAGGCGTTCGACCTGGACCACTTCGGTGAAGCTGGCGGCGGGGGCGTTGGGCAATGGCAACAGGCCGGCCTTCTCTTTGGCCTCCCGCCGCGTAGCGGCCTCTACCTCCAGGCAGTGGATTTCGATCCGCTCGATCCGTACCCTGAACTTCGGCATGTGGGGGGTCTCCCGCTCCGGTGCGGCCAGCCGCCTGGCCACTGCCGCTGACATTTTTTCCATGGCCGTGCTGGTGGTGAACCACGTCTGGTCGCGCCGCGTGATGACCACCGCGCCGCCGCCGAACCCATTGGCTTTCATCCGGCCGGCGCTGCCGGCCCACTGGAAGCCGACCACCCGGTCCAGCCGGAAGCGCACCAGCAACGCCTGCACCAGGGCCGCGGTGTATTCGAGGTCCGCTTGCGTCTCCGAGACGACCCAGATCTCCGCCAACCGCTCATCGTAGCGGACTTCGATGCCAGGATCATCGTCGCAGTTGCCGGCGATCGCCACGGCGGCGGCCTGGACGTCAGGCTGCCCCGGCGGCAATTCCGCTCCTGGGTCTTCGGCCGGGAAGAAGATCAGGTTCACGGCCGCTTCGTGCACGGCCTTGAACCACGCTCCCTGCTGCGGGGTTGCCGGGATCACGAAGCTGAACCTGGTGCAGGACTCCATCATCCAACCCTCCCCGGCTTCGTCGGAACCCATGGCATCCTTCCGCGCCTGCAGGGACCGCTTTGCTGATGGGCGATGCCGGCAAAACCTTCCTCGGCGCTCATCTTGTCCTCCTGCGGTTGACGGTTGGCGTTGTCCAGCCGACGCGGGCGCGCGCGGCCGATGGCACGCGGCCGGCACTGCCTGCCGCAGCCTGGCTCTTGCGAAGGCGGTGTAGTGATTGCCGCTACCGGGTCGGCAGGATTGGCGCCGCGGTCATGGAGGCCCAGGTGCCTCATCTATCGCGTGGGCGAGTTGAGCGGCGGAGACGTCGCAGCGGAACCGCTTGGCGCTGCCACGCTTGACCAGCGCCAAGCTGAGCCAGCCCTGCCCGCGATCGTCCGGGTCGGCGACTGTTTTGGTCGGATCGGGCGCCGGGTGCAGCGTGATGATGGTGATGGTGGAATAGCGGGCGGTGCCGATCCACAGATTGCGGTAGACCGCGCCGGGTCGGAAGCGACGCTCGCCGATCAGCTGGATGTTGCGGGCGCGCGCGCGGTCCCGTTCGGCGATGCGGCGCATCAGGAAGATTTCGGCGCTGGCCATGCGGCGATGGACGGCCGCGAATGCCGGCGGCCGGTCGTAGCGGTCGAAGCACGTGGCAGCGCCGCCGCTGCCGTCGGCCATCACCGGCGCGAAGCGCACGTGCCCGCCTTCCGGCGGGCCGTGGCGGCAAATGGCCCAGGTGCCGCGCGCACCGTCGGCGACACGCGCGTTCAGCGCGTCCAGGGCCTGACGCCGGGCGGCGAACCCGTCCGGGATCGGGAACGTGCCGAGGCAGAGATCGCGGGCCGGATCGTCGGCGCCGACCCGCTCCAGCACGAAGGCGCAGAATGCGTCCTCGTAGAACAGGCCGGCATCGAGCGCCGCTTCACAGGCGGCGCGCAGGCCCGTCGCGTAGGCAGGTGGGAGCCGGGCCATGTCGGTCATGCGCTCCCTCGCTGCGGCACTGTGCGCGCCCACGGCGAACCGCGGTAGAACCGCAGGTCCGGCAGATCGGGATAGCGGCAGGGTTCCCTGGCCAGTCCGTGCTCTTCGTGCAGGATCAGGCTGCGCACGGCGATCCGGCGGCGGCGGCCGTCGCGGAGCGAGCGGACGACCGCTATGTCGGACCGGCCGCTGACACGGATGTTCATCCATTGGCCGCCGGCAGGATCGCGCCGGGCGGCGGCGAGCACGCCGTTCAGGAACGCCTCGACGATCCACGGATTGCGGCAGCAAGGTGCGCCGCGCCAGCGGTCGCGCCACCAGCCTTCGTCCTGGATATAGAAAGTGGCACCGACCGGGATGACGCCGACGCCGAGCGGGTTCGGCCCGCCGCGCCGTCGTTGGGCGTGGTACTGGCGATACATGAGGACCTCAGGCGCTGGCAGCCGGCGCAGCCAACGCCGGTGCGGGTGTGCCATCGTCGCCGGGCGTGTCGATCACCTCATGCTGCTGGATGACCCAGCGCCAGCCGCTGCCCGGTTCTCCGGTGGGCCGGTGGCGGACGGACAGGATGGCCCAGGAGCGAAAATCCTCGACGACGGTGGCATAGAGATCGTCGGCGACCAGGCAGTGAAGGAACGCGCTGTCGGCGCGGCGAAGCGCCGCCGCGTGGTCTTCGGCGGCGTTGAGCGCGGCATGAATGGCGTCATGGCGATGGCGAAAGACATTGGCGACAGTGGCATCGCCCGGGGCGATGTGCAGCACGGTGTGGATGCCGCCGGCTGGGTTTTCCGCATCCGCCGCCAGCGTGGCGGCCAGGCGATCGGCGGCGGCGAGAAACTCGCCGATTGTGATGGCGGCGGGCAGCAGGCTGCCCACCCGCCAATCGGGACCGGCGCGGCCAAGCATCTTTCGAAGATGACCCAACGCTGTGCCGGGGCGGAACGCGTGCAACACGCGGGCGCCGCGCTCAAGCCTTTGCTGCGTGGCAGACAGCATCGTTGACCTCCTTCATGTCGGTGGAAACACTCAGGCCGGTGGCAGCGAAGCTGCCGGAACCGGCCGAACCACAAATCGGTGATGTGTCGGCGTCAGCCCCAGCCGCCATGGGTTGCGCCGATGGCGCGGCTGCGCTGGACCAGCCGGGCCAGCTCACCGAGGCAGTCTCCAATGTGGCCTTCGCGCCGCCCGCAATGGATGATGGTCAGCTGCCCATCTGGCGCGTCCATCCATGCGGCCCGCTCGGGCGAGCGCCGGGCGAGCCGTTGGCGCAACGCAGCGGTCACCAGGCTGGCAAACCGGTCGATCGGACACGGCTCACCGACCGGGTCCGGCGCCAGCCCCAACGCCAGCAGGATGGCGATGCCGTTGCCGTTGGACAGCGACAGCTCGAAACTCTCCGGGTCGGCGCGGGCTGCCGGCGGCCGCAGCCAAAGGTCGCTTGCCGGGTCATGGATGTGCGGGGTGAAGCAGATGCTCACGGGAGACCTCGTGCGGGAAAAAGTGGTTGGCAATGGTTCGCCAGTGGTGCCGGCTTTCACGGCGCCGGTGCGGTCCATGCGCCGCAACTGGTTTCGATCAGCAGGCGCTCGACCGGGTCCACCATTTCCAGCGCACGCAGGTGCAGTGCCGATCCAAGTCGCGCCCGATCGACGACGTGTTGCCAGGCGTCGGCATCGTCGGCGAACACCGGCCGGCCGCTGTCGGGATTATCCACGCGCTGGATTTCGACATGCGGCGACCCATCGGGGTGCAGGCCGCAATCGAACACGTCCCATCCCTCGGCGCGGGCGACATCACCGACGAATGGTTGCAGCCCCGCTATATTACCCCTTGTGCTCGCGGCGTTGCCGGAGACCTTGGGTCGGGCGGCGGCAAGGAACCTGAGCGCGAGCGTCATCGCGCCCATGATGGTGAAAGGACCAGTGTGCATGCGGTTCCCCTGTTGGCTGGATGTTTGCCGCGACAGCCGCGTTGCGGGCGCCGGTGACAGGCCGGCCGCAACCTCGTGCGGCCGACCTGGATCTTCCTGACGCCTGCCAGCATTCTGCTGTCAGAACGGTATGGTGCCGTCCGAATCCGGCTCCGAGGCGCCGGCGTTTTCGTCAGCCGGCGCCTGGCTGTCGTCGCGCCTGCGGTCGAGGAAGGTCAGTGTGCCGTTGAATGGCGTCAGCTGGATTTCGGTGCTGTAGCGGTCAGCTCCGGAGCGATCCTGCCATTTGCGGGTGCGGATCGCGCCTTCGACGAAGACCTTGGCGCCCTTGGTCAGATACTTTTCCGCCAGGGCGGCGAGCGGCTCGGAAAAGATGACGATGCGATGCCACTCGGTGCGCTGCCGGCGCTCGCCGCTGCTTCTGTCGTTCCAGCTGTCGCTGGTGGCGACGTTGAGCGTGACCACCTTGCTGCCGCTTTCGGTCAAGCGAACCTCAGGATCATGCCCAAGATTGCCAATCAGCTGCGCGCGATTCAGTGAGCCGGACATTTTTCATTCCCTTCGTTCATTTTCCTCGGGGAGGTCGCCGACACCGCGCCGGCGAGGTTTCCTCGGGTGCGGTCTGCTGAGGCCGGGTCAGGCGGGCGCGGAATACCTCTGAGGCCGGCAGTGGTGCGGGAGCGCAGCGACACGGTGCCGGCCGAACCGGAGGCGCTCGGGCGTCTTGCCGGGCTGAGGCCCGGCGGGACGGCAGAGCGGGGGTTGTAGCGCCCGACGCCCGGCCTAGACCGCACGCCTACCCGAGGAAGCCTTGCCGGCGTGGTGCGGGCGCCGTGCCATTTTCATGTGCTGCGGTCTGATCATTCGATCGATCTGGCTTTTGGAGTTGTCTCCATCAGCCTTTCGGCGGCAATGTTGACCACTTCCGATGTCCAGTCGCCCCATCCCAAGGGCAACTCGAGCTTCCGCAGAACCAACTCGATCTCCTCGCATATCTCCGTGTCCGGGACGCTGTCCGCCAGGTCGTCGCGGCCATTCTCCCGCAGCCATTCGCGTACATCGTCGGCGTCGATGTAGGCCGGTGCCACGCTGCCAAGCCGGGCCAGTTGTTGCTCGGCCAGCAGATACGCCCAGGCCGGATTGGTTTCGGCCTCCTGCAGGCGCAGGATGAAGGCATCGACCAGATCGATCGCTTTCGCCTGATCCGAACTGGCCGCATCCGTGTCGCTGCCCTGCGCGGCGGGCACAGACAAATTGTTGCCGGCTCCTGCGTGCGCCATGGCGCGCACGAGCTTCAGTGCTTCGAGTTCCGTCACGATTTGGCCTCCCGCAGCAGATGGGCTGGTGGCTTCCAGCCGTGTTCGTGCAGGAAGTCGAGCTGGGCCTCGGCGTCGCGGCTGTTGACGTCGGCGGCGAGGGCGGACGCGATGGCCACCACGGCACCGTCGAGATCGACATCCTGCAACGCCTTGCCGGATTTGAGTTTGAGCCGTTCGGTTTCGGCTTTGACCGCTTTCTCAAGCAGTGCGCCTGTGCTGAACCACACAGCGCTCCGGCGCGAGACGGCAACCGTGCCGCCTCCGAATCCGTCCAGGCGGAGTCGGCTGCAAGTGTCAGCCCACTCAAAGCCGACTACCAGATCGAGCTCGAAGTGCCGCAGCAACGCCTGCACCAGGGAAGCGGTGTATTCCACATCGCCGCATTCCTCCGCACACACCCAAACCGAGCCGGCCCCCGTGTCGTGGGTCACCTGTATGCCGGGGAGACCGTCCCGCTCTTCGGCGAATTCCAGGGCGGCCGCCATCACCTCCAGCGGTGCCTCGATACCTTCGCGTCTTTCGCCGTCTTCGGCATGGGCGATCAGTTCCCGCGCCAGCTCATGCACCTGGGTAAACCAGGCGCCCTGCTCCGTCGTCACCGGAACGATGAAGCTGAACTTCGTGAAGTAGGCAACCATTTGCTCCTCCATGGCTACGCCGGCCTGGCGCGCCTTCACGCATCCTCGTCTTCCGTGACGATGGCGAAGGTATCGGCGCGGATTGCATAAAGCGCGTTCATCACCTGCTCCCAGCCCGGCCGGCTGCCGGCCAGGCAATGCGTCGGGATGGTGCGGACCAGGAAGTCGGCAACGTCCCGCGCGCCCTGCCGGACACCGGCGCGGCTGGGACAAGATCAGCCGGCACAACCAGGAAACGCCTCCGGTCATGCGCTTCGCCACGGTCCAGGCACGTGCACAGTTCATCGAGACCCGGTGCTGCGACGCCGGCCTGCCGGCGAGCGTTCGTGCCAATGCCATGGCCCGTGCCGGGTCTCCGGGCGGTTCCGCCTTGCGGTTTGCGGCGGTGGAGCCGCAACGCGGCCAGGATCGTGGTGACGTCGAGATCGCTCGAATTATGGCTCGCCATCTGGCACCACCTTCAGGACAAGTCCCGTGCCTTTCAGCTTCTCCGCGATGGCCTCCAACCCGGCGAGGGCCTGCTCAACCGGCTCCTTGCCGTCGAGCAGCTGCCGCAGTTCGGCCAGCGTGAAGACGACGTCACCGTCGGACGTGCCGTAGCAGAAGTTTTCCGCCGGGGAGTCGAACCGGGTGCCCTCGGGATATTCGTAGCCCGCCGACCAGGCGGCTACATAGGTCAGTCCCAGGGCGTGGCACGCCGCCTCCACGCGATCCAGTTCGCCGCCATTGGTATCTTCGGCAATCAGCCGGAGTGGGCAGCCGTTTCCGCTGACGCTTTCGATCAGAGCCATCGCCGAGGCAGCGGTCAGCGCGGCGCTGTTCCAGTCCGGCTTGCCTGCATCCGATTCAATGGCGGCGGCCAACGTGCGGATACCGGATTGCCGCAGGCTGCCGCCGATCGTGATCCACCCTGATGATCGGTCGCTCATTTATTTCTTATCCTTCCGGGTTATGGCGAATGCGCCGTCATTGCCGCCGCCGCTGCGCAGCAGTGGCGGGCGGTTCCTGTCGAACGTTGGGAATTGTGCGGCACGCGGGGCCGCGCGTTCTGCTACGGTTGCGGCCCCCAAGCGCGGCCGGCCGTTCGGGCTCGACCGGCTATCGGCCGACCGGCAGCTCGGCCAGCCGGGTGAGCTGGTCGATCTCGCGCAGGAGCTGGCGCATGCGCGGACCGTACTCGGGTTCGAGCCGGCTGGCGCCATCCAGGTAACGCTGCCAAGTGGCGCGGTCCCAGGTCTCGCGGTCACCGATACGCACGCCGCGGCGCGCGCCGCGCCGGGCGGCATTTTCGCAAGCGGTGACCAGGGCGCATTCGAGGCGGGTGAGTTCCAGACGCCGGCTGGCGATGCCGGCCTGCAGGCGGTCGCGGTCGAGCCGGCAACTTGCGGTGTGGAACTCCCGCTGGCCGGATGGCGCGGCGTCGAACGGCCGCGGAGGCCCAATGGTCCTGGTGTCCCCCGGCGTGAGATGGGTCATGGCGGACTCCTCTGGTGACGCGAGAAGCCCGGCCCGGCATATCCGGGTCGGGCCGCGAGGTCAGTCGGCAGCAAGCGCGGAGTCGTCGGCGTCGCCTTCGTCACGGGCCAGCGCATCGTCGGCGTCGTCAACCAGCGTGTCGGCATCGTCGTCACCCGGACCAAGGTCCGGGTCTTCGCCGGTGCCGTTCTCCTCCGCCGCCGCGGGCGCGCCCCTCCCCTCGCCGGCCTTGGCCAGTTCCTCGGGGGTAAGCTGGAAGCGCGCACGCGGGAAGACATAGACGCCGTTGCTGAACCGCTCGATCAGGCGGGCGCGGGTGTCCTTCGCGCGCGCCTCGACACGCACGCCTTCGGCAACCGCCGCGCGTTCCAGCGCCGCCTTCGACAGGCAGCTGAGGAAGTCTTCCGTCGCCATGCTCGGCAGGTAGCGATCGGCGCCGATGGCATCGCCGGCCACCCGCGCCACCGGGCCGCTGTCAGTCATGTTGTCGCGGCAGGACAAAGCGCTGGTCAGCATCGACCGGGCCGCGGTGCGGACCGCTGCGAGGTCGGCGGTCAGCACGCCGCCCTCGGTGAGGCTGTCGCAGATCGCCGCGCGCTCGGCCGCGCCCATGGCGGCGCCGCTGTGCACCGAGACGTTCCGGCCACCGAAGGCAAGCACCAGCAATCCAAGCAGGGTGCCATCCTCGATGGTGGCCTCGCGCAGCGCCTGATGCAGCGCGTCGGTGCGCAGGTCACCGATCATGGCGCAGCCCTTCTGTGTCACTTCCGGCCGGCTGCGCGTGGGCACGCTGCCGGCAACGTCCGCTGCGGCCGGCCGGGGTCCCTTGCCGGGCCTGGCCGCCGCCTTCGTCTCCGGCAAGCGGAACGCGACGGTCTTCACTTCGCCCGAGCGCGTGTCGATGTAGTGGCCGACGTGGTCGGTCCTGGCGGGCTTGCCATAGACCGCCTCGGCCTTCTTCGGCAGTTCGCAGCGGCCGTACTCGTCGACCGGCAGCAGCCGGCCGCGCTCGGGCAGGTTGTTCTGCAGCCATTCCTGCTGGGCGCCGAGGAAGCCCTCGACGTTGGTGGTGGTGCGACTGTCCTCGCCCGCCGGGGCGAACAGATCCTCGTCCCAGACGACGCCGTAGGCCTTGGCCAGATCGTCGCCGAACTTCGCGGCGGCGAACGGCATGCGACGTTTCGACAAGGCACGGGCGATCTCGTGCCAGAGGACGCCCTGCCCTTTCTTCGGCTTGTGCTTTTTCCAGACCTGCGCCTGTTCCTCGCGGGTGGCGGCGGCGATGGTGCGCAGCTGGTCCTCGTTCGGCATCTGGCCCGCCGCCATGACGTCGAGCATGGCGGGCAGCAGATGCGCCAGCAGCTTGAGGCGGCGCACGGTGCGCGGCGGCAGGGCAAGCGCATCGGCGATGCCCTGCTCGTTCCACCCTTGCGCTTCCAGCGCCTGGGTGGCCCGCCAGATGTCGACGCTGTTGAGCGAGGCACGTATCAGATTCTCGCTCACCGAACGCATGGCGTCGGCGGCTTCCTCGGCGTCGCACAGCAGCACATCGATGCTGGCGAGGCCGGCGGCGACCGCCGCCTTGACCCGGCGGTTGCCGGCGATGATCACCAGCTGGCCGCCGGCTTCCTTCACCCGCGGCGGCTGGATCACGCCGATCGCCTTGATCGAGGCGACCAGTTGCTCGTCCATCGCCGGCGGTGCCGGCGTCCGCCGGGGGTTGTCGGGGTTCGGTATCAGGCTGGTCGGATCGACGTTGCGGAGTTCGGCCATCATGCGCTCCTGTTGGATGGTTCTTCGCCTTCCATTTGTTTTCGGGAAGACCCGACCCCGCCGCCGCATCCCGTCCGGCCGGGGCAAGGGCGAAGCCGGCGCAGCCGGGCGCGCGCATGGCGCGCGCCCCTTGCGGCGGCCGGCGGCGATGCGGCATTTTCGCCGTTCTGATCAGGCATTGTTCCGCCTGGGCCGACGAAGCGGCCAAACCGATTCCGGTCAGGCCGGCTCGGCGGCATCCGCCGCCGCGGCCGGATCGTCCGCCGGCGCGCTCGCCGTAGTGGCAAGGTCGGCTTCCAGTTCGACCAGCCGCGCCAGTTTTTCATCCAGCTCGCCCTGCAACGGAAACGCCTCGCCCAGCCTTGGCGTGTAGTCGGCCAGCCGGGCGGTGGCGTCCGCCTGGCGACGGGTCTGCTCTTCGAGGTCCGCCTCGAAGCGGTCGAGCGCGTGTTCCAGGCGGGCGATCAGCCCCAGGGCGGTGAGGTCGTCTTCAACGTCGATCCGCTGCTCGTTGTCGGAGCGCTGCAGCACGAGCTCGGCGCTGCCGTCCTGCCCGGCCCGGTTGCGCCGCACCCGGCAGGTCAGCTCGAAGCCGCCGATCCGGCCGATCGTCCAGTCGCGTTTGTCGCGCTCGCGCGCGGCAATCCGCACCTTGGAGAGCAGCGCCGCGCCGGCCACCCGCCGTTCCGTCACTTGCCGTCCTTCCACCTCCATCGCGAAGGCATCGCCGCGCGTCGGCGTGCGCCGCGCGATGTCCTGCCGGATTCCTTCAATCCGCGCCGCTGCGCGCGCCTGTTCGAAGCCGGCGGCGCGGACCCGGTGACGGATGTCGTGCTGGTCATCGACATGCGCCGCCTGCTGGCGCCGCAGCCGGGCGATCTCGGCTTCCAGCCCGGCTTTGCGGATCAGCCGGCCGTCGCCCGAGGCGATCGCCTTGGCCATGGCGAACTGGTTGGCCTGGCTGCCGATATCCTCCACCCGGCGGATGCTGCGGTCGCCGGAAAGGGCGGCGGAGATGAACCGCGCCTTGCGTTCGTTGCTCTGCCACATGGTGGCGTCCATCGAGCCGAGCGTCGCGTAGGCGTAGACCTCGATCTCGTCGTGCTGGTTGCCCTGCCGCTCGATCCTGCCCTCGCGCTGTTCGATCTGGCTGGGCAACCACGGCACGTCGAGTTGATGCAGCGCCTTCAGCCGCTGCTGCACATTGACCCCGGTGCCCATGGTCTCCGACGAACCTATCAGCACGCGGACGCGGCCGGCATTGAACTCGCCGAAGAGTCGCTGCTTTTCAGTTGTGCGCTTGTAGTCCTGCATGAAAGCAATTTCGGCGGCCGGAACGCCAAGCTCGATCAGTCGCAGGCGTATCCAGCGATACGCCGAGAAGCCGCGCTTGTCCTCCACGCTGATCGTGCCGAGGTCGGAGAAGATCAGCTGGCCCGCGCCAGGGAGCGGATACATGCTGCCATCCGGCCGGCGGTAGCGCTGGCCGGCGGTCTCCTGCCAGATGCGATGCACATTGACGATCAGCCGGTTGAGCTTGTTGTCCGGCTCGTCTCCGTTGCCTGGCCACACCAGCCGCATGTCGATCGCCGCGTGGCGGCCATCGGTAATCACCGCCAACAGGATGTCATCGCCACGCTGGACCCGGCCCTTGCGCTGCTGGATCGCCTCGATGCGCTGGGCCAGCTGCTTCTGGTAGGCGCGGAAGGCATCGCTGGGCGGCGAGGTGACCAGCCGGCGCTGGCCGCCACGGATGCGCGGCAGCTTCAGATGGACGCGCAGCTCATCCTTCAGCACCACGTCGGCGACCGAGCGGAACATGTCGACCAGCTCGGGGACGTTGATGAACTCAGCAAACCGATCCACCGGCTTGTAGCTGCCCGATGGCTGCAATTCCAGCTCGGTGCGGGTGTCGCCGAAGGCAGCGGCCCAGGCGTCGAATTCGTGCACGCCGCGTTCGCGCAGGGCACCCTCCGCCTGGAAGCGCAGCAGCGTGTACAACTCCCCCAGCGTGTTGGTGATCGGCGTGCCCGATGCCTGGATCAGCGCCCGGCCGGGGTTCTTCCCCTCCAGATAGCGCGCCTTGACGAACAGGTCCCAGGCCCGCTGCGAGCCGTCCGGATCGACCCCCTTCAGGTTCGCCCGGTTGGTGGCCGCTGATAATTTGCGGAACTCCTGCGCTTCATCGACGATGATTTGGTCGACGCCGAGTTCCTCGATAGTCAGCATGTCGTCGCGGCGACCCTTCAGGGCTTCGAGCTTCTCCGCCAGTTTCTCCTTCATCGCCTCGATGCGCTTGCGGGTGGTATGGTCGTCCGCATCGGCCCGCAGCGCGACCGCTTCGTACAGCTCAAGCTGATCCTCGATCATCCGCCGCTCGAATTCCGCCGGAACCGGGATGAACCGGAAGGCCGAATGGGTGATGATGATCGCGTCCCAGCTGGCGGTGGCGGCGCGGGCCAGGAACCGGGACCGCTTCTCCTTCACGAAGTTGGTGTCATCGGCAACCAGGATGCGGGCGGCCGGGTAGAGCTGGAGGAATTCGCGCGAGGCCTGGGCCAGGCAGTGGCCCGGGACCACCAGCATCGCCTTGGCGATCAGGCCGAGCCGCTTCTGTTCCATGACGGCAGCGGCGATGGAGAAGGTCTTGCCGGCGCCGACGGCGTGGGCGATGTAGCAGCTGCCCGACGCTATTATACGCCAGATCACCCGCTTCTGGTGCGGGTAGAGGCGGATGACGCTGCTGGCGCCCGGCAGGGTCAGGTGGCGACCGTCGAAATGCCGCGGCACCAGATTGTTGAAGCGGTCGTTGTAGATTCGTGCCAGCCGGTCGGTGCGGTCGGCATCGGTCCAGATCCAGCCGGTGAAGGCGTCCCTGATCTTCGTCAGCTTCTCCTTGGCGGCTTCCGTCGCCTCGGCGTTGAGCACGCGCTTGTCGACGCCGTTCTCGGTGACGATATCGTAGATCTGCGGGGTGGCGCCGTTCAGCGCGTCGTGCAGCAGCTGCCCGGCGTTGCGCCGGCCGGTTCCCCAGTCCGACGTGCCGGCGGCGGTGCCGGCGAACCGGCTGGTGTCCACCGTCCAGGTGGCCAGTTCCTCGCAATGCAGCACCCGCGTTTCCGTGCCCATTACCTCGGCCGCGAAGGCTTCGATGACGTCGGCCGGAATCCAAGGGGCACCCGGGCGGGCGGTGATGTCGGACGGCTTGAGGTCCTCGGGCTGCACCTCGCGCAAGGCAGCGACATTGCGCTGGTATTGCACATCGCCCGCAGCGGCGGCTTCCGCCTCGGCGAGCCGGGTGCGGACCGGGCCGGATAGATAGGCGTCGGCGGTCTCCCACGCCAGGCTGCGCGGGTTGCGGAAGATGGCGTCGCCAAGCAGGGCCAGTGCCGTCTCCGGCGCACGGTCGAGCAGGCCGGCCAGGTGGTCGGGATCGACCCGGCCGGTCTCGTTGAGGGTCACCGCCAGCGCATCGGCCGGGGAAATGATCACCGGCGGCGCCGGCGGCGCGATCACCCGCTCGCGGAAGACCGGCCCCATGCGGGCCAGCCCGCTCTCCAGGTCGTATTCCTCGATGCTGGCGACCAGCCAGCAATCCGGGTCGTCGGCGAACGGCGCGAGGTTCGGCCGGCGATGCGCCTCGCGCTCCTCGCCGGTCTCCGGGTCGGTCGTGACGCTGATGACGGTGTGGTTGAGCGGCCCGTAATGGCGGATGAAGGTCGAGTAGGCAAGCCGCAGCCGCGTCTGCACCGCCGCCCAGGGCCGGTCGGCGGCCTGGGCGCGCAGCACGTCGCGCACCGCGTCGCGGATCGGCAGCAAGGCGCGGATGATCTTCGCCGCCTTGGGCTGGATGCCCTGGCCGGCCTTGCCGTCGCGGATGGCGACGGCAACGGCGCCGCCTTCGACGATCTGCATGAGCCGGCCATCCCGACCGGTGAAGTAGGAACCTTCCTTGATCGTCGCGCCGTCGGCGGCCGTGCCTATGCCGTCCGGAACTGCATCGGCGTCGTCTTCCGTATTGGACTCTGCTGACGGGGTGTGGATACCGCGCGGCAGCCGCGCCAGCGCTTCGTCGAGCAGGCTCTCCAGCGGCGCGGCGTCCGGCCATGGGCGGCAGGTGTAGGCCGGGACCGGACCATAGATGCCCCACCGCAAGGCGTGGCTGCCCAGCACCATCTCGGGATGGTCGACGAAATATTCGTTGATCCTGGCAATGGACGGGGCATCCGGGGAATCGGTGACGGCGATGTCGGCGAGGTTGATCCATGCCTTTCCGCCGGGTTGCTGGCCGTCGCCACGCCGCTGGAACACCAGCAGGTCGACCACGACATCGGTGCCGGCGGCGCCACGCAGGCTGCCCTCGGGCAGCCGGACGGCGCCGATCAGATCGGCCATGCCGGCGATGTGCTCGCGCGCCACGCTGCCGGCCTTGTCCATGGTCCCCGTGCTGGACAGGAACATGGCCAGACCGCCGGGACGCAGCCGGGCGATCGAGCGGGCGATGAAGAAGTCATGCAGCCGCAGCCCAAGCCCGGCTGTCGCCGGGTCGGCGCGGACAATGCGGTCCGAGAAAGGCGGGTTACCAATGGCAATGTCGAAGCCGCCGCCCAGCCGGCTCCGCGTGTAGTCTTCACAGCGGACCCGGGCCTGCGGATGCACGCAACGGGCGATGCGGGCGGTGACCGGATCGTATTCGATGCCGGTAAGCCGGCAGGCGCCACGCAGTTCCGCCGGGAGCAGGGCGAAGAACAGGCCGGTGCCCATGCCTGGTTCCAGCACCCGCCCGCCGGCGAAGCCGAGCGCCTGGGCGGCGCGCCAAAGCGCCCGTACCACCGGCTCGGGGGTGAAATGCGCATACTGGGTAGCCCGCTGCAGGGCGGCATATTCCGCCGGCGACGCCAGCGCCGCCAGTTCGCGCCCGATCGCGTCCCAGCCCTCGCGGAAATCGCTCGCGCCGGGCAGCGGAAAGCAGTTCTGCGCCAGCTCGGTCGCGCCGAAGCCGACAAAGCGCAGAAGCTTTTCCTGCTCCGCGGCGGTGGGTGCCCTGCCCTCCTCCTCCAGTGTTTTCGACAGGGCGATGGCGGCGACGTTGTCCCGCGCACGGGCCGGCCACCCACGGGCCAGCTGGCGATCGCTCACCAGCGCGAAGTTGACGCCCCCCTCCGGTGGCGTCGGTGGCGCGGGAGCCAGCGCTTCGTCGTCGGCATCCGCCTCGACGGAGGCGGGTGTGGCCGTTTGGTTCGGCACCGGCCAACCGAGAGCGGTGCTGTCGAACAGAAGCGTGTCGAGCGTGTACTGAGCTGGGTCGGGCATATGGCCTCTCCAGGAACGGGCAATGCCGCGCCGGCGCGCCAACGGGGCGCGGCGCGGACAGCCGGATGGGTCGGGGATGCGGGGGGGAACGGGCCTGTGCCGGCCCGGCTTCAGGGCGTGCTCAGTATTCGGTCGAGAGGAAGAGGGCGATCATGTCGATCAGCCAGTAGGCGGGTGCGGGGTCTGCCATTTGCCGCACCGCTTCCGTGTACTGGAACCGGCGCGTCCGGTGCCGGGTGCGCCCGTCCGTTCTGGTGCGCCTGGACAGGTCGGCTCTGGTTCTGGCAATTTCGTTCCGTTTGGTTGTTGCGAGTTTCATCGCATCCTTCCTTTCAGATCTTCTTTTTCGAAGACCCGAATGCGCGGCCGCTGCGCGCCGGGCGGGGCAAGGGCGCAGCCGGCGAAGCCGGGCCGCCGCGCGCCCTTCGTGCGGCGGACCCTTGCGGCGCCCGGCGCGCCAGTGGCAGCTGCGAAACTCCGTCGTTCCTCGTCGTTTCCTGATGTCGGCGCCCTGCACGGCACGCCATCGCCATCGACCTGGACGACTTCGCCGTTCTGTGTCCGCACGACGGAAAACACCGCCATCAGGTCGGCGGACAAATTTCCGCGGGTGCACGCCGGGGCATCCACGAACCAGCCCCTGGCAGAGTTCGTCTTCCGGCGATCATGGCTGCCTCGCTGTTGCGGGAGCCGCGCGACCCGTCATCAGCGAGCCGCGTATCGAGCCGTGGGCGGGTTTCCGGTGGAGGCACGACCGATGGTGACGATCCGGGCCGCCGGGGCATCCTTGACCGCCGGCACCGACGGCGATGCGCCGGTCGGTGCGAAGACGTCCATGTCAGCGAGCCGGCAAAGCTGCCCTACGGTTTGCCGGCTGCGACTCCGGGCGGAACCTGGTCGGCAGGCTCGCCCAAGTGCCGGTAGGCGCGCCTGGCGTGCTCGTCGCAATAGGGTCTCGCCACGCGCGCCGGTTCGTCGCAGAACCGGAACGCCGGGGTGCCGGGATGGCCGATCGGCCAGCAGCAGCGCCTCGGTGTGCTGCTTGCCGTGGTGCGCGTGAACGCAACTGGCAGGGATGGCGGCGGCACGATTGGCGCTGAAGCCGCCGCTGCGGGCGGTGACCGCGGACTGGCCGCGATCGGCGCGAACCCGGCCAGTTTGGGAACCTGCGCGCGCCGCGATAGAAGCGGCCGGTCGTTCGCGCCGCCGCCTTTCAGCGGCGAGGGGCGACCAGGCAGGTTGAGGCGGTGGACTTTGCCGATGACCGCGCTCTTGGACACGCCAAGCCGGCGACCGATCTCCGCCGCTGAGTGTCCTTCCTCCCAGAGCACGCGCAAGCTGGCGATCATCTCAACGATCCATTTGCTGTTCGCCGGGCCAGCGCTTACTGGTCGTGCTTCTTTCGTATTCATGCTGAACATCCTTCCCTGCCGCCGGCCGGCGCGGCCGGCGGGCACGGTCTCTGCCCGCGTGGTTGCCAAATGACGCATCATCAATGGCTTCCCCGCAATCTTTCATGTTGTTGAGTCGATGACAAGCGCGCCGCCACATGCCGGTACCGGACGAACCGTCCTCGCATTCCCGGCGCCGATGGCATCACCACACCAGCCGGCCGTTCGCCGCCTGGTTTGCCGCCCGTGACGATGGGAACCGGTCAGCCCCAGGCTGCCGGACAGGCCAGCGCGGCGCGCGCCTTCTCGTAGGTCGCCGCCAGGTCGGGGCATTTCGCCGTCACCGTGTCGACGCCCATGGTCTCGATGTCGCGGACGAACGCCGCCAGCAGCCTCGCCGGTGGGTCAGCGGGATCGGCGGCCGCCGGCAGCACGTCACGCAGCTTGCGGCCGTTCGCACCGATCTCAGCGATACCGCGCTCGCTGTCCACGAGATGCTGCGGGTCCAGCACCCGCATCACCCGGCCACCGCCGTCGATGCGCCAGACATTCGGCGGCAGTTCGACCGGGCCGTTCATTTCCTGCGCGCGCTCCCGCAACGCGTCCAGCAGTTCGGCCGCCGCTTCGATGCTGTCGGCTTCCACCTCATACTCCCGGCAATCGTATAGCGTCTGCTCTTCCCAGGATCGCAGTCGGAACCGTTCCATCAGTCCACTCCCTTCGCGTGTTCAAGGGTTTTCAGCGCGAAGGCAATGTCCGCCGCCGTTGCCGCGGCATGCAGGCGGCGTGCCTGCCTTTCGTCGGCGGTGGCGGCGGGATCGTCGGCGACCTCGTCGGCCAGCGCGTCGGCGTCGGTGGCATGCGCGTCCGCCGCCGGGATCAGCCGTCCGACCGCTTCGACCAGCTCCCGTTGGCTTTCCACCAGCGCCAACACCGATGAGGCGGAAACGTGCACCGGGCAGTCGCCGGGACCGGTCCACCAGCAGTCGTCATCCGCCAGCACGAGCGCCGCGCGCAGCACAGTGCCGGGCGCCGTGGCGGCCTGCCAGCCATTGGCGCCGCGCGACGTGGCCGTCTGCCACAACTCGTGCCAGTCGCCGTCGTCAGGCACCGCGCGCATCAGCGCCAGTGCCACCGTGCGCGCGTCTGCGCCGTGCCGTACCGCCGCGCAGGCGGCATGCCAGGTTGCCGTGGCGTCGATCCCGCCGGCGTCATCAACGTCATCATCTCCGTCGTCCGCTTTCGGCACGGCAAGGGCGGCCAGATCGGTGGCGCCGTGCGGCAGCGGCAGGTGATCTCCATCATTCGCCGTCGGCGCTTCCGCCGGCAAACCGTCGCCGGCGCGTTCGTAGGCGGCGAGCGCCGTTGCCAAGGGTGCGGTGATCGCTTCCAACTCGCCGCCGTCCCAGCGCCGGCCGTAGCATTCAACGTCGCCGGCGATCCCGATCAGGCCTTCGAACACCGCAAGGAGGCGCCCGGACAGCTCGCCCGCCTGCGGCGCCGCCAGCCGGCGCAGATGCAGTTCGGCGCGCACCAGCACCGGCAGGGCGGCCAGTGCGGCGTCGTGCACCGGCCAGGTCCGAACGTCCGCCAGCAGTGCGCTATCACCATGGCCGGCGAGCCGAATTCGCAAAGCCTCCCGAAACGACGGATCGTCCGCCGCCAGCCTCGCCACGAAACCTGCCAGCCGCTCCCGCCGTGTTTGTGCGTCGGTTGCCGGCTGGGCAACCGGCTTGTCCGGTTCCATTTCAGTTCCCTCCCCGGTATTTCTGCCTGACCGCCTGCCGGAGCGCCGTCCGGTCCGCGTCCGCCGCCGCACTGATCTGGCAGAAGGTCCGGCCGGTCACGCGGAGCAGCTGGTTCTCGAAACGGAACGCATCGTCGAGCAGGCGGCGCAGCAGGGCCTGCTGCCCCTCCTGCACGGCGATACGGCCGATCCGCATCGACGTCGCCAGATAGCTGCGCCAGGTGACATGCGCGTGCAGGGGATCGCCGGTTGGCAGCACGGCATTCTGGATTGGTGTCGTCATGGCTTTTTCCTCCTGGAATGCCCTCGCCACGCCGCTTCGCGGCGGCCGGGGCAAGGGCGCCGCAGGCGCGCGCGAAGCGCGGCACCCTTGCGGCGGCCGCCGCGCAAGCGGCAGCGTCTGTTTTCATGGTCTTTGTTGACTGTTCGGCTTTGCCTGCCCGGCTCTGTCCGCCGTTTGCGTCGATCCAGGCGGCGAGGTTTCCCGGCGGCCGGCTACGGGGTCACTTCGACGACCTCACCGAATGGCACAGGGCTGCCCTGCGTCGGCGTCAGCCAGATCACCTGGATGCCGGGATCGTCTGGCTGGTCGCTGGAGATCAGGTCGGTGGCGTAGACGATGACCTGCGGCCTGAAACCGCTGTCGGCGATCCAGGCGAAGGCCGGCTGGAACCGCGTGCCACCACGGCCGGCCACCTCGATGCGATCGACGGTCTCGCCCGGGCCAAGATACTCGACCCGCCGGACTTCGCTGTCGCACTGGATGACGGCGACCCGCTCGGGTCCGGTCTCCTCGATGATGCCGAGCAGGTTGGCGAGGTAAATCGCCAGTTCCCTGGCCGATATCGACCCAGACGTGTCCAGCACGAAGGCGATCCGGCCGGCGCCGGCGCGGCGCCAGCCCGGCAGATACAGCCCGTGCGGCAGCAGCCGGCGGTTGGGCCGCGCCCAGCTCGCCTCGCTGCGCAGCGTGCCGTCGAACAGCATGCGGAACCGGTCCCGCCAGTCGGCACGGTCGAGTGCCGCCTCGACCATTTCGGTCAACCCGGCGGTGAACCGCCCGGCCCGCTTCGCCGCCGCTGCCGCCTGGCGGATGCGGACATCGAGATCGTCCTCGGCCTGCCGCCGTGCCGCCTCGGTGAGCGGCGCGCCATTGGCGTCCGTCAGGTCGCGCACCTCACCCCAGTTGCCGGCGGGTGCGACTGTCCCGGTGTCCGCCGGGTCGGCAGGGCTGCCGGCGGAAGGCGGCGCGCCGTCGCTTCCCAGGTCGGGCGGTGACGGCCCGGGTTGCGGCGATGGCGGTCCCTGCTCCAGCAACCGCTGGTAGATCACCTCGACCGGCAAGCCGGCGAAGCGGTTGGCCGGATCGAAAATCCCCGAGCCGGGCAGTGCATAGTTGTCGGCCTGCAGGACGCGGTTGACGAACAGGTCGCAGGCGATGTTCCACAGCGGCGGATCGCGATCGCGCCGGCGCAGATGGTGCTTGTTGACCACATGCAGCACTTCATGAGCGATCACGCCCATGGTCTTCTCCGCCCCCTGGGCCTCGCACCAGGCGGGGTTGAACCACACCGCCCGTCCGTCGGTCGCCATGGTGCCGACCGACGGCGCGTCAATCCACTTCAGGCCCAGCGCGATCGAGCCGAAGAACGGCGCGCGGACCAGCAGCCGCGCCCGCGCCTTGGTGATGATGTCCGGCAGCATCGCGCCCTCCCTCAGGCGAAGGCGCCCTGCATGCGGAGAAGGATTTCCTCCGCCTGGGTGGCCACGTCCTCGCGAAGCCCGGCCGAATTGCGCAGCTGGTCGGGATCGTGGGCAGTGAGGTGCCGCTCAATGTCGGCGCAGATGTCGGCAATGCGCGGGTCGTCCATCAGGTTGAGCATCGGCGCGATCCTGACGATCTCCCGGACGTTCTCGACCAGCGTGTCGCGGAAGGGATGCTGGACGTGGCCCTTGGCATTGTGCCGGAACAGCCGCAGCCGCGTCGCCATGCGGGCGACCGGCTCGCGCAGCCGGTCCAGCAGCGTGCGCACTGCGTCGTTGACGCTGTCGCGCAACGCCTCCTCGGCATTGCGACGCACCACGGCGATTTCCTCGGCGGCCAGCGCCACCCGGAAATCGTCGCTGCTCGGCACTGGCAGATAGGTCAGCCTGACGCCGAAGCGGTCGCGCAGCGTCGCCTGCGACGGGAAGTCGCCTTCCGCGTAGGCGTCGCCAAGCCGGTGGCGGGCCTCGTATTTGATTTCCGGATAGGCGGCGATGAACGCCTCGACCGCCGCGTCGAAGTTGCGGACCGGCTCCGCCATGCTCTCGGTGAAAGCAAGGAAGGCCGATCCCTTCAGGATGCGGCAGCCGGTGTCGGTCCAGGGCAGGGTCCGCTCGGCGACCGCCGTGCGCACAATGTCCTCGGCCAGCTGCACCGGTTTGATCGCTTCGCCGAGCAGGCTCTTGTTGGCGCGCAGGGCATTGGTGTCGGCGTGCTTGAGACCGCAGATCTCGCGGGTGATGCCGCGGTCGAGCTTCTTGCCGCTCCAGCATCGGACGGTAACATTGACCAGCAGCGCGCGTTCGGTGATGTCCATGGCGGACCTCCGGGGGGACAGGCATTTCGGGAGAACGGGAAGCGCCGGCCGCGGCCGGCGGGCGCTGCTAATGGCCGCTGAGCATCGCCCCGTGGGCGGCGGCCCAGCGCTGGTAGGGAGCGGTCAGGGTAAGCCGCTCATCGCGGGCGGTGGCGTCGAGCACGCACACGACCGAGAATTCCTGCTCGGGCAGGCGGTCGAGATAGTCGATCACCGCACCGAAGTTGCGCGGCGTCGCCCGATGCGCCAGCGCGCCCATCAGCGCGTAGCTGGTCATCGGGTCCTCGGGCAGCGGCCCGGCGCCGGGGTTGAGCAGGATGGCGTCGATATCGGGCAGGCTGCGGAAGATCTGCTGGAACCCGGTGAAGTCCGCGCTCGCCGGGCCGCCGACGACACCGGTGACGCATTCCCGCTGCAACGCCTCCGGCAGACTCAGCTGCAGCACCCGATCGGCCATGGCCCAGCTGCGCGGCGACGGATAGGCGTTGTCCGTCGCCGAGAACCGGTGGTGATACTCGGCCGCGCGCAGGCGATTGTACGCAATCAGCATCGGGGCGACGCCGCGCCGGGCCGCCCAGGCGGCCCAGGCGTTGACATCGGCCTCGATGGAAAGGTGCAGCAGGCGGTTGCGCACCTGGCTTGGCATGGTCGTTGTGCCGGCACGGTTGTGCGCATGGTTTCCGGCGGCGACGACCATCCAGGTCGGCGGCAGCACGTGCTCGCCAATCCGGTGATCGCGGATCAGGCCGGCGGCGATGTTCATGTTGGCAACGCCGGCCTGTGGCAGTTCGTCGAGGAACAGAAGTCCCCTGCCCTGCGTCGGCAGCCAGTCCGGCCGGCAGCGGATGGCCCGGCCCTGCTCGATCCAGGGCAGGCCGCCGAGTTCGGCCGGATCGCGGGTCTGCAGATCGGCATAGGCGACCTGCCAGCCATGGTCATCGTCCTTGGCCGGCAGCAGGTCGCGGCCGAGATCGCCCAGCTCACCGGTGACGCTTTCGATGATCTCCGTCTTGCCAAGACCGGGATCGCCCCAGGCCATCGGCACCAGGTAGTCGCGCGGCGCGCCGCCGTCGCGCGCCACGGCGATGTTGTGGTGGATGACCGCGCCCACCACCCGCGCGAATTCTGGGATGTTCATGGTGTCTCCTTCTTTTTCGCTGAACACCCCGCCGCCGCCGCTTCCCGCCGCCCGGGGCAAGGGCGAAGCCGGCGCAGCCGGGCGCGCGCAGGGCGCGCGATCCTTGCGGCGGGTGGCGGGCAAGCGGCAGGTTTTCACCGCGTTGCTCTTTGTGTCTTCCTGGATGACTGCATTCAGGGCGCGGTCTCGACCCCGCTGTTGCCGGGGCAATCCGGAATTTCCGCCGGGTGGATTTCTCTTCCGGCACCGCCGTGGCGGCCGGTCGGCACGGCCGTGCCGTTGTGATCCTTGTCGACCACGGCAGCGTTTTCGCATGCCTTGCAGGGAGCGGATGGAAACGTTCAGAACAGGCTGGCTTGCCGAGCGTCGCCGAGCGCTGCCCTATCACCCGAGGACGGGCGGGTAACCCGACCTTCGCTGGCGTGAGAAAAGTCGGTCTCAGGTGTGGGAGCCCGTGCGGCACTCAGCTGTTTGTCGACGTCATTCTTGTGGACGAAGCAGGCCCATAGCGTTGAGCCAGTGTGGGATAACGGCGGACCGAAGCCGAACGAGGGATAGCGGCTGTTGCAGACGACGCAACGCCGCGCCTCGTAATCTGCCATGTTGGGTGACGGCGCGGCGGGCGCATCGCCCGGCGTGGCGACGCTGGTCTTCTGGTTGTGGAGCGGCACCAACTCAAACTCTTCGCGCCAGGGCGGCGTGGTGAACCGCCGTGTCGCCGCCGACGGTCCGTCGCAGCGGAACCGGCGTGCCGTTGCCGCGCAACCATCCGTCCACGCGATGCTCGGCGGGGATGTCGGTGACGAAGCCGCTCGGTGACGTGTAGCCGCGCCGAAACTCGCAATGGGTGATGGTCACACGACGCATGCCGCGCGTGATCGCCACGTATGCAAGGCGCCGTTCCTCCGCGGCGTCGCCATAGTCAGGCGGAAAAGTTCCAGCCTCCCAGGCAGGCAGGAAGACATGGCCGAATTCCAGCCCTTTGCCCTTGTGCAGCGTCATTTGCCCTTGTGCAGCGTCATCAGCCGCACCCGTCCGTCAGCCTCCTCGTGCGGACCGCCGGTAGACAGCGCCGCGTGGTCGAGCAGTTCGCGCGCGGTATGGAAGCTGCCGGCGAGCTGGATCAGCTCCTGCACGTTCTCCAGCCGCCCTTCGGTCGTCTCCGCCCGGCTCTCCCGCAGCATGGCGCGGTAGCCGGTCGCGTCCAGCAGCAGCGAGATCTGGTCGGCAAGCGTCGCCCCCCGATCCCGGCCAACGCCGCGCACCGCATCGACGAAGCCCAGCCCGGTCGAGCGCGTCCTGGGTGGCAGGTCCGCGGTTTCCAGGGCAGCGAACAGCGACACTTGCCGCCACGCCGCCTCCGCCTCCAGCGTCCCCATCGCCTTGTCCCCGAACCCGCGCGCCGGAACATTGATCACCCGCCGCAGGGCCTCGTCGGACTGCGTGTCGTCCGGTGTCGCGGCCAGTCGCAGCAGCGCCAGCACGTCCTTGATCTCGGCACGCTGATAGAACCCGACGTCGCCGATCAGCACGTAGGGGATGCCTGCCCGCATCAGCGCCTCCTCGAAGCCGCGCGAGAGTTGATTGCTGCGGTAGAGCACCGCCATGTCGTCCCAGGAGATGCCTTCGGCGTGACGACACTGCATCTCGCCGACGATGCCGGCGGCTTCGGCGTCGGCGTTCCTGAAGCGGACCACCTCGATGCGATCGCCGTCCGGCTGGCAGGTAAACAGCGTCTTGCCGAGGCGCGCACGATCCTGCGCGATCACGGCATTGGCGGCGTCGAGGATGTGGCCGGTCGAGCGAAAATTCTCTTCCAGCTTGATCTGTGCCGCGCCAGGAAAGTCCCGCGCGAAGCGTCGGATGTAGGCCAGATCTGAACCGCGCCAGCTATACACTGACTGGTCGTCATCCCCGACCGCGAATATCTCTCGGTGCTCGCGCGCCAGCATGCGCAGCCAGACGTACTGCGCATGGTTTATGTCCTGATATTCGTCGGCGAGCACGGCGTCGAAACGTCCGGCCCAGCGCTCGCGGTAGGCCGCGTTGACCTGCATCGCACGCGCCGGCCACAGCAGCAAATCCCCGAAATCGGCCGCATTGGCGTCCCGCAGGGTGCGTTGATAGGCGGCGTAGACGCGTGCGCTCGCCCGTAGCCCGTCCGGATCGACCGGTGCACCGCGGCGCCCGGCCTCGGCGATCATGGCCTCGACATGAGCCGGGGCATCGTCCGGGGTGATCAAGCCGTCCTTGAACTTGGACAGCCGGCTGCAAATCGCCTTCAGCGGGTCGCGCCCGATCGTTATCGCCTCGTCGCCACCGGCGACATTCATCGCCTTCATGACCCGCTTGACCACGCGGCGGCTGTCGTCGGCGTCGAGGATGTCGAAGCCGGGCCGGAGGCCGGCCACCTCCGGCTCGATGCGCAGTTGGCGGGCGCCCAGGCCGTGGAACGTGCCAATCCAGTACGGCGCCGCCGCGTCGCCGAGCGTCGCCCGGATGCGCCCGGCCATCTCACCGGCGGCCTTGTTGGTGAAGGTGACCGCCAGGATGCGAGCAGCCTGAATGCCTCTGACCGCGATCCGGTGCCCGACCGCAGCGGTGAGCGTCTTGGTCTTGCCGGTGCCGGCCCCTGCCAGCACCAGGATCGGGCCGGACTGTTCCGCGGCTTGCGCCTGCTGCGGGGTCAGTCCCGCCAGGATGGGGTGGCACGCCATGTCAGGGGGCTCCTGCGTGGACAGCCGGCCGCACATTGCCTTCCCCCGCCTGCGTGCGCTCCCGTCTGCTGCGCCCGGCTTTGGCCGCCGCCAACAGCGCCTCCAGCTTGGTCAGGAACTGGCTCTGCGCCAGCCTGGGCGGCCAAGGCTGCCAGGGCCGCATGCCGGGCGGCGTCGCAAGTGGATCGACGGTGAGCGGCTGCAGCGTGATGCGAAGGTGCCGCTGCATGGCCGGCCGTGACCATCCCGCCACATGACGGGCCTCGCTGGCGGCAGCGAGTCGGTCAGCTTCCTTGTGGCGCGCGCGGCTCTCGGGCGTCCAGGCCGGGAGCGTGTAGCGCATGTCGACAGCGGCCTGGATCTGTTCGACGAGCTGGACGAACCCCTTGCCCAGATGTGGTTTGATCGGCGTGATCGGGTCCCAGCCGCCCATCAGCGCTTCAGTCGCGTCGTGCAGCAACTCGCGCAACTGCTCGGCCGACGTCAGGTCCGGGCCGTTCGAGCTCTCGCACAGTGTGAGCACCGTCAGGCTGTGCTGAGCCACCGAGAGCGGGAGGTCCCAAGCCGAGTAACCGGCCCATCGATAGGTGCGGGACAGGCCAATGGCGAGGTCGCGATCCGTCCAGGCGTGCGGATCGGGCGCGAACAGGTCGAGGCGCCGCCCTGAGGGCAACAGGATCCAGGCACGATCGTGGGTCATCTTCTCCTCCCCCTCAACGTGTCGTTCCAATCGACACCGACCGGCGGCGGCAGGCGCTGGAACACAACCCCAGCAGCCGCGGCCAACTCGGCATGGCGTTCGGCGAAGCGCTCGCCCGCGCGATTAGCGTCGGCGGCGCTCGCCAGCAGGGCGTCCGGTGAACCGGCGATGCCGACCAGCGCCCGCTCGATGGCCTGCAAGGTGCCAGGACCCATCCCGCCCCCGGTCGCTGCGTAGAGCGTGTCGGTCCGGATGCCCTCGATGGCGGCGAGGCTGAGCGCGTCGATCGGCGCTTCGGCCAGCACGATGCGGCAAACCGGCCCGCTCCCGGCCAGACGGAACAGCGTCTTGCGGCCCCCCGAAAGCGCGCCTTTGAACGCGTGGCCGCGGCTCTCGACGTGGCTGACCGCGCCAAGCTCATCGCGATGGGCAAACCAGGCGCTGCCCTTGAACCCTTGGCGCACCACGTCGGCGTCCGCAGCGGCGAGCAGCACCTCGGCCGTGAGCCGGCGGCCGGTCGAGAGATAGTCCCAGGCCGGCGAGCCCCGGCGCAGGCGCGGCTGGGCATTCCACCGCTGCGCGACCGAGCGGTTGCCCTCCGACGGCTGGCGCGCGCGCAGAACCTCGGGAAAGGTGGGCGACAGGTCCACGAAGGGCCGGAGGACCTGCCGCACCTGCCCGAAGCTGAGCGAGGGATCGAGGTGCTGCACGAGGTCGAACACGTCGCCCTTCGCCGCGCTCAGCGGATCCCACCAGCCGCGGCCGTCGTGATTGACGATCAGCACCTCGCCCTGGCCGCGCCGATATTTGAGGGCGCGCCTTGTGCTCTCCTGCTTGTCCAGAAACCACGGGGGCGGCAAGCGCTCCAGCAGCGCCGCGCAGCTCACACCAGCCCTGAATTGGTCCAGCTCGGCGTCATGGCCGGCCATGTCACGATGCTCCCGGGTTGAGGACCGGCCGGGTCCAGGGCGCGCCTCCGCGTTCCCCCTCACCCCGACCATCCCTTTCCGGCGACCGCGAAGCGGGCGCGGGGCAAGGGCGAAGCCGGCGAAGGCGGGCGCGCGCAGCGCGATCCTTGCGGCGCGCCCAGGCGCAAGCGGTAGCGATCTCTCCCGCTCTCTGCTTTGCCGTTTGCCCCTCCATACCGTCCGCTGGCCTTCGGCTTCCCGCGCGCCGGCCTCATGGCGCGCGCGCCGGCATGGCCAGCACGACCTCCGCGCTCACGGACACGATCATGTCCTGGCTCACCGCAGTTGCGTTCGGCGGTGGCATGGGCGCCATCACCGCCGCGACCCCTGCCGCCTCGGCGCGCGCCATGGGCGTCACGCCAGGAGGCGCGTCGTTAAGGCTGACGGACTGGAAGCGGTCCACCTCCATGCCGAGCACCCGCGCGCCCTCCGTCGCCTGCTTTCGCAAGATGACCAGCGCCTTCAGCGTGGCGTCTTGCCGGGTCTGCTCCGCCCGCTCCGGGGAGACCTCCCAACCCAGGCCTTCGAGCGCCAGGCCGAGCGCCTGCAGGCGCCCCACCAGGTCGAGCGCCACCTCGCCGTCCCCTCCCCTCACCTCAAGCGTCTGCTGCGCTGTCCAGTGCGGTGGCTTCTCCTCGCTGTAGAACACGGCGTAGCCCCGGAAGATCGTCCGCGCGCCAGGGGTGCCAGCGGCCGTCGTCCTCGCGTTGGCCATCATTTCGGTGACACGGCGCTGCGCCGCCGCGGCGGTTGGCGCGATGGCGATCGCGGCCAGGCACGCGACCAGGTCGTCGGGCGCTACCTTGATGGTCGCCTGCGCGGAGAGGTGCATGATCGACGGCCCAAGGCCGGCCGGCGCGGGCGGCGGGGTCGCCACCTGGGCGCAGGCCGCCCGGCCGAGCAACAACACGGCGCCCGTAAGACTGGCGGGAAAACGCATCGCGGCCTCCGTTCTTGACGGGAGACCGCTACCAGGCGAGCGCGCGAGTGGCGCACCGCACCGCCATCTGCTTTTGCGGTAGGCATCTACGTTGCGCGCCAGGCCCCGGGCCACCGACCAGAGCGCCCACGCCAATCCGGTGCAGCAGCAGCGCATGCGAGAGCAGCCGCGCGGTGCGGCCATTGCCATCGAAAAACGGTTGGTCCACCGCAGCCGGTGATGCAGCCCGGCGACCACAACAGGCCTGTCGGCCCGCCCGAAGCGCTCGGGCAAGCCCTCGTCCAGGCGAGCAAGCCAGCCCGGCAGCTCTTCAGGTGGGGGCGCCACATGCCGCCCCCCCCTTCGCGTGTCCTTGCCGCAACTGTCCGGGCGGCACTTCGATCCGCCGTTCGCTGTCGCGCTCCTCCACGAAACGCAGGGCCTCGGGCCGTCACTCGTGGAAGCAGCGATGGATATCGCGCGACAATCTGGGTGAGAAGACGGACCATGTTTGTCGTTGCGCTATCTCGGCGTCTTCCTGATCGCCTATCTCGATGAGGGTCCGCACGTGAATGCTCAAAAACCGATGGCAAGGCTGGTCGGGAGGAAAAAGCGGAATGTTGAAATTGGGGGATTCCCTTCGTTGCGCGTTTGGGATTCTCTGGGGGCATGGCAACCGCGCCGCGCATTCCCGATCTGGCCGCCTGTTCCGCAGATGAGTTGCGGACGCTGGTGATTCGGCTTTTGGAGGCGAATGCCAAGCTTGAAGCGATGGTGGCGGCGCAGGCCGAAGAGATTGCCCGGCTCAAGAATCTGAAAGGACGGCCCCAGATCAAGCCGAGCGGAATGGAGAAGGGCACCGATCCGGAGGCGGGAGTGGCACCCGGCGACGGTACGACCAAGAAGAAGCGTCGGCGACCGCGGCGAAAGCAGGGCCAGCCCAAAAGCGCGCGACTGATCGTCGATGACGACCATGTGGTGCCGTTCACACCCGAACCAGGCTGGCGGTTCAAGGGGTACAAGCCGTACACGGTTCAGAACCTGATCATCGAAGTCCGGGTGACACGTTACTGGCGACCGTTCTACCTGACGCCGGAAGGGAAGCTCGTGGTGGCGCCGTTGCCTGCCGCGCGACAGCAAAGTTGGCCCTCAGCGCATCGCCGCCGCCAGGAGCGGCGTGAGCGAGCGCACCGGCCGCAGGATCGAAGGCGATCCGCGGCTGCCTTCCCAAAAGGCCGCCGAGCGACCGCTGCGGCGACAGGTCGCCGATCCCCTCGACGGGCTGTGGG
>Ga0302202_10001203_pt1 | contig 32464 bp, 28 predicted proteins | sample II_Bog_N3_3_FD_194579 | JGI IMG/M metagenome (GOLD analysis project Ga0302202, IMG submission 194579) | Peat permafrost microbial communities from Stordalen Mire near Abisko, Sweden - II_Bog_N3_3 | ecosystem: Environmental > Terrestrial > Soil > Wetlands > Peat | place: Sweden: Abisko...
TTGTTCAGCTTCCGATGGCCGGGACAAGCCCGGCCATGACGAAAGGGGGACGACTTTCCAGTCACGGCGAAAATGCTTTGACCGTCAATTGAGAAAAATCTTGCCGGGGTTCAGGATCCCGCGCGGGTCCAGCGCCTGCTTCACCGAATACATCACCGCCAGGGCGTCGGCGCCGTGCTCCCGCTCCAGGAACTCGCGCTTGCCGATGCCGACGCCGTGCTCGCCGCTGCACGACCCGCCCAACGCCAGCGCACGCGCAACGATCTTCTTGTCCAGCTCCCAGGCGCGCGCCAACCCGTCGGGTTCGGGCGGCACCAGGATGACGGTGTGGAAATTGCCGTCGCCGACGTGGCCGACGATCGGGGCGGTCAGGCCGGAGGCGGCGATGTCCTCCTTCGCGCCCAGGATCGCCTCGTTCAGGCGGGAGATCGGCACGATCGCATCGGTGGCGATGCCTTTATGTCCGGGTTTCAGCGCCAGGCACGCCCACAGCGCATCGTGGCGCGCCTGCCACAGCTTGCTGCGTTCGGCCGCGTCGGTGGCCCAGCGGAAGCCGGCGCCGTCGAAGCTGGCGGCGATTTCCTCGGCTTGCTGCGCCTGTTCCTTCACGCCCCCCGGCGTGCCGTGGAATTCGAAGAACAGGCTTGGCAGCGGCTGCAATCCCTCCAGCTTCGAGTAGGCGATGCAGGCGGCCACCTGCACCTCGTCCAGCAGTTCCATGCGGGCGACGGGAATGCCGGTTTGCAGGATGGCGATGACGGTTTCGACCGCGTCGCGCAGGGTGGGGAACTGGCAGGTGGCGGATGATACCGCCTCGGGGATGCCGTGCAGGCGGAGCTGGATTTCGGTGATCACCCCCAGCGTGCCCTCCGATCCGACGAACAGCCGGGTCAGGTCGTAGCCGGTGGACGATTTGCGCACCCGCCCGCCGGTGCGGATCAGCCGCCCGTCGGCGGTGGCGACCGTCAGGCCCATCACCGCCTCCCGCATCGTGCCGTAGCGCACCGCGTTGGTGCCGGAGGCGCGCGTGGCGCACATGCCGCCGATGGTGCAGGCGGCGGTGCCGGGATCGACCGGAAAGAACAGGCCGGAATCGCGCAGATGCGTGTTGAGCTGGTCGCGCGTCACCCCCGCCTCCACCCGGCAGTCCATGTCCGGCTGGCTGACATCGATGATGCGGGTCATCCGCGACACGTCCAGGGTGATGCCGCCGCGCACCGGGGTCACGTGACCCTCCAGCGAGGTGCCGGCGCCCCAGGCCACCACCGGCACCCGTTCCGTGTGGCAGAGGCGCAGCACCCGCGCCACCTCGTCGGAGGTCTCGGCGAAGGCGACGGCGTCGGGCAGCACCGGCGTCTGGGTGTCCTGGCCGTGCGAGTGATGCTCCCGCAGCGTGGCGTTGGTGGTGATGCGCTCGCCCAGGAAGGCGCGCGCGGCTTCGATCACGGTCTCGACGGACATGGAGCGGAATCCCCGGCTGGTGGTTGCAGGAATGGCGCGCCGGCCTCAGGCTGGCAAGAGATGACCGACGCGATTGCCCTGCAGGTCGATGGTCTGCGCACCGAGTTCCGCGTTGGCGGGGCCTGGCACGCGGCGGTGGACGATGTGTCGTTCCGCCTGGACCGGCGCGAAACCCTGGCGCTGGTGGGCGAGTCCGGCTGCGGCAAGTCGGTGACCGCGCTGTCGGTGATGGGTCTGGTGCCGCATCCGGCGGGCCGCATTGCCGGTGGCCGTATCCAGCTGGAGGGCCGCGACCTGGTCGGCCTGCCTGAACCCGCGCTGGAAAAGCTGCGCGGCGCACGCGTGGGCATGATCTTCCAGGAGCCGATGACCAGCCTGAACCCGGTGATGACGATCGGCGCTCAGGTGGCCGAAAGCCTGATCGTGCACCAGGGCCTGTCGCGCGCCGCGGCCCGCCGCCGCGCTCTGGCGGTGCTGGACGAGGTGAAAATCCCGTCGGCGGCCAGCCGGTTCGACGACTATCCGCACCAGTTCTCCGGCGGGATGCGCCAGCGGGTGATGATCGCGGTGGCGCTGGCCTGCGAGCCGGCGGTGCTGCTGGCCGATGAGCCGACGACCGCGCTGGACGTGACGATCCAGGCGCAGGTGCTGGGGCTGCTGGCGGATTTGAAGGACCGGCATGGCATGGCGATGCTGTTCATCACCCACAATCTGGGGGTGGTGGCGCAGATCGCCGACCGGGTGGCGGTGATGTATGCCGGGCAGATCGTGGAGCAGGCGCCGGTCGGAGCGATCTTCGCGCGCCCGGCGCATCCCTATACGCGGGCGCTGTTCGCGGCGATCCCGCGGCTGGACCGGGATGCGCAGGACCTGGCGGCGATCCCGGGACGGGTGCCGCCGCTGGACGCGATGCCGCCGGGGTGCCGCTTCGCGCCGCGCTGTCCGCTGGCGCGCTCGGGGTGCGAGGCGCCGCAGCGGCTGGCGCCGGTGGGGGACGGGCACGCGGTGCGGTGCTGGGTGGCGGCGGGTTGACGCGGATCGGGCTGTCCGGCCGCCGATTGAGGGCATCGTTGCCGGCACTGCCAGCGTCTCGGCCGACGCCGGGCTTGTGGCCTATATACAAAGTTTTATAAGTTCACGACTAAGTTCACGACTATGGCCAGAAAGCCCAAGCCGCTACGCTTCCGGGGGAGCAGCCTTGATGAGCGCCACGCCTTCCCGGTTTCAGCACGGCGTGAAGCGGGCTATCAACTGGAACAACACATCAAGGCCCAAGGCTGGACTCAGGCGGAAGCCGCGCGCCTGCTTGGCGTGACGCAGCCGCGCGTGTCTGACCTCATGCGTGGCAAGATCGACCTGTTTGGTCTTGATACGCTTGTCAATATGCTGACGGCCGCCGGTTTGCGCGTCGAACTGCGCATTGCCTGGGCCGCCTGAGAGGTCGGCTTCGTGCCGGTCGTCGGCAAAAAGGTTGCAAGAGAACGCCATTCGTCGGTCCCCGCCGGGAAAAGGCACGCCGCCTCACGCGCCCGCCGGCAGGACCCTCTCATACAGCGCCGCCAGCGGCACCGTCCTCGACCTGGCCCAGCGCGAGCCGGTGACCATCCGCCGCCAGAAGCGTGACATCGCTATGGTCTTGCCGCGCGCGCAAGTCCGCGATTCTTAGCCACGAAGGGTCCACTCCACCAACGCCGCGGATCGTGGTTGGCCGGCAAGCCCATTGGCCCATCAGCCCGCCTTCGGGGCTTCGAACCTTCGTGGTGGAGACTCCCGCGTTGCCAACCGCACCGGCGGCACCAATGGAGGCGGACTGCCGGTGCCGACCGCTCGATAAGTCCTCGGACCGACACGCAGACCGCCTGACGAGCCCGGCGGGGCGATCCGGCAATCGCGCCGCCGCCGCCTGACGGCCCAGCAGCAGCCCCCGATAGCGGCTGGCAAATCCGTTTCTACAAAACATCAAACCCGAGCACGGCCGAACCGGCCGGCCATGTTGTTTCGTGCTGTCGACGCCCTCTATCGATCCCCGTCAGCCGCCGGCTGCCGCACCACGGCCCGCCGCCAGCGACGCAACCCCACGACGGCCACGACCGGAAACAGCAGCGCCAGCGATGAGGGCTCCGGTACGTCCGACGCATAGAGCTGGCCATCCAACGTGGGCGATGCAAAGGCGACCGGATTGAACGTGATGTAAAGTGACATCGAATAAGGGGCGGAGACGGCGTTGATGATCGACTGGTCATCGGAGTTGCTGTGCGAGGACACGCCATTGAACAGGGAAAGGGTATCGCTGCGGCCGAACAACGTATCGGAGGGATCGTAATAGGTATGAAAGTTGGCGGTGCTGGCGGTGTGAAAAATGCCGGTGAAGGCGCTGTCGAATTGGATCAGCGTGCCTGGCGCCGTATCGATCCCGGTGATCGACAAGCCGATGCGGACGGGATTGGCGGGTGGCGTCGCGCCGACATTGCTCACCTGCACGGTCAGGGACAGGAAGGGGTTCGATCCCAAATCCGAATTGCCATAGATATTATCCGAATCGCCGGAGATCAGCAGCGCATAGCCGCCATACGTCTCGGTAAACGAAATATCGTCGCCGGCGTTGTAGATCGAGGAATAGGCCGTCGTATAACCCGTCTCGAAGAAGTCCAGCTGCACCTGGCTCGTCGGGCCGGCGTGCGCCATCGTAGGCAGAAGGGCACAAACCATGCCCGCCGCGCGAAGATATCGTTTTGACACCATTACAAGGACCCCGGTTTCCGGTTCCGATAAAAGGACCACCTTATGCGGTATCGGGGATGCATGATTCGTGCCAACCAGTGAATACAGGCGGTTACCGGCCGTTGACGGAGATGACTGTAAACTTTCCCGACACAGCCGGATAGGTTTTTTGACAAATATGAATTTCATTGGCCGCGAATTGGGCTTAATCGTCGGTATCATCCGTCATTGGCCCGATATTTTGAATAAGATCGCCGCATCGGCAGATGCGCGGCCCTGACAACGGGCCGGTTGGCGTGCGAACCTGTAAACCATTCCGACGCAACGGCCCTGGCGCGCTCTCGCAGCCTGGACGCGGTTCGGGTGAAGCCCCACCAGTGAGAGACGAGGCCGGCGATTTGACTCCCACCACAACCGGCCGCATCATGCCCAACCACCGAGGGGAGCCCCGCCGCATCCGGGGCTGAGAGACCGTCACAACCGGACCAGCCGGCGGCGCGGTGACCCTTGAACCTGAACCGGGTCATGCCGGCGTAGGGACGGGGACCGCGTGTGCAAGCCCCGCCCGTCCGCCGGCATCGGCCCGCAAGACGACCCCAGGAGCATGTCCATGACGGTCCAGTCGAAGTCCGCCGCCCGCCCGAGTTCGGTCACCACCGGCCCCATCGCCGGCTCCCGCAAGATCTACACCAGCCCCGCCGGCCGGCCGGACATCGCGGTCCCGTTCCGCGAAATCGCCCTGGATCCCTCGGCCCGCGAGGAACCCTATCGCGCCTACGACTGTTCGGGTGTCTATACCGACCCCGCCGTCACCATCGACCTGGAAGCCGGTCTGCCGCCGATCCGGCGGGAATGGCTCGCCCGGCGCGGCTTCGACCGCATCGCCGCGCGCGAAGTGAAGCCGGAGGACAACGGCAATATCGGCACCGACAAGCTGGTGCCGGAATGTCCCGCCGACCATCCGGTGTACGGCGCGAAAGCCGGCCAGCTCGTCACCCAGTACGAATTCGCCAGAGCCGGCATCATCACCGAAGAGATGATCTATGTCGCGCACCGGGAAAACATGGGCCGCAACGCGGCCGTCGCAGGTGCGGCCGAACGGGTGGCCGACGGCGAAAGCTTCGGGGCCGAAATCCCCGAATTCATCACCCCCGAATTCGTCCGCGCCGAAATCGCCCGCGGACGCGCGATCATTCCGGCCAACATCAATCACCCGGAACTGGAACCGGTCATCATCGGCCGCAACTTCCTGGTGAAGATCAACGCCAATATCGGCAACTCGGCGGTGACGTCCGGTGTGGCGGAAGAAGTCGAAAAACTGGTTTGGGCGACCCGCTGGGGCGCCGATACCGTGATGGACCTGTCCACCGGCCGCAACATCCACAACATCCGCGGCTGGATCATGCGCAACGCCGCCGTGCCGATCGGCACCGTGCCCATCTACCAGGCACTGGAGAAGGTGGACGGCGACCCCGCCAAGCTGGACTGGGAGGTCTTCAAGGACACCCTGATCGAGCAAGCCGAACAGGGCGTTGACTATTTCACCATCCACGCCGGCGTGCGGCTGCAATACGTGCCGCTGACGGCGAAGCGGGTGACCGGGATCGTGTCGCGCGGCGGCTCGATCATGGCGCGCTGGTGCCTGTCGCACCACAAAGAGAGTTTCCTCTACGAGCGCTTCGACGAGATCTGCGACATCATGCGCAAGTATGACGTGTCGTTCTCGTTGGGCGACGGCCTGCGCCCCGGTTCGAACGCCGACGCCAACGATGCGGCGCAGTTCGGCGAGCTGGAAACCTTGGGCGAACTGACCAAGATCGCCTGGGCCAAAGGCTGCCAGGTGATGATCGAGGGCCCCGGCCACGTGCCGATGCACAAGATCAAGGTCAACATGGACAAGCAGCTTCGCGAATGCGGCGAAGCCCCGTTCTACACGCTTGGCCCGCTCACCACCGACATCGCGCCCGGCTACGACCACATCACGTCCGCGATCGGTGCCGCCATGATCGGCTGGTACGGCACCGCGATGCTGTGCTACGTCACGCCGAAAGAACACCTCGGCTTGCCGGATCGCGACGACGTGAAGACCGGCGTGATCACCTACCGCATCGCCGCCCACGCCGCCGACCTCGCAAAGGGCCACCCTAGCGCGAAACTGCGCGACGACGCGGTCTCGCGCGCCCGCTTCGAGTTCCGCTGGGAAGATCAGTTCAACCTCTCGCTCGACCCCGACACGGCGCGCAAATTCCACGACCAGACCCTGCCGAAGGAAGCCCACAAGGTCGCGCATTTCTGCTCGATGTGCGGACCGAAATTCTGCTCGATGCGGATCACCCAGGACCTGCGCGTGGAAGCCGAACGGATGGCCGGGATGGAGGCCATGCGGGAGGAATTCGTCGCCAAAGGGGCGGAAATCTACATCCCGCAGGAAGCGGCGGAGTAGTCGCGCAACGGGATTGGGTCCGGGAGGGTCTTTCCATTCGGCCCGCGTTTGCGACGATACGCCAGAATCGGATCGCGTCAGGTCACGCTTCAGAGCGCAGCCTTGTCGATCGTACCAGGATTTGGTATAATCGCCGCATGGCAAGCCGCAACTCCTCTTTCAGCCTCGGCGATCACCTCAGCGCCTTCGTCCAGGCACAGGTGGCGCAAGGCCGCTACAGCAGCGCAAGCGACGTCATTCGCGCTGCCTTGCAGCTGCTGGAGGCGCAGGAGTTGCATCTGGCCAGCCTGCGGGCCGCCCTGATCGAAGGCGAAAACAGCGGCTCACCCACACCATTCGACTTCGATGCCTTCATCGCGCGCAAGCAGGAAAGCAACGTCCCGTCGCCATGACGGCCATTCGGCTGTCGCCCGGCGCGCAGGACGACCTTGACGAAGTTTGGAACTTTACCGCCGCCCGGTGGCGTGTTCAGCAAGCCGAAAACTAGATCCGCTCAATCCAGACTGCCATCGAAAACGTTGCCGCCAAGCCGAGGCTCGCCCGCTCAGCCGAGACGTTACGAGCCGGCTACTGGAAATACCCATCCGGGTCCCACGTCATCTTTTTCCGTCGGATGGCTGATGGCATCGATGTCATTCGCATCCTGCACAGCCGCATGGACTTCGACCGGCACCTGTGACCGAGCCGCAGCTTTGGCGGGCGAGTGGCCGGATACCGGGACATAATGCCCGACTTCCCGATATTGCCAGCCCGCGACGGCGTAGCGCCCGGTGTCAAGCGGCAGCCCTTGCCGACTTCGTCATTCGCAGTACAGTGCGGCCCATGCAGGATACGGATCAGGCCGCGCCACCGCGGCACAACAGCATGTCGAAGGCTGCGGCAGCGTCCCAACCGGCCGTACCCGCCCATGCTTGATCCGCGCGACGCCCTGGACGCCATCGGCCAGCTTCCCGATGTCGAGATCGACATCGCCGACGCGGCCCTGCAACTCGCCCGGGTCGATGCGCCGGACGCGGACTGGGTCGGGGCACGGAACCATCTGTCGGACATTGCCCGGCGGGCGGCGGCGGTCGCGGTGGAACTCGCCGACGAGAACCTGGCAACCCGCGCCCTGGCGCTGTCCGGTTTGCTGGGTGGCCGCTATGGCTACACCGGTGATACCGACACCTATGACGACCTGGCCAACGCCAACCTGATCCGGGTCATCGAGCGCCGCCGCGGGATGCCGGTTGCCCTGGGCATCATCTGGCTGCACGCGGTGCGGGCTGCGGGGTGGGACGGGCACGGCGTTGATTTTCCGCAGCATTTCCTGGTGGCGCTGGAGGGCAAGGCGACCCAGGTGGTGATGGACGTATTCCACGGCGGCACGCCGCTGAGTGCCCGCGACCTGCGCGTGCTGCTGAAACGGATGGAGGGCGAAACCGCCGAACTCCGCCCCGGGCTGCTGCGGCCGATGAGTTCACGCCGGGTGCTGCTGCGGTTGCAGAACAACATCATGACCCGCCGGCTGCAGTCCGACGATCCGCAAGGCGCGCTGACCTGCGTGGAGGACATGCTGCGCATCGCCCCCGACCACGCCGAACTGTGGCGGCAGGCGGCGGTGATGAACCAACGGCTGGACCGGGTCGGGGCGGCATTGCGGTGCTATGACCAGTTCCTCCAACTGGTGCCGCAGGGCGATGCCGCCGCCCGCGTCAAAGCGGCGGCCGACGCTTTGCGCTCGCGGCTGAACTGATCCGTGAACGAGATATTTCCGCGCGAAGCGGCGGCCGACCCCGAACCTTTCACCGGGGAGCGCCTGACCTCCGCCCTGTCCGGCCAGACGCAGGTCGAGCACTATCACCGCTATCTGTTCGCCCGCGGCTTATGTCGCGGCCTGGACGTGCTGGATGTGGCCAGCGGTGAGGGCTACGGGTCGGCGTTGCTCGCCCAGGTGGCGCGTTCGGTCGTGGGGGTTGAATATTCCGCACCCACCGTGCGCAGCGCGCAGTATAATTTCCCCCGCGGCAACCTGACGTTTCTGCAAGGCGATGCGCGGGCGCTGCCGTTGCACGATGCCGGCTTCGACGTGGTCGTCTCCTTCGAAACCATCGAGCATTTCGACCGCCAGGCGGCGTTCGTCGCCGAGGTGCGCCGGGTGTTGCGTCCGGACGGCTGCTTCATCGTCAGCACGCCGGACCGTGAGATCTATTCCGCCCCGGGCACGCCACCCAACCCGTTTCACGTGCAGGAAATGTCGCTCGACGCGTTTCGCGCCTTGCTTTGGCGGCAGTTTCCGTACGTGACCATTCTGCACCAACGCCCGATGAGCGGCTCCGCCCTGGTGCCGGTGGGCGCGAATCCCCTGCTGGTGTTCGACCGCCTGGACCAGGACCGCTTCGAGGCCTGCGAAGGCTTGCCACGCGCCCCCTACCTCGTCGCGGTCGCATCCGGCCGGCCGGTGCCACCGATGCCCGCGAGCCTGTATATCGACCACAGCGACCTCGACACCGTCGCCTTGGCCCTGGCGGCGGCGCAGGCCGAAATGGCCCGCCGTGAGGAAGCGGCTGACGCTGAACTCACGCGGCTGACCCGCGCGCTGGACCAGGCCCGGAGCTCGCTGCGCGGTTTTCTGCGGTACTATCTGCCTCGGCTGCGGCGTCACTGGTTCGGGCGTTAACGGTTCGTTTACGATTGCGGGCGTATGTTGTCTTCCGTGATCCGGGGGACCGTCAGTCATGCAAGCCAGGGAAAAGATCAGCGCCTTCGTCGTATCCTATAACAGAGCCGCCATTTTGGGCACCTGTCTGCGGGCCTTGCGCTTCGCCGACGAGGTGATCGTGGTGGACAAGTCCTCGACCGACGAGTCACAAGCGGTTGCCGCCGAATTCGCCGATCATGTGTACACCGTGCCCTGGTCGCCGACGGTGGAGGAAACCCGAACCTTCGCGCTTTCCAGGTGCACGCACGACTGGATCCTGTTTCTCGACGACGATGAATGCCTCAGCGCCGAGGCGGTGCGGTTCATTCAGTGTGAGCTGGAAGCGCCGCGCGCCGATGTCTACCTGTTGCCGCTGCGGCACTACGTGCTGGGCCAGCACGACGAGCGGGCCTATTACTGGCCCGAACACCACGTCCGCTGCTTCCGGCGCGGTGCGGTCGAATTCGGTTCGGCGGTGCATGCCGGGATCGATCTGCGGTCGGACCGGACGATGAAAGTGTCGCCGGAGGCGGGCGCCTGCATTCATCATCTGTCGCACCCCGATGTCGCGAGCTGGATCGAGCGGACGAACCGCTATACCTCGATGCAAAACCGAGCCCGCGTGGACGATCACCGCACCGATCTTGTCGGCTTCGCCCATGCCAGGATCGACCATTGGATCGGCCGGACGCGCGATCCGTCCCCGGATGGATATCCGGCGGCGGTGGCGTTGTTGCGCTCCATCTACGATATGGTGGATCGGCTGAAGAGCTGGGAAGAGGCGCGCGGCCAGGATGGCGCGGCGCTGTTCCGCGAGACCTGTGCGCGGTTGGATGCGGCCCAGCAGGGTGACAGCCCCCCGCGCCGCGGTCTCGCTTCCGTGGTCGCGGGGATCGGTCCGGCGATCCAGGACTTCGCCGCGGGCCTGCGCCGCCGCGGCGGTCCGGCGCGAAGCAAACCCTGACCGCGGGCCGCAGGATCGCGACAATCAAGCCGCGGCCGGCAAGGCCCCGGCCGGAACCATCCCGGTCCGAAAGCTGGGCGCCAAGGCGCGCAGGCTGGCGCCGCCGCGGGGCGTTTTGCGTGGTCAGAGGCGTTTGTGGGTAAAGGTCAGGGCTTGTCCCGGCCATGACGAAAAATGATCCGCCACCCTGGACGGTGCGTCGAGCGACGACTACGCTTTCCGCTCGGAATGTCTGATCGAAAGCGCCATGAAGTCCTACGAGACCATCAAACTGGAGCAACCGCAGGAACATACGGTTCTGCTGACCCTGAACCGGCCCGAGGTGGCGAACGCGATGAACACCCAGATGGGCCTGGATTTGCTTGACGCGTTCGACGGATTTTGCGCCGCACCGAATGCGCAACGCTGCATCGTGGTGACCGGCGCGGGGCGGGTATTCTGCGGCGGCGGCGATTTGAAGCAGCGCAACGGCATGACCGACGAACAGTGGCAGGACCAGCATCTGATCTTCGAACGGGCGATCAGAGCGATGATCGCCTGCCCGGTGCCGGTGATCGCGGCGGTGAACGGCGCGGCCTATGCCGGCGGTCTCGAAATGGCGCTCTGCGCCGATTTTATTTACGCCGTCGAAACCGCTCGGTTTGCGCTGACCGAGGTGACGTTGGGCATCATGCCGGGGGCCGGCGGGACGCAGAACCTGCCGCGCGCGGTGGGGTCCCGGCGGGCGAAGGAAATCCTGCTGACCGGGAAACCGTTTTCGGTGCAGCAGGCGTTCGAGTGGGGGATGGTGAACCGGATTTGCAAGCCGGAGTCGTTGCTGGCGGAAACGCTGGAGACGGCCTCCGTGATTGCCGGGAATGCGCCGATTTCGACGCGCCAGATCAAGCAGTCGGTTAATATGGGGGCGGGGATGGATCTGCACAGCGCGATGATGCTGGAAATTGAGGCCTATAACCGGATGGTTCCGACCGAGGACCGGCGGGAGGGGGTCAGGGCGTTCAATGAAAAGCGGAAGCCGGTTTACCGGGGGCGGTAGGGAGAGGCTTTCGGGTGTATCGTTCGGTCGATGCGGAAGTGTCCGGAGCTCTCGATAGCTGCACAGATATCCGACCAGCCGCGTGACCGGGGGACTGTCGATCGTTTAGCAACGAACGGAAGGCGAGGGTGAGATTACGTGGCGCAGTCGGTCGGTAACCTTGCCGCATCAGGGATCGCAGCAGCAGCGGCGGAAGAGTATATGGCCGCGCGAGTCGCGGTTCTGGCCGCCCTGTCGGGCAACCCCTACGGTGCTGAATTGCACGCGATCGGCCAGCTCAGAGCCTTTCTGGTACGATCTACGTCAAGCCCCATGATGAACCAGATCCGCGGCGACTGTCGCGGTTCGCCGGAGGCATTGTCGGCTCTGGTGGCATGGTTCGCGCAACGTCGGTCTGTGCCCGCTGTTTCGTTGATCTTCCAGACCGGCAAGCCACCGAATTCCGTCATGATCGGCGGTCAGGGTCTTCGCCGGTTGAACGGCTGGACTCACGTGGTGCTCGCTGCCCCGGTCAGTGAATTCTCGGTTCAACCATCGCCTCTCACGGTGGAAGAGTTAACCGCCGACAGCGTTGAAGCCTTCACCCGGATTCATGCGGACGCATTTCATACCGCGCCGGAGAGGAAGGCGAGCAACCACGCGTCGTTTGCCGGATTGATCGCTGGCGAACATGCCAAGGGCTTTCTGGTCCGCATCGATGGCAAGCCGGCGGCAGGTGGGATTGTCTATTTCGCCTCGAACGGCGTCGCCTACCTCGGAACCGCCGCCACACGGCGAGATGCGCGGGGCCAGGGCTGCCACAGCGCCCTCATCCTGTGTCGCATCGCCGCTGCCCGGGAACGTGGCTGTCAATTCGTCGCAGCGACGGCCACCCCCAATTCGCAGAGCCGGCGAAACCTGGAGCGGTTCGGGATGGCCGCTTCTCACACGCAGGCACTCTACAGTCCTCAGCCGTCGCAACGGTGATCGGATTGCTGGCGGCGGAACTTTGCCATTCGTCTCTGTCGCCCAGCGAAGCACGCGGTGGTGCGAGCTGAAACCAGGGGCTGTTTTCGTCGTAGCTATGGTATGTGTGGACCTTTTGGTGTAAACTAATCTGAGCGAATGATTGGCTGGGAGGCTGTGTGATGCTGAAACAAGCGATTCCGAACATCTTCGTCAAGGATTTTCAGGCCGCGCTCGCCTACTACACGGGGCCGCTTGGTTTTCACGCTTTGTTCGTTTACGGCGAAATACCGTTTTATGCCCACGTCGCGCGTAACGAGGCCGTTCTGGCAATCCGCCACGTGACCAGGCCGGTGATCGATCACACCGCCGGCGAAGATTTGCTCAGCGCATTTGTCGAAGTCTCCGACGTCAATGCACGCACGATTCACTGCAAAAGGCCGGGGCCCAGATCTGGCAAGCCCCGCGCGACGAGCCTTGGGCGATGCGCAGCCTGATCGTCAGCGATCTCGACGGCAACCTGATCTGCTTCGCGTCCAATCTGGCCGGCTAAACGCCCTTTGTGGACCGAAAGTGCGTCATCCCCCGCCCGCTTGACGCCACCCCCTCACCCGGGCGCAATAGCCCCCTCGCACGCAGAAGGAACCCGGGGATGAACGCCATCACCGACATCCACGCCAAAGGCCTGACCCGCACTTTGGCCGAACAGGCCCGCACGCTCACCCTCGGTGACATCCCCGATGACATCAGAGCATGGGCGCGCCAGTGCGTGCTGGACGCGATCGGCTGCACGATCGCCGGCGCACAGGACGAACTGACCGAAATGCTGCTGGCGGAACTGCGCGAGCAAGGCGGCAAGGAAGCCGCCACCGTCATGGGCCACAGCGGCAAACTGCCCGCCGCGTCCGCCGCGATCATCAACGGCGCCGCGGCCCATGCGCTGGATTTCGACGACGTGAACCTGGCGATGCCCGGCCACCCCTCGGTCGCGATCCTGCCCGCGCTGCTGGCGCTGGCCGAGGAACGCGGCGCTTCCGGCGCCGATGTGCTGACCGCCTTCGTCGCCGGGTACGAACTGCAATGCCGGATCGGCCGCACGATCTCACCCGGTCATTACGATGTCCTGGGGTTCCACGCCACCGCCACCCTTGGCAGTTTCGGGGCCGCAGCAGCCTGCGCCCACTTGCTGGGGCTGGATTCGGAGCAGTTCGCGACCGCCCTCGGCATTGCCGGCACCCAGGCGGCAGGGCTGAAATCGATGTTCGGCACGATGTGCAAGCCGTTGCATGCCGGCAAGGCGTCGTATCACGGGCTGATGGCGGCGAAACTCGGGGCGCGCGGCTTCACCAGCCGCACCGACGTGATCGAGTGCGCGCAAGGTTTCGCCCGCACCCACAGCCCGGACTTCAATCCCGAACGGGCGATGGAAACGCCAGTCCACGGCTGGTATATCCGCAGCAACCTGTTCAAGTATCACGCTGCCTGCTACATGACCCACGCGCCCATCGAAGCCGCGCGCAAGCTGCGCGAAGTGCATAACGTGACCCCCGACCAGATCGAGCGCATCAGCGTCCAGCTCGAAGAATCCTGCGACCGCATCTGCAACATCCCCGCCCCGCGGACCGGCCTGGAAGCGAAGTTCTCGTTGCGGCTGACCACCGCGATGGGTCTCGCGGGGGTGGATACCGGCCGCCTGTCGACCTATTCGGAAGAGGTTGCCGCCGATACCACCCTGGTCGGGATCCGTGACAAGGTCGAACTGGACTTCCGGTCCGGCATCCCCAACACCTTCGCGCAAATCGAACTGCTGCTCACCAATGGCTCCCGCATCAGCGCTCGGCACGATTCCGGCGTGCCGGCGGTGGACACCGCGGATCAGGCGCGCCGGCTGGAGGCGAAATTCGCCGGCCTGGTCGAGCCGGTCCTGGGCACCGAACGGACCACCGCCCTGATCGCCGGGATCGGGCGGCTGGACTCTCTGCCGAACCTGGGCGGCCTGCTGTCGCTGTGCGCGGCTTGACCAGCCAGCATCACCGCACACTCAACCGGAACGCGCGCGGCGTGAACAGCCCGCTCATCGCGCGCGCCTTGGCACCACGGCCGACGATCACGATGCCATCGCCGGGTTGAATCTTCGTCGTGCCCTCCGGACGGGTGATCGCCTCGCCGTCGCGGCGGTTGACCTGCACGATGAAGAACGCGCCATTGGCATTCTGCTCGACCGCGTCGATCGTCTGCCCGACAATCGGACTTTCCGGCGCCGCGGCGACCACCTCCAGCTCCAGCCCGAGCGTGTTTAGTACGCGTTCGAAATCACGCATCCGTTCCGACCCACGAATAAAACGCGCCGTCTCCTGATACATGATCATCTCCGCAATCCGCTCGGCACCGATATGAGTTGGCAGCACCACGCGGTTCGCCCCCGCCTGTATCAGCTTGCTCTCGGTGCTGGGCAATTCACCGCGGGCGATGATTTCCAGATCGGGATTCAGGCTGCGCGCGCTGAGCGTGATAAAGACGTTGGCGGCATCGTTCGATAGCACCGTGGCCAAGGTGCGCGCACGCAACACACCGACCGCCTGCAACGCATTTTCATCCGTCGCATCGCCCTGAAAACACAAATAGCCCAGGCTGCGCGCGTGTTCGGCATGCGCGTCATCCTGCTCCAGCACCACGAAACTGGCACCGCCGGCTTTCAGCCCCTGCGCCAGGCTCACCCCAATCCGGCCAAAGCCGCAAACGATGACATGACGGTCGAGCTTCTCGATCTGCGTGTTCATGCGCTTAAGACCAAACATCTGGTTGATTTGACTGAGGGTAATGAACTGCACCAGCGCGCCGGTGACGAAGATCATGCCGGTGCAGCCGAACACGATCGTTGCGATGGTGATGCTGCGCAGCAGCGGGCTCTCGACCGAGTGGACCTCGCCATAACCCACCGTATAAACGGTCATGATCACCATGTAGAGCGAATCGCTGAAGCTCCACCCGGCCCACCAATAGGCGTAAGTGGCGGCCATCATCACCGCGAAGGTGAAGCCGACGCCCAGGGCGAGGTTGCGCAGCGGCGATCCGAGCAGTCCGGTTGGGCCTGCGGCTTGTCGGACGGGGTGGCTGCGCATTGCCAATCGGGGAATCCTGCGTGGTGAGCAACGTCAGCTTCTTGGATTTCGCTGGTATCAGCAACAAGTATCAAGAAATGGCGCGGGGTTGGGCGGATTGCCCGTCTGGCGGGCATCGGTTGCCCGCTCTATACTCCCGCGTCACGAAGCAGGATTGACCACCGCCATGGAATGGGACGCGCCCGCCATCGTGCTCGATGCCCGCCCCTATAGCGAGGGCGACGCGATCGTCACCGTCATGACCCGGGAGCACGGCCTGCACCGCGGCCTCGCCCGCGGCGGGGCGGCGCGCGGGCAGGCGGCCTTGTGGCTGCCGGGCAACTTCGTCCAGGTCCGTTGGGTCGCGCGCCTGGCCGACCAGCTCGGCAGCTTCAGCGGCGAGATGATCCACGCCGGGGCCGCGCTGGTGCTGGACGATGCCTTGGCGCTCGCCATGCTGACCGCGGTCTGTTCGGTGGCCGAGGGTGCCTTGCCGGAACGCCAGCCGCACGGGCGCGTGTTCGACGCCCTGCTGCCGCTGCTCGCCCGCTTGCCGGCCGGTGCGCCCATGCTGAGCGAGCTGGTCCGCTGGGAGGCCGTGCTGCTGACCGATCTCGGCTATGGCCTGGATCTGACGGCCTGTGCCGTGACGGGGGAGACCACGGGCCTGGCCTATGTCTCACCCAAGACCGGACGAGCGGTGACGGCGGCGGCGGCGGGCGACTGGGCGGGCCGGCTGCTGCCCTTGCCGGGGTTCCTGGCCGGGGCCGAGACCGCGACGATGGCGGACTGGCGCGACGGGCTGCGGCTGACCGGCCATTTCCTGGCGCGCGACGCCTTCGGCCACCAGCATCGGCCGATGCCGCAGGCGCGCCAGATGCTATATGACCGCGTCGCCGGACTGGCGACCTGCACGGAGGACCGCGATGCCGGATGATTTTGCCGGGCATATCGAAGACACCCATCTGAAGGACGCGCTGTCGGAGCGCTATCTGGCCTATGCGCTCTCGACCATCATGTCGCGGTCGCTGCCGGACGTGCGCGACGGGCTGAAACCGGTGCACCGGCGGCTGATCTACGCCATGCACCAGTTGCGGCTGGATCCGGCCGCCGGGTTCAAGAAATGCGCCCGCGTGGTCGGCGACGTGATGGGCAAGTATCACCCGCACGGCGACGCCTCGATCTACGACGCCATGGTGCGCATGGCGCAGGAGTTCGCCGCGCGCTATCCGCTGGTCGAGGGGCAGGGCAATTTCGGCAATATCGACGGCGATAACCCGGCGGCCATGCGCTACACCGAAGCCCGCCTGACCCAGGTGGCGGCGGCGATGCTGACCGGCATCGACGACAACACGGTGGATTTCCGCCCGACCTATGACGGCGAGGAATCCGAACCGGTGGTGCTGCCCGGCGCCTTCCCGAACCTGCTGGCCAACGGGTCGGCGGGGATCGCGGTGGGCATGGCGACGTCCATCCCGCCGCACAATGCCGGCGAGATCTGCGCGGCGGCGGTGCATCTGATTCGTCACCCGGACGCGACGGTTGCCGACCTGCTGCGGCTGATGCCGGGGCCGGATTTCCCCACCGGCGGCGTACTGGTGGAGGATCAGGCCGCGCTGCAAGCCGCCTACGAGACCGGCCGCGGCGGTTTTCGGCTCCGCGCTCGATGGGAGGTGGAGAAGGGCAAGCACGGCACCTGGCAGATCGTGGTCACGCAGATCCCCTACCAGGTGCAGAAGTCGAAGCTGATCGAGCAGGTGGCGCAACTGCTGGAGGACAAGAAGCTGCCGCTGCTGGGCGATATCCGCGACGAAAGCAGCGACATCATTCGCCTGGTGCTGGAGCCGAAAACCCGCGGCGTGGAACCCGAAGTGCTGATGGAGACGGTGTTTCGCGCGACCGCGCTGGAGACGCGGTTTCCGCTGAACATGAATGTGCTGGACGCGACACGGACTCCGCGGGTGATGTCGCTGAAGGAGGTCCTGCGGGCGTGGTTGGACCACCGGCACGAGGTGCTGGTGCGCCGGTCCAACCACCGATTGGCCGCGATCGAGCGGCGGATCGAGGTGCTGGACGGCTATCTGCTGGTCTATCTGAACCTGGACGAGGTGATCCGCATCATCCGGGAGGAGGAGGAACCGAAGCCCAGACTGATGAAACGGTTCGAACTTTCCGACACCCAGGCCGAGGCGATCCTGAACATGCGCCTGCGCAGCCTGCGCCGGCTGGAGGAGATGGAAATCCGCAAGGAGCACCGGAACCTGTCGCGCGAACGCAAGGACCTGCAGACGCTGTTGAAGGACGAAAAGCTGCGGTGGGTGCGGATCGGCGACGAAATCGAGGAAACTCGGAAGAAGTTCGGGTCGGGTCCTCTGGGCGACCGGCGGACCGAGTTGGGCGCCGCGCCGCCGGTGGTGGACGTGGCGACGGATGCCTTCGTGGAGCGCGAGGCGATCACCGCGATCCTGTCCGACAAAGGCTGGATCAGAGCCGTGAAGGGGACGGTGGCCGATCCGGGGGAGCTGAAGTTCAAGGAGGGGGACAAGCTGAAGGTCGCTCTGCCGTGCTTTACGACGGACCGGCTGACGTTGTTTGCGACCAACGGCAAGGCTTTCACCTTGAAGGCATCCGATCTGCCGCGCGGGCGGGGGGACGGGCAGCCGGTGCGGCTGCTGGCCGAGTTCTCCAACGAGGACGATATCGCGGCGTTCTTTGTCGCGGTGGATGGGGTTCGGTACCTGGTGGCCTCGAATACCGGGCGCGGGTTCGTGGTGCCGGGGAGCGAGCTGCTGGCGGAGAAACGGACCGGGAAGCAAATTCTGGTGCTGAAGCCCGGGGAGGAGGCGGCGCTGTGTATTCCCGCGGATGGGGATCATGTGGCGGTGGTCGGGGAATCTCGGAAACTGCTGATCTTCCCCTTGGCGCAGTTGCCGGAGATGACGCGCGGGTCGGGGGTGATCCTGCAGCGCTACGCGGATGGCGGGCTGTTGGATGCGAAGGTGTTCCGGCTGGCCGAGGGCCTGACGTGGCGACTGGGCGAGCGGGTGCGGACGGAGACGGCGCTGCGGGCGTGGATCGGGGAGCGGGGACAGGTGGGGCGGATGCCGCCGAACGGGTTCCCAAGGAGTGGGCGGTTTGGATGAGGTCGCAACGTCTCCCCCCTTCCCTTCGCGGGAGGGGGCCAACGTTATGGCGGGCGAAGCGCTCCACGATCGTGGATTATTCTGATACCGGAATTGTTGTTCAATGGGACAGGCTTCCCGACACGGGCCCCAGTTCGAGGATTACCTGCGAGCAGGTTTCTGAACTGATCACGTAGTGATCCCGAATTTTTCTCAGAATGCCAGCAAACGGCTTTCATCCTATGGACTATCGCGTTCGCCTCCGCTGCACAGTAACCCCGCCTCCGTGGTTGAGAGTTGAGCTACCCTCGGTAGACAAGGCCTTCGCCATCGCGTTCGCCTCGCTGTTGCGTAAAGATCGAGCACAGCGAAAGCCAAAGTCGATATAGCGAAATGATGGACTGACCGGAAAGCGGGACGCTGATCGAGCCATCGAACTCACACGCAGCCAGGATCCACCGCGAAGTACTCGGTGCACATCGTCTCCTGCCGTCCAGGCAGAGCCGTCGATGGGCGCTCCGCCATAGGTATTGTGCCAGCGATCTTCAGTCCATTCCCAAACGTTGCCGAGTGTATTGTAAAGACCGAAAGCGTTGGGATAGAAAGACGAAACTGGGCTGGTACCGCCGGTTACGCGCCATTCCAAACTGAAACGAGCATGTTCGCCTGGCTCGCCAGCACCTTCGCCCCAATAGCGCGCTGTACTCGTGCCAGCCCGCGCCGCGTACTCCCATTCCGCCTCGCTTGGGAGGCGATAGGATTGACCTGTCTTGTCTCTAAGCCATGAAAGATAGGTCTGCGCATCTTGGTAACTGACATTGACGACCGGGTGCTGGTCATCCTGCTGGAAGCCGGGCGAGGCCCATGAGTGTCCGCCTTGGTCCGTTTCGGCTGCGAAAACCGCGTATTCACCAACAGTAACCGGATACTTGCCGAGCCAGAACGGGCGAGCGATGGTCACCAGATGTTCGGGACGGGTGGAATCGTCCCTTACGTGTTCCCGTCTGGACTCAAATGCGGACGCGCCCATCGTGAACGTGCCCGCCGGGACCAGCACCATCTCTGGTCCCGGGTCGTCGCGCTTGACCATTCCGGACCGCGGTGCTCGGGCGATATCTTGCCTTTGAACGTCGGCCGTCACCCCTTGACGCAATGCCTTCCTGATAGACGCAGCGAAGTCCGCTAGTTTCGTTACTATCTCCTCGGAGTTCGCTGGCCGCAACCTGAGCGAGGCGAATTCTATCCACTGGCGGCTATTCAGCAACTCGAAAACGGCCGGATCATGCACCTCGTCCGAGCGGATATCAGAGGTATCCACATACCGCAGCGGAAAGATCAGATCGTTCCGTCCCAATTCCTTCTCCCGCTGGCGGAATCGCATCACCTCCTGGCAGCACATCTCGCTCTCCAGGAAACCCGGTGTGACGATCGGGATGAAGAACGAGGACTGCCCCAGCGCCTCGTGGATTTTCTCCAACCAATCGGTGCCCGGCCGAATGGCCGCGACATCCTGGAAGATGTGCACCTTCAACCGCCGCCCGATCAGCAACTGCATCTGATCCGCCAGCAGCCGCCGCAACTGGCTCAGGCGTCCGCCAGAGTGTGTATCGTCGGAACTGGTATAGCTCCAGAACCCAATGGGGTTAAGCGGTCCGGCCACGATGGCTATTCCTCGGACGGCGCAACAACGCTATCGGATATCAAGGCGGCACACAAGGAATTGCGCGGCTGTCCCGGCCCTTGCCTGGGATCGGGCGTGTTCGAATCCAGAATCGACTTCGGCCCCTTGTATCGGATATACTACGGCCGAGACGGCCAGACCCTGATCCTGCTCCTCACCGGCGGCGACAGCGAGATATCGATGCAGCAATCTCCCTCTGGGACGAGTACCGGCGCCGGAAGCGCCAGCGCTGACGGTATGACCCGCCCCTTCCGCGATCTGGTCCGCGAGTCCCTCGCCGCAGACCCGGACTTCCGCGCCGCGCTCCGGCGAGAGGCCATACACGCAATTCGCTCGGGCGACGCCGAAACCGGTCGTGCGATGCTACGGGACTACCGGCAAGAAGACGTCCCCGCCGAAGCCGCGGAACTTGCCGTGGTGGAGCCACCACCCGCCTGATACCGGACAATGACAGAATGTCAGCCCGCGGCCGTCCCCATCTGCGGGTGCTCTCCGGTTCTCCGAGGTGGTCATTTTCGCATGGACGAACAGAGCGGAAGCCGGCAAAGGGACCGAACCATTGATGCCCCGGAAACCCGATGCCCGCCGAGGCGATGCATGCTACGCTGGTGTAGTGGAGAGGACAGGAATTCATGGACGGCCACATTGATGTGACCATCCCGTTTCAACCCGAAGTCGCCCGGGCGCTTGAAAGTCCAGTGCGACGTGAAGCCGCCGGGCGTGTTTTGAGCGAACTGCTCAAGGGCGGCCATCTGCGCCAGGTCCTGGAAGAGGTCATCGCCGCCGCGAAACGTGAAGCGCGTGCCAACGGCCTGACGGATGCGGATATCGACGCCGAAATGGACATCTGGCGAGCAGAGCCGCGAGCCTGATCGTCGTCTTCGACGCGTCGGCCTTTGTTTCCGCCGCGGTCAAACTGGCCGACGTCACCGGCGATGCCAACCAGCAATCCCAACAACAAACGCAAGAAGATCGAACCAAATTCCATCAGTTCCGGCCGTGGATCGCAGCTCTCCCGCCGCCATGGCAGGTCAGGCCACGACGTATGACGCGGGCGGGCGCGATCGGCAGGCTGCCCCGCCCGATCGCCGTTTAGCCCGCTGCCAGGATCGCTCTGATGTCGTCCAGGTGCTCACGGCCCCAGAACAATTCGCCGTCCACCACGAAGCTGGGCACGCCGAACACGCCCTCGGCCTCCGCCGTCCGGCTGATCGCGGCGACCGCCAAACGGCCTTCCTCGGCATAAGCGGTGAAACCCGCGGCCCCACAGCCGGCCAGCACCGCATCGAGGACGGCGACGCTTTCGATGTCCAGTTCGCGCCGCCAGAATTGTTCGAACACGGTGTCGTGGTAGCGGCGGAACACCGAATCGCCCCGGGATTGCGCGAACAGCATCCCCGCGGCGGCCAGAGACGAATCCCAGATTTTCTGCGTCCCGCGGATCACCAGGCCGCGTTTGCGCGCCTGGCGGCGGCAATCCATGTAGCTGTAGCGGACCCGCCGCCACTGGTGCGGGTTGCGGTCTTCCTCGATGACCCGGCCGTCACTGTCGAGGCGCGCGGAGCCGAGATAGAGGGGAATGTCCAGGATGTAGGGCTGCCACAGCAGCCGGACCGGGAAATCCCGCGCCAGCGCATAGGTGGGATCCTTCGCCAGGTAGGCGTAGGGGCTTTTGTAGTCGGAATAGACGGTGATGGTATCAGGAGCGGTCATGGGTGCCGAGTTTGCTGCGGGACCGCGGATGAAAGTTCAAAAATCAGCACCCGGGCATGCATGGCGAGGCGTTCCCGCAAGCCTGCTGCGGTCGGCGGCAGCCCTTTAATCAGCGAATGCGCCGGATTGGGTTTTGTGACGGAATCCGGATCATGGTCTTCCATGTGATCTCCCGCGTGACGTAAAACACGAAACTTTGGCAGTTGCCACCGGTCCGCGGCGCTCAGGGCTGGCAGCTCCGTCGTGAGACACCAATTCACCGACAGGCTATCAGGACATTCGTCTGTCACCCGCTTCTGGCCCGTCACCATGACCCAACCAAGCTACGCCTGCCACTACATCAGTGGCTCTGATCCGACCAGTCCACCGTTGGTGCTGCTGCATGGCTCTGGCGGTGGCGAGCATGATCTCGTCTCGCTGGCCGCGGAACTGGCGGCAGAAGCACCGGTTCTCGGTCTTCGTGGAACCGTCGCGATTGACGGCGGCTATGCTTTCTTCCACCGGTTCCCAGATCGCAGCATCGACGAAGCCGACATAACCGCTCGTACTCCCCGGTTGGCCGAATTCATCCAGACGACCATCGCCAGCCATGGCGTCACCCGGGCACCCATCGCGATCGGCTTCTCCAACGGTGCGATCATGGCGGCGGCCTTGCTGCTGCTGCGCCCGGGTCTCCTGGCGGGTGCCATCCTCTTCCGGCCGCTATCACCGTTCGTCGATGACCTGCCGACCCGGTTGGACGGCACGACGGTCCTTATCATCGACGGTGAAAAGGACACTCGGCGATCGCCAGGGGACGGTCTGCGTCTCGCTGAACGTCTGCGACTGGCCGGTACTGCTGTAAGCCATCATGTGCTGCCGGTCGGCCATTCGATCACGCCGATGGATCGAGCGATTGCGAAAGACTGGCTGCAATCAATGCCGACTGAATGAAGAATTGATGGGCATCTCGGCGGCACATCCCGGCAGGCGCCTGCAAATCGGGTTCCTCCGGGTTTCGGCACCTCCGACGCCGCATGCCCACCCCTCACCCCAGCGGCCGGTGCGCTGTCTCCTTGAGCCGCACGATCACCAGGAAGCTGATTGCCGCCGCCGCCATCACATAGGCGGTTGGCGCCATCTTCGAGCCGGTGAGGTCGATCAGGGCCTGCGACACATAGGGCGCGAAGCCGCCGAAGATCGCCACCGCCAGCGCATAGGACGACGACATCCAGGTGGACCGGCCACGGGTCGGAAAGATCTCGGCGATCGCCGCCGGTCCCGGCCCCGAGAACAAGGCGATCGCAAACGCGAACCCGACCTGCACCGCGACCACCATCGCGAATCCGTACCCGCCGATCAGCAGCCGGAACGCCGGGATCGGCAGCAGGAAGCACAGCGCGCAGGACGCCAGCAGCAGCGGCTTGCGGCCGATCCGGTCCGACAGCGCGCCCATCAGCGGCACCAGAACGACCAGCGCCATCAGGCTGGCTGCGGTCGCCCACAGCGATTGCGCCGCCGACAGGTTCAACTGCGTGCGGGTGAAGGTCGGCATGTAGGTCAGGAACGTGTAGTACGACACGGTCCACAGCACGGTGAAGCCGAAGGCCTGCGCCGCCATGCCGGCGGTGGAATGGGGTGCGGCGGCGGCCTCGCCTTCGGCGACGACTTCGCGGTAGGGCGGGGTCTCGTCCACCTCCCGCCGCAGCCAGAAACCGATCGGGCCGAACAGCCCGCCCACCAGGAAGGGGATGCGCCAGCCCCAGTCGCTCATCGTGTCGCCGCCGAGTGTGGAGGTCAGCAGCGCCGCGAAGCCGGAGCCCAGCAGGCCGCCGCCGGCGACGGACATTTGTTGCAGGCTGGTGTAGAAGCCGCGTTTTCCCTCCTGCGACCACTCGGCCATGAAGGCGGTGGCGCCGCCCCACTCGCCGCCGGTGGAGAAGCCCTGCAGCAGGCGTGCGAGCAGCAGGAGAATGGGGGCGGCGATGCCGATCGAGGCGTAGGTCGGGATGATGCCGATCAACACCGTGCCCAGCGCCATCAGCAGGATCGTCAGCACCAAAGCGGGCTTGCGGCCGCGCGTGTCGCCCATCCGGCCGATGACGATGCCGCCCAGCGGACGGAACACCAAGCCCACACCGAACACCAGGAAGGTGTTGAGCAACGCCGAACCCGGGTTCCCCTTGGGGAAGAAGTTGAGCGCCAGCGAGCCGGCGAGGTAGCCGAACACGCCGAAATCGTACCACTCCATGACGTTGCCGATGGTCGCGGCGTAGATCGCCTTGCGACTTTGTTCGGCCGTCGGCCCCGCCACGTGTCCGGCCAGGCTCGCCGTGTATCCCGCCATGATGCGCCCCTGCTTCTGTGCCCCCGGCGATGCTCGCATGGCGGGCGGGGATGGCGGAAGGCCAAAAGGCGCGCCGCGTCACGCATAAAATAGTATGGACAACGTTCATCCTATGTTCCATGGTGGTCTCACACAGGGAGTCACAGGCTGTTCAACCTTATCCCCAGGATTTTGTGGTTATCCACGACTCTACCCACAAAATGTGCTTCCCGAGTCGGACCACTCACCCTAGCATCGAGGCATGAAAATCCACCGGTCATGGCATGGCGTGCGGATGCGGCGAACGGCAGCCGGGGCTGATCCCGACGAGTCGCCGCGTTCCATCACCCTCCCCGCCGCCTGGGACGAAACGGCCGCCGCCGCGCTGGCCGCGCTCGCACCCGGCAAGGGACCCGTCACTCTGGTCGCCGCGGCTCAGGCCTGGATCGACCCGATCGCCACGCGCGCCACCGCGGCCGGGATCGGGATTCCGCTGGCCGACCGGCTCCACCGGCTGCTGCTGCTGCGCCGCGGCGCGCCCACCGAGGCGATCTGGCAAGGCCGAGCGGACGACGCGCCGGGATTTGTGTTGAATTTGCCGGCGTTCATGGACAGCGCCGGGCAGTTCGACGCGGCCGACTTCGCCGAGGCGACGGAAACCGCCGTCCTGGCGCTGAGCTTCGCCGCGCCATCCACGCGGGACATCGATGTCGGCCTGGCCGACCTGGCCGGGTTCCTGGCAACCCAGGGCATCGACTACGCGTCCGACGCGGCGCGTGACGTCGCGTGCGCTCTGGCCGCGATCCTGCGAGGCCGAGCGGATGCGGCGTCCGGCTCGCTGGGACGACTGGCCAGTCCGGTTCGGCCGGCAAACCTGGATTGGCCGGCGCCGCCATCCCAGACCGTCGTGCCCGGCCTGGCCGAAGCCGCGGCCGCTGCTCGTGAAGCCGCGAGTACCGTGGGCGGCCTGCGTCATCGCGCCACCACGGCGATCATGACCCCGGGACCGGCGGAAGCGCTGCTGGGGGTGGAAACCGGTGGAATCGCGCCTGCCTTCTCGCCGCTGAGCCACAGCGGCGGATTGAGCCGCACGACACGCGCCTGGCTCGCCGTCAGCGGCGTCACGGCGGAGGAAGCATTGGCGCGCCTGCTGGCCGGCGGCAATCCGCTGCCCGCCGCCACGCCAGCCGCGCATGCGGCGATGCAGGCGGCGGTCGCGCCCTATGTGAACGGACTGGCGCCGATCCCGGCTGTGCTGACAACGCCCGCCGCCACCGCCCGCCGGCGCGACCTGCCCGGCCGGCGCAGCGGCTACACCCAGAAGGCGTCGGTGGGCGGGCACCGGCTGTATGTCCGGACCGGGGAATACGACGATGGCTCGCTGGGCGAGATCTTCGTCGCGCTGCACAAGGAAGGGGCGGCGTTCCGCGGCCTGATGGATAATTTCGCCGCCGCCGTGTCCATTGGCTTGCAACACGGCGTGCCGCTGGAAAGCTTTGTGGAGGCCTTCACCTTCACCCGCTTCGGCCCCGCGGGTGCGGTCGACGGCGATCCGGCGGTCAGACACGCCACCTCGTTGCTGGACTACACGTTCCGGCATCTGGCCGCGAACTACCTGAACCGGCGCGACATCCCGGAAGCGGAACCCGAGGAAGCCGACACCGTCGGCAACGGTGCCCGCGACCAGGCGCCGCTGCTGCCGCTCGACCTTCCCGCCGACACCGCCGTTCGGGTGCGGCGGCGCGACCTGCGCGTGGTTTCCAAATAGCGGCCGCACGGGTTAGGCTGGCGCAGCACTGAGGAGTCCGCGAACATGGCCGGCCGCATCGAGGCAAAACTGGCGGAGCTGGGCATTACCCTGCCTCGCCCGATGGCACCCATCGCCAACTACGTCCCCTATGTGGTGACCGGCAACCTGGTCGTGATCTCCGGCCAGGTGCCGGCGATCGACGGCAAGGTCGCGATCACCGGCAAGGTCAGTTGGGGCGTGTCGCTGGACCAGGGCAAGGAAGCGGCGCGCCTGTGTTTCATCAATGTGCTGGTGCATCTGAAAGCGGCCTGCGGCGGCGATCTGGACCGGGTGAAACGCGTGGTGCGGCTGGGCGGCTTCATCGCCTCGCCGTCGGAGTTCACCCAGCAGGCGCTGGTGATGAACGGCGCGTCCGATCTGGCGGTGGCGGTGTTCGGCGAGGCCGGGCGGCACGCGCGCACCACCATCGGCGTGCCGTCTTTGCCCGCCGATGCCGCGGTTGAGGTGGAAGGGATGTTTGAAATCGAGTAGGCTTTCGCCCCATGCCCGACGGATCGGCCACCCTCACCCTGAGCCTGCATCCCGCCATCGCAGAGATCGGCGCCGTCGACTGGGACGCCTGCGCCGGTCCGGACAACCCCTTCGTCAGCCACGCCTTCCTGAGCGCATTGGAGGATAGCGGATCGGCCAATGCGCGCACCGGCTGGCTGCCGCAGCACGCGGTGCTGCGCAATGTGGACGGCGTTGTGGTCGCGGTGGCACCGATCTATGCCAAGTCCCACAGCTATGGCGAGTATGTGTTCGACCACGGCTGGGCCAACGCGCTGGAGCGGGTCGGCGTCAGCTACTATCCGAAATTGCAGGTCGCCGTGCCGTTCAGCCCGGTGCCGGGTCCCCGGCTGCTGCGCCGGCCGGGGACGGGCGTGCCGGTCGCCGCCATGGCCAACGCCTTCGAAACCGCCTGCCAATCCCTCGGCCTGTCGTCGGTGCATATCACCTTCTGTTCCGAAGACGAATGGACCGGCCTGGGCGAGGCCGGCTGGCTGCAACGGATCGGCATGCAGTTCCACTGGGAGAACGCGGGCTACAGCAGTTTCGACGATTTCCTCGGCGCGCTGTCGTCACGCAAGCGCAAGGTGCTGCGGCGGGAACGGCGGGACGCGAACGCCGCCGGACTGACCTTCCACGCGCTGTCCGGCGCCGAGATCACCGAGTCGCATTGGGACGCGTTCTACCGGTTCTACCAGTCCACGGTGGACCGCAAATGGGGATCGGCCTACCTGACCCGCCGGTTTTTCTCACTGCTGGGGGAGCGTCTCGGGGACCGCGTGGTGCTGATGTATGCGGAAAACGCCGGCAAGCCGGTGGCCGGCGCGCTCAATCTGGCGGGATCGGAAGCGCTGTACGGCCGCAACTGGGGCTGCCGCGGCGACTGGCCGTTCCTGCATTTCGAGCTTTGTTACTATCGCGCGATCGATTGGGCGATCGAGCACGGGCTGAAACGGGTCGAGGCCGGCGCGCAAGGCCGGCACAAGATCCAGCGCGGCTATCTGCCGCAGGCGACCTTCTCGGCGCACTGGATCGCTCATGCCGGCCTGCGCCGGGCGGTAGGCAATTTCCTGGCCGAGGAACGCGCCGGCATCCGTCGCGAAATGGCAGCGCTGGCCGAGGAATCGCCGTTCCGCAAGGACGACGACGCGGGTCAGCCTTAACGGATTCTTCATCATTCCGTGGCAGACTGCCCAAAATCGCCATTGGCGGTTGGTTCCAAGGGTCATTCGATGCCGGACACGCCGATTGCCGATCCTGCGCCGCCGTCTTACGATGCCCAGATGGAAGCTCGGGTTTCGCGGCTGGAGACCGACATGGGCGACGTGAGGTCCATGCTTGGGCAGATGATGCCCATGCTGGTCCGCGTCGAGAGCATGCTGACGTCAACCTTGCCCCATTTGGCGACCAAGGCCGAAATGGCGGACCTGCGGGTGGAAATGCACGCCGAACTGGGCCACATGCGCAGCGAGATCGGCGGCCTGCGAGGCGAGATGCACCGTGAAATTGGTGAGTTACGCGGCGAGATGCACCGGGAGATTACTGACCTGCGCGGTGAGATGAACCGCGAGATTGGCAAGATACACGTCGAGTTTGGTGACCTGCGCGGTGAGATGAGCCGCGAGATTGGCAAGATACACGTCGAGTTTGGCGACCTGCGCGGTGAGATGAGCCACGAGATCGGCAAGATACACGTCGAGTTTGGCGACCTGCGCGGTGAGGTGAACCGAGAGATCGGCAGCATCCGCGGCGAAATCGGCAGTCTGCGTGCCGATCTGGCCGATAAGCCCGGCAAAGTCTATCTGTGGGGCGTACTGACTGCCATGGTGGCAGCTTATGCCGCGGGGTTGGCGGCGCTCGCCGTCCTGAAGTGACCGCAGCCAGCGGGTTCGTCCGACAGACAAAGGCCCGGCGAAGCCGCGTGCTCCGCTTTTGCCGGCCTTGCATTCTCCCGCTAGAGTTGCCGGCATTAAAACACGGGAAGGAAACGACAGCATGGACTTCACCGGCAAGGTTGCGCTGATCACCGGCGGCGGCGGCGGCATCGGACGCGCCACGGCGCTGGCGTTCGCGCTGCGTGGCGCCAAGGTGATGGTGGTGGACCACGATGCCGCCGCGGGCCAGGCCAGCGCGGATATCGTCATCCAGCGCGGCGGCAATGCCCGCTTCACACAGGCCGACGTCACCCGATCCGCCGCCGTCGCAGATTACGTCAAGGCGACCCTGGATGCCTATGGCCGGATCGACTGCTTCTTCAACAATGCCGGCATCGAGGGCACCGTCGCGCCGACCCAGGACTACGACGAGGCGGTGTTCGACCGGGTGATCGCGGTCAACCTCAAGGGCGTTTTCCTGGGCATGAAGCACGTGTTGCCGGTGATGCTGGCGCAGGGGTCGGGAGCGATCGTCAACACGGCCTCGGTTGCCGGGCTGTTCGGCGGACCGGGGATGGCACCCTATGTTGCATCCAAGCACGGGGTGATCGGCCTGACCAAAGTCGCCTCCTCGGATGTCGCCGCACTGGGCGTGCGGGTCAACGCGGTCTGCCCGGGACCGGTGGAAACGCGCATGATGCGGTCGCTGGAAGCGCAGCGGAATCCGAACGATCCGGAGGCGGCACACAGAGCCTACAGCGCCAGCACACCGTCGGGCCGCTACACCCTGCCGGAAGAGGTTGCGAATGTGGTGCTGTATCTGTCCTCCGACCTTTCCGGCAACGTCACCGGCACCCAGATCGTGATCGATGGCGGCCGTTCCGGATCCGGCGGAGCGCCCCCCGCTCGGCGCTGATGTGGGTGCGCCGCTCCTGGGAGCCCGTCGCGGCGTGAGCAGGATTCCGCAGCCACGCCCGTCGGCATGACTGCCACCGGCGGCCGGCGACAAGCCGGGCGATGTCCCGTGAGCTTCAGGCCGAGCTCGACTTTCCGCATTTCGGGCAGCCAGACAAAGAGTCTGCAAGACCCGATTCAGCAAGATGGCTGGAACATTGACGATCTCACCAGGCGCCGGGAATGGATAAATTCGCCGCCGCCCAGGCACCCGGCGCACAGCGGCAATCGCGTCGCTGAATGTCGGTTCCTGCTTGCGGTTCCACTCTCTGGGTTGACGGACCTGGTCCTTCGTGTCTTCGGACCTTCGTGGTTAAGAATCGCGGACTTGCGCGCGCAGCAGGACCGATCGTGATCGCGCCGCAGCCTGGCTGGCAGACTTCAGTCGCCATGGCAGGCGCGCCGTCCATGGGCGAGGCTACTACCCTGCGTCATCGATTTTGCGGCGTTACCGGGCGGCAGCGATAGCCGGTTGGCAACCCAGGCAAGATCGCGGCATCGATTTTGTCGGCATCCCGTCACACCGGCACTGGTCCCCACTCATGACACAGGCATGTGTCCAGTCCCTTAGGGCTTGGAAGATCGAGATCGCGGGGATGGATCAAAAAAGCAAGGATGTAACACGGATCACACGGACCGGCAGCAAAGCCACGGATTTCATGGAAAGAAAAAAGAATTCATTCAGCGCGAAGCGTGTTGCTGCCCTTCTCGATGCAATCCGTGGCTTTGCTGCCTGTCCGTCTAATCCGTGTTGAAAACTTACTTTCTTGCAGCAACAATCGCATCACCCTACCATTACTATAACGTCCAAACGATGCTGTCCTGACGGAATTGGGGTGGCAGCGCGTAGACGACTGACCCCGCAATATGAACGACTCAAGGTACTACCCCCTGTCAGCCGGCTGAAGACTTCCCGGACAGACACTGACGCCTCACGCCCGTCGCCGCAGCTTCTTCGCCGGCGTCGCGCGCAGCAGCAAGGGCGCCAGGAACCGCCCCGTGTGGCTGTCCGGATTGGCCGCGATATCCTCCGGCGTGCCCTCCGCGACGATCCGCCCGCCACCGTCCCCGCCCTCCGGCCCGAGGTCCAGAATCCAGTCCGCAGTCTTGATCACTTCCAGATTGTGCTCGATTACCACCACGGTGTTGCCCTGGTCCACCAAGGTGTGCAGCACCTCCAGCAGCTTGCGCACATCCTCGAAATGCAGGCCGGTGGTCGGCTCGTCCAGGATATACAAGGTCCGCCCGGTTGCCCGACGAGCCAGTTCCTTCGACAGCTTGATCCGCTGCGCCTCCCCGCCCGACAAGGTCGTTGCCTGCTGCCCGAGCGCGATGTAGCCCAGCCCGACCTGCTGCAGGATCTTCAACCGGTCGTGGATGCGGCTCTGCGCGCTGAAATAGGGCACCGCCTCATCCACATTCATCGCCAGCACCTCGGCGATCGATTTGTCGCGGAACTTTATCTCGAGCGTTTCGCGGTTGTAGCGTTTGCCCTTGCAGGTGTCGCAGGTCACGTAAACGTCGGGCAGGAAGTGCATCTCGATCTTCAACAGCCCGTCGCCCTGGCACGCCTCGCAGCGCCCGCCCTTCACGTTGAAGCTGAACCGCCCGGGCTTGTAGCCGCGGGCGCGCGCTTCCGGCAGTTCGGCGAACCAGTCCCGGATCGGCGCGAACAGATCGGTGTAGGTCGCGGGGTTGGACCGCGGTGTGCGCCCGATCGGCGACTGGTCGATGTCGATGATCTTGTCGAGCAGCGCCAGCCCGTCGATGCGGTCATGCGGGGCCGGCGCCTCGCCCGACCCCATCAGCCGACGCGCGGCGGCTTTGTACAGCGTATCGATCACCAGGGTGGACTTGCCGCCGCCGGACACACCCGTTACGCAACAGAACGTCCCCAGCGGAAACCCGGCATCGAGCTTTTTCAGGTTGTTCCCGCGCGCCCCGATCACCCGCACGATCCGGTCTTTCTGCACCGGCCGGCGCAGCGCCGGAATTTCGATCCGCCGCCGTCCCGACAGATAATCCCCCGTCAACGACCTGGGGTTGGCCGAGACCTCGGTCGGCGTTCCCTCGGCGATCACCCGCCCGCCGTTCACGCCCGCCGCCGGCCCCATATCGATCAGGTGATCGGCCGCGCGAATGGCGTCCTCGTCATGTTCCACGACCAGAACTGTGTTGCCGAGGTCGCGCAGCCGCCGCAGGGTGGCCAGCAGGCGTTCGTTGTCGCGCTGGTGCAGGCCGATCGAGGGTTCGTCCAGCACGTACAGCACGCCGGTCAATCCCGAACCGATCTGGCTGGCCAGGCGGATGCGCTGCGACTCGCCGCCGGACAGGGTGGCCGAACCGCGGGCGAGCGTGAGATAATCCAGCCCGACATCGACCAGGAACTGCAGCCGGTCCACGATCTCCCGCAGGATCCGACGAGCAATTTCCTGCCGCTGCGGGGTCAGGGTGGGAAGCACGGCGGCGAACCAGCCCAGGGCGGAACGGATGGACTGGTCGGACGCCTCGGCGATGTTTTTGCCGCCGACCCGCACCGACAGGGCCTCGGGTTTCAGGCGTGCGCCCGCGCAGACGGCGCAGGGCTTTTCCGCTTGGTAGCGGGAGAGTTCCTCGCGCACCCAGACGCTGTCGGTTTCCTGCCAGCGGCGCTGCAGGTTGCGCAGCACGCCCTCGAACGGTTTGGTCACCGTGTAGCTGCGGACGCCATCTTTGTAGGTGCAGGCGACCGGTTCGTCGCCGGTGCCGTGCAGGATGGCGTCCCGCACCGAAGCCGGCAGATCGGACCACGGCGCCTTGGTCGTCACTTTGTAGTGACGGGCCAGGCTTTGCAGGGTCTGTTCGTAGTACGGCGACTGCGCCCCGGTCCAAGGCGCAATCGCGCCATCCGCCAGCCCCAGCCGTTCATCCGGCACCACCAGTTGCGGATCGAAGAAGCTCTCGACCCCCAGCCCGTCGCAGGCCGGACAGGCACCGTGCGGGGAGTTGAAGCTGAACAGCCGCGGCTCGATTTCCTCGATCGAAAACCCCGAGACCGGGCAGGCAAACTTCGAGGAAAAGACCGTCCGTTCCCCACCATCGGCCGGTTCCGCATAGACCACGCCGTCCGACATCGCCAACGCGGTCTCGAAACTATCGGCCAGGCGCGGCGCAATGCCGGCATTG